>k87-230110_pt1 | contig 19088 bp, 17 predicted proteins | sample MGYA00084031_6733416 | MGnify analysis MGYA00084031
ATGCTCTACTGTAGAGATCGATACGATCGCGTCGTATTTTTCGTTAAAATCCATCAAATCGACGTTCATGATTCCAGGTCCCTTTTCAAATTTGTCTAGAACGTCAATCTCGCCGATCTCTGGATGTTGGGAGAGCAGTGGAGCATAATTCGACAAGACGTTGCCTACCTCGAGAATTCGCTTCTCCTTTCCTATCCGTTTAAGAAAATCAATAGCGATTGGGACTTCAACCGCTCTTTCGGAAAAGTTCTGAAAGTGGATTGGATTGTACGTAAGCTGCTTGTTCTGGTAAATGAAAAAAGGCAGGGTGTCATGTCCGATAATCCCCATTAGGCGTCCCCCCTTCCAAACATTAAGACTCTAGGAAGCATCGCTGTAATATATGCACGGTCTGAAATCAAGGTTTTACGCAACCATCACGGATAGCGAGCCTGATTGCAAGCCTTAATTTTTGCCATTTTGATACACGTACCCAACACACTCCCTGTCCGTCCTTTATATACTTGTTAATAACGCAATTGCTAGCGACTGACAAAGGGGATGTAGTTGTACATGAAGTATACAGGGGTGTACTGGATCGGCCCTGTTTATGACATGGGGGGATATGGAAATGTATCGCGAAATTATTTGCGGGCGCTAGAGACGATAGGGATTCCCGTTTATATTGACGCTTATGGTCCCAAGCACGCGGAAATCGGCGAAACGACCATGCGCTGGTTGGAAAATTTGTCCACTGACCAGATCGGCAACAGGGTCGTGTTGATCCGACACGGGTTACCCGACATTTTTCGACTTTCTTACCAAGTCCCCCACGTTGTCAAAAACATCGGCATCACACTTTTTGAAACCGATCGTCTACCCGAAGGCTGGGCATCCTCGATCAATCTGATGGATGAAGTCTGGGTTCCGTCGCGGTTTAATTTCAACACGTTTACCCGTAGTGGCGTAGCCCCTTCAAAGTTGAGGGTGGTACCTTACCCCATCGAAGTAACCAAGTACTTTCCGGGACGCCCCTACACCAAGTTTGCTCCGGCACCCTCGGTTGGATCGTTTACCTTTTTATATGTATTCGGGTTCGACTTTCGAAAGGGATACGATCTTTTGATCGAGGCTTTCTGCAAAGAATTTTCGTCCAAAGAAAACGTCTCCTTGATCTTGAAAGTATACATTCACAGCGGGCAGTCACCCGAGTTTGTCCGCAAGGAAATCTCGTCTTATATTCCTAAGAAGCGCAATAAAAACCAGATTGTCCTCCTGATCGAAGCGGTTAGTGCGGACCAACTCATCGACTTGTACCAAAGCTGTGACATTTACATCTCAATGGATCGCGCTTGCGGGTGGGGCATGCCCATCATGGAGGCGATGGCACTTGGCAAACCGGCGATTGCCCTAAATTGGGGCGGATCCACACAGTTTATGAATGATGCAAACAGCTTTCTGATCGAAACGGAGAAGAAGCTGGTTCCCGTTAACCAAAAGCTCCAAGACGCAAGGCCCGAATACTACTTGAATCATCAATGGGCGGACGTCGATGTGGGGAAAGTGCGAAAGGTGATGCGAGAAGCTTATGTCAACAAAGACAGATGCAGGCAGCTTGCCACAAAAGCCGCCTTGGATATGCATCTCCATTACTCCCCCGCCTCCATCGGCAAAGTCATAAAAGAGCTGTTTCATCAATAAAAACGAAACCTGCATTCTACAGAAGAGAGTGATCAAAGGTGAACATTGCGTTCGATATGACATTTTCACAAAATGTGAGCAATGTAAGAGGAATCGGTCGATATTCCAAAAGCTTGCTGGAGCATATCGCCCTTCAAAGTGGAGACCATTCTTTTTTTTATTTTTATCCGGACCTGAGCGTCAGTCACGAACAGCTAAGGGAGCAACTGCAGCTTTTTATCAGGCAAAATAAAATCGATCTGTTCCATATTTTGAGTCCGTTTGAATGGACCAATTTTGCCATGATGAACAGAGAATGGTATGGAAAAACGAGGGTTGCCGCTACTCTCTACGACATGATCCCTTGGATTTACCAGCATATCTATTTATCGAATCCGCAATACCGCGAATTTTATCGAAATGTATTGGAATTCGTAAAATCCTGCGATATCATTTTTGCGATATCGGAGGCTACCAAGCAGGATGCTGTCAAGCTTGCAGGCATGGATCCTGAAAAAATCCATGTAGTCATGGGAGGCATGAACGAACAGTTTACATGTATTCCTAACTGTAACCAAATGGAGGTCAACTCCCGTTACGGCATCAGAAAGCCGTATGTCATGTGTACAAGCGGCATGGATTTTCGAAAAAATACAGACAAGTTGATAGAGGGCTTTGCCAAGGCAAACCAAGCGTTACACTTTTCCTATCAACTCGTGCTGTGCTGCGATGTTTCTCCTACTGACGTCGAACATTTGAAGAAGGTCGCGCAGAATGCCGGCACGGCCGACGACTTGATTATCACCGGTTATGTGCCCGACAGTGATTTAGTCAAGCTTTACAATGGGGCCGCTCTGTTTGCCTTTCCCTCTTTGTACGAAGGCTTCGGCTTGCCTGTACTGGAGGCGATGGCTTGCGGCGTGCCTGTGGTCACTTCCAACAATTCATCGCTGGCCGAGATTGCGGGCGATGCTGCTTATCTAATCAATCCGCACAGCACAGACGAAATCGCGTCGGGAATCTACAAGATGCTAACAAGCCCGGACCTGCAAATCGAATACCGCAAAAAAGGCTTTGTTCGAGCAGAGCAATTCCAATGGAGCGAAGTTGCACGCAAAGTAATGGATGGGTACCAGCTCGTTGTCCGTAAAAAAATCGCAATCTTTTCACCTCTCCCACCGATTCACTCCGGAATCGCCAATTATATGGCAAGTATCCTTCCATCCCTGCTGAAAAACTACGATTGCGATCTGTATATCGACGATGGCTACACACCCGAGCTTTCAGATACTGCACGTACAGCAAATGTTTATCATCATCGCATGTTCCCGGAAAAAGCGGATGAATACGATGCGATTTTGTATCAGATGGGAAACAGTTTTTACCATGCGTATATCATCCCGTATCTGAGGAAATACCATGGGGTGGTCGTGCTTCACGACCTGAATTTGCACGGGCTCGGCCAGTGGTGGGCGCTTGATAAAAATGATCTGGACACTTACCTCACCATGATCAAAGAAGAAGCAAAAGACGGTGACGATTCCCTGCTCCGTGCTGTCCTGAGCGGAAATATGGGAAGTCAATTTGATCATATCATCAATAAGTTTTATATAAACGGAGCAAAGTCGGTCGTGGTCCATAATCGCTATTGTTACGACGCTCTGGTCAATGACGGGGTCGAATCCGTAATTATGGCCCGTCTCCCCGCCAGTATGCCTTTCCAATCGCCAAAGAATCGCAACAACCGGTTCGTTTTTGCCAGTTTCGGCTTTTCCGGCCCGCACAAGCGTCTGGAGTCAGCTATCCGCTGCATCAAAATGCTTGTGAGCAAAGGGCATGACAACGTAGAATACCGAATTGTCGGAAGCTTTGACTCCGATTACGCCAATACCTTGAAAAGTCTGGTCACATCGCTCAAGCTGCAATCGCACGTGACCTTCCTCGGTTACTTGCCAAATGAGGAGTACTATCAGCAGTTATCCCAAGCAGATGCCGTCATCAATTTGCGCTATCCTACTTGCGGCGAGTCCTCCGCTACATTGCTGGATACGCTAAGCCTGGGGATTCCGTCGATCGTCTCCGATATCGGATCCTTTCGCGAGATTTCCGACGAGGTGGTCCTCAAGGTACCGTCGCCCCTGCCTGACGACCAGCCACTGTTTGCCGCAATGCTGAAGCTCTATCAAGACCCAGACCTCCGCCAAGGGATGTCACGGAAAGCCAAAGAGTACGTATCGAGGTGCCATTCTGTCGAACAGTATATCGAACAACTGAACAAAGCGATTGAAGCCTCCTCCTGAATATAGCAAGGCCCCAAGCAGGTAGCTTGTATAAGCAGAAGGACCCCGGTCCCCGCCGAACAGTAAACCCGTTTGGATGCATCAACCATCGCCGCTTTATTGCAAATAGGCGGGAGAACCAAAGTGAAACTGACGATGCTTGTTGTGCGGAACCGCCTTTTCAGAGGCGGTTTTTTTGCATCCCGATGCTCTCGGCTTTGATCAGCAGGCGGAAACGAACCAGGTAAGTTTTTGCGGGGCGATTGTTCCTTTTGAGGGCACAAGCCCTGTCGCTCCTGATGTCCCTGTCGCTTCTCATCCGCCTATCAACAAAAAAAGAGAGGGAAATTCTCCCCCCCTACTTCCGTTTTCCCATCCAATTTTTCGATCAGCATTTCGCGGTCATACGCGGGCACGCCAGTAATCGAGCAGATCTTTCAAGGTTTGCTCAAAAGGAATTTCCGGTTTCCATCCCGTTTGTTGATGAAACTTGTCGTAATTCCCAAGCAGGATTTCAACGTCAGATGGCCTCATTCTGCTTGGGTCTGGCGTAATGGTAATGGCTGCCTGGCTCAGTGAAAGAAGCTTATTCAACATTTCCTCAATCGTGTAGGTAACTCCCGACGCGATGTTGTACACCTCGCCCGGGACACCTTTTTCCACGGCCAGCCAGTAGGCTCTGACGACATCTCTGACATCCGTGAAGTCCCTTTTCGCCTGAAGATTGCCAACGTACAGAACAGGAGGTTTGATCCCCTTCTCGATCTCTGCAATTTGCTTGGCAAAGTTGGAAGTCACAAACGCTTCGCCTCGACGCGGGCCTGTATGATTGAAGGTTCGGGTACGTATCGTTTTGAGACCGTAGCTCTGGTAATACTGATAGCCCAAATAATCCTGCCCTACTTTGCTTACGGCATAAGGGCTTAGCGGACGGAGCGGGTTATCCTCCTTAATCGGGACTTCATGCGCATATACTTGCCCGTACTCTTCACTGGAACAAGCGATTTGAACGGTGCAATCCAGTTGATGCTTTAGTATAGCCTCAAAAAGGTTCACTTGACCAATTTGATTGACGATTAACGTTTCCGCCGGTGCATTCCATGACGTCGGTACAAAACTTTGAGCGGCCAGATGAAAAATGTAATCGGGTTTAACCGCTTTGATCATCTCATCAACGGAACGCGGGTCTTTCAACTCACATTCGACCATATGGATGTCATCCTGGATATGCTTGATGTGATCCATTCTGCTCCTGAGTCGATAGGTACCGTATACTTCCATATCCTTTTTGTTCGCTAACAACCATTCTGCGAGGTGGCTTCCGGCAAATCCGGTGATTCCGGTGATTAGAGCTTTTGGCATCGTGTTCCTCCCTGATCCTCAGTCAAATTATTTGGGCCATGCTGGCGGTGTTCTGGGCTGGCATGATCCCCTTTGATGTACGGTCCCCCATGAAGGGACAGAACTCATGCAGGTTGCAGCATTGGTATTGAAATATTCCACACACCCGCAATTTATGACGAACGGGACTTCTTCGCCCCTACAATCGTCAGAAACTGTTGGAAAAGCGTACTAGCTCCTTTCATATGCTGTTAGAAGCGGCAAAACAATGAGTAAGAGGATCGTGATGTCTATGCAAATTGCGTTTTATTACGATTCGTCATTTGATTGGAACGACAATGATCTTGAAAATAAAGGGGTCGGTGGATCTCAATCGACGCTTATCAGAATGACTAGAGAACTGGCAAAGCGCCACGAGGTGACTGTTTTCAACAGCACAACCAAAGAGGGCCGATACAACGGCGTCACCTACCGCAACTATCAAACGTATAGGAGCGACCAATTCTGGGATGTGTTTGTCAGTTACAGATGCGCATTGCCCAGTAGCGGAGTAAATGCGGCATGCAAGCTTCACTGGTGCATCGATCCCGGTGACAATACGGTCGAAAAAGACCTTCCCTTTATTGACAAAGTCATCACCATCAGTCCATTCCATACGAAAATGATGAGCAATATTTTTCACATCGACAAAAGCAAGATATACGAGGCCCGCCTCGGGATACAGACAGAAGACTACTGGGATTGCCTCCCGAAAACAAAAAACAAACTCATATTCTGTTCAGCTCCTGACCGCGGATTGAGGCATGTTCCGCAGATTTTTTCCCTGATCAAAAAAAAGATACCTGATGTATCGCTCGTCATCACCATGGATTACAGCTTATGGGGATTCAAGCCTGAAACAGAACCGTATCGCGAATTGTTTAAGGGAATGGAGGGCGTTACCTATTTGGGAAAAGTCTCGCAGCAGCAATTGGTCCATGAGCAAAAAACAAGCATGATTCATATATACCCCTGCGACGGTCCCTATGAGATGTTTTGCTTGGCTTCCATGGAGTGCCAGGCAGCAGGAACACCGACCATCGCGACCAATCAGGGCGCCCTTTCCACTACAGTCCAAGACGGCAAGACCGGGAAATTGATTTATACATTGCCTGATTATGATTCATGCTTCTATCAGACATTCGCGGATACGGTGACTACGCTCTTGAGCGATCCCATCGAGTGGCAGAGAATGAGCACGTATGCGAGAGAAAGAGCATTTGTCCACTATTCATTAAAGGGCCTGGTGCTGGAGCTGGAAAAAAGGTTCACGGATTGGAGCCGTTGATTCACACGGTGATAGGACTGCAGCGTCCCTGCGTCCTCCCACCAGCCGGGCAAGATATGATAGGTGGCTTCTCCCGCGGAAATAAAGAGGTTATTCACATCTGTTATTTCCAGCTCTCCTTTCGAGGAGGGATGGATTTTCTCGATGATGTCAAATACGTCTGGTCGGTACATGTAAATGCCGGTTACCGCAAATGGAGATTTCGGGTTGACCGGCTTTTCTTCGATCGCTATTAAACGCTGTCCCTCGAATTCTGCAACGCCAAAATGTTGGGGATCAGCTACTTCCGCCAACAGGAGGTGCGCTTTTTCCCGCCCCTTGGCAAATTGATGGATAAAAGGGGCCAACTCGGCTTGAAACAGGTTGTCACCGAGATGGACGACAAAGGGGGAATCGCCCACGAATTCTTTTCCCAGGCTGACTGCTTCCGCTATGCCACCCGGCCGGTCTTGAACACGGTAGGTGAAACGGACCTGAAACTCGTTGCCGCTCCCGAGAAGCCGCGAAAAATAGCCCAAATCTTCTTTTCCCGTAATGATCAAGATGTCGGTGATACCCGCTTGCCTTAATTTGTAGATGGGATGGAAGATCATAGGGAATGTTCCGACCGGCAGTAAATGTTTATTGACAACATTCGTTAGCGGGTACAGCCGGGTTCCTTTTCCTCCAGCGAGTATCATGCCTTTCACGGATCTCCTCCTCCTTCCCCGAAAACACCGCTTTGCCTTCCTGTTTTCACTTGCCAGCGCTCTTGTATAAATGCCAACTGCCCGTCCAGAATCGTGACACCTATAGTTGGCACGTAATGGCACACCTGACTGTAGGCAAAAGTCTTGCGTGATTCCCTGTTATCTTTTTCATCATATTAAGCCTGCTCCGGATTGGAAACGGCGACTGTCCTTTGTCTGCATCAATCAAAATGCCCCTCCGGTAATTGGCTGGAGAGGCATTTTCACTAACGGTCTTCTTTCCCCTCGATGAAAGCTTCCAAAAGGCTGCGGGCTGCTTCGTCTGTATACTGCACGAGCGGATGTTTCATCGTATAGGCGGCGACAGAGGTCAATGCCCCCGCTATCCCGCGGTCTAACGCCAGTTTGCAGCAGCGGATCAGATCGATCACAACCCCTGCGCTGTTTGGCGAATCTTCGACCGAAAGTTTCAATTCCACACTGATTTTGTTTCCCCCGAACTGGGTTCCTTCCATCCGGACATAACAGACTTTATTATCCTGAAGCCAGCTTATATAGTCGCTGGGACCGATATAGATATCTTCCTCATGGAGAGGCGTTTCCAATTGGGATTGGACCGCTTCGGTTTTTGACACTCGTTTCATTGTCACCCGATCGCGATTTAGCATATTTAAAAAGTCGGTGTTGCCTCCGATATTGATTTGGTACGTATGGTCAATCTTGACACCTCGTTCGGCAAAAAGCCTCGTCAGGACGCGATGGATAATGGTGGCCCCTACCTGGGACTTGATATCATCGCCAATAATCGGAAGCCCGGCTTTTTCAAATTTCTCCACCCAAACAGGGTCCGATCCGATAAAGACTGGTATACAGTTGATAAAACCTGCACCTGCCTCAAGCGCTGCCTCTGCATAGAATTTGCTGGCTTCCAAACTCCCGACCGGAAGAAAGTTGATGACCATCTCCGCACCGCTGGATTTCAGTTCCTCGACAACATCACACGCGGGCTCGTTTGACAAGTGAAACCGTTTTTCCACCGGGTACATGTGCATGTGCTGAGACATGCCGTCGAGGAGATGGCCCATTTTGACCATAACGGGTGATTGGTCGATTTCTCGCACAAACACATTGGTGCAGTTGGGAGGAGCGAAAACAGCTTCGTGCAGAGGTTTTCCCACCTTGCGACTATCGACATCAAATGCTGCGACAACCTCTATATCTCCAGGGAGATACCCGCCGATCGAGCGGTGGATCAACCCCTCATCTTCTCCGTTGCTCCTGTGCTTGTAATAGGTGATCCCCTGCAACAGAGCGGAGGCACAGTTTCCGACCCCGACTATCGCGACTTTTATTCCAGGCACGTTCATTCCTCCCTTATTTCTCAACCATCCATGTGGTTCTCCGAATTTACGCCGTACGATAACTATTGCAGTTTATGCAAGCTTTCCGCCGAAGTGAACCACGCTGTATTTACTATTTTTCCTGAATAAAATACAGAGATTGTCATATAGTATAGGGAGTACTAGAACACCACCGAAGAAAGATTAGAAATCGACCGGAAAATGAGTGTTTCAAGCTGCATTGCTACGGAAACAAGCTGGAGGTGTTTGCAGTTGTATTCAAAAAGAAATCAGGAGCCCGTGGTGGAAGAGGAAACGGCCATTTGGACCTGCAGCAAGGATGATTGCTCTTGCTGGATGAGGGAAAATCTAACCTTTGAAAAAGAGCCGACCTGCCCCATCTGCAGTTCCTCGATGATGAGAGATATGAGAATGCTTCCTCCGCTTACCTGGAACGTGTTCAAATAAGGTACAGGAAAAAGGCCTACCCGTTTTTTTTAGGTAGGCCTTTCGCCTTCAAAAAATACATGCCGCTCCATCTAAATGGTGGCTATTGACAGCCCGTATCGAAGCGATACGCCCGGCTTTTTATCTCGATCGGGATTCCTGCTGTGACCAAAAATACTTGGTCACTGATGCTGGCTACCTGCTGATTAAGAATACCCGCCAAATCTCGAAACTGTCTCCCCAGCAAATGGTCCGGGACGACGCCGTACCCTACCTCATTGGACACGAGCAAGACCGTACCGGGGAAGGTCTTTACTGTGTCCGTCAATTCTCCGATCAGGCGAGTGACGTTCTCCACCGGCCGTTCGTGCTCATACCGAAGCAGCCAATTTGACAGCCAAAGCGTCAGACAATCTACGAGTATCACTGTTTCCCGGTTAATAATAGGAGGCTCGCCCTTCCATTTGTCCAAAAGGCCGCACAAATCGAACGGCTCTTCCACTGTCAGCCACGGAAATGCTGAGCGCGCTCTCTCCGCCCGATGCTGCTCAATCCTCTGCCGCATCTCTTCATCGCCAATCGTGGCGGTTGCTACGTACAACGCACTCTGCCCCAGATGGGCTGCATAGCTCGCCGCAAACCTGCTCTTTCCGCTTCTGACGCCTCCGGTTATCAACGAAATCATCGTACAGCCTCCTTGTCTGAAAAAAGCAGACGCCGGCTCGATTTATGAATCTTTTGCAGATCGGAGCAGCATCTGGGGCAAATGATGGAACGGGTGGTCGAGAATGATAGGTCTGATCCCGTAAACCTCATAAATCAAGTCCTCGCGAAGCAGCTCGCCGGGTTTTCCTACCCCGATCTGCCGTCCCTTGTCCAGCAGGAGAATCCGGTCACAGTACAGAGAAGCCAGATTCAGATCATGCAGTACCGCAACTACTGTTGCCTGCTCCGCCCTTTGCCAACGGTGAACGGTGTCCATCAACTGGATTTGATAGCCGATATCCAGGAAGGTGGTCGGCTCATCCAGCAGCAGCAGCTCTGGCTCTTGAGCCATCACCTTGGCCAGTCCGACGCGCTGTTTTTCCCCGCCGCTCAATTTTTCCAATGTCCGATGCTGCAATTCCGTCAGACCCAGCGTCTGCAAAATGCCATCAATCAGCGGAGCCGAGTCTCCCCGTTCCGTCCCAAGCCAGCTTTGATACGGAAACCTGCCCATTTCCACGACCTCTCTTACACTGAACCCGATAGAGGGCAACGGCTCCTGCTGCAGGACAGCCAGCCACGCAGCCAAGTCCTTGCGCTGATGCGCTTCGGCCTGTTTTCCCCTCAGCCAGATTTGTCCGCGATCAGCCGCCTCCACGGCAGACAGAAGCTTTAGAAGGGTAGACTTGCCGCTCCCGTTTGGACCGATAATCCCGAAAAACTCGCCCGGCTTCACTTCAAAGGCGATGTCCTGCAGCACGGACTTGCCGTTGTATGACTTCCACACATCCACGACGCGAATCAAGCTTCTCCCTCCTTTCCGGCACGCTGTTTTTTCCGCAGCAAATAAGCGAAGAAAGGTGTACCCAGAAAAGCCGTCACGACGCCCAACGGTATTTCTGTCGGGCTGAGCAGCGTACGGGCCAGAGTATCGGCCCACAGTACGTAGATTCCCCCGTAGAGCGCTGACATAGGCAGCAGCAGGCGGTAATCAGGTCCGGCCATCAGTCTCACCAGATGCGGTACAACCAGTCCGACAAATCCGATAATTCCCGATACGGATACCGCTACGGCTGTCAGCAGGGTCGACACTGTGAGTACAACCAGCTTCGTACGGTCCACTTGCACACCGAGATGCGCCGCTTGCCTCTCGCCGAGAGCGAACAAATTTAACGTCCGTCCATACCCCATCAGAATGATAAGACCGAGAAGCAGACAGGGAAGCAATACGACCGAGAAAGACCACCCGCGGAAAGCCAGGCTTCCCATCAGCCAAAAGACGATCTCATTGACGACCTGGTCAGACAGGGAGACGAGAAAGGAGACAATCGACCCGAGAAACGCCTGAGCAACGACACCTGACAAGATCAGCGTTTCAATATGTATTTTGCCTTGTGAATGCGCCAGCCTGATTACCAGCCACAAGCTGATCAGACCCGTCGTAAAGGCAGCGAGCGGAACGGACCACTGACCGAGCAAACTGAACTGCCATCCAAATAAAATAAGCGTCGCCGCTCCGATCGCAGAGCCGGATGCGACCCCGAGCGTGTACGGATCAGCCAGCGGATTGCGCAATATCCCTTGAAAGCCCGCCCCGGCCAATGAAAGGCAAGCCCCCACCAATACAGCCAGCAGAACGCGGGGAAAACGAACCTTCATGACGATTTGCTCGGCAGACTCCGGCCATTGGACAGTTATCAATGTCCCAATTCCCGGCAGCTTATGCAGGAGAATGCCCCAGACCTGTGTGAGCGGCAGTTCTGCCGAGCCCAGCGAAAGACTCATGCCGACAGACAGAAAGAGGAGCAGTACACCTGCCCCTCCGAACAACAGGAAGCGTGCTTTCATTTTATTTCAACCGCTCCGGATAAATGGCTTTGGCCATTTCGTACAATCCCTGTGTGATGCGCGGACCTGGTCGGGACAGAATATTATGGTCCAAGCCGATCACCTGGTTGTCCCGGATCGCTTTGATTTTGTCCCAGCCGCTTCTTTTCCGAATGGTTTGGTCCAACGTTTCGCCTGTCTTTTCATCTGTGAAGCCTTGCGCAAACAAGATCACATCCGGATCTTCCTTCACAATTTTTTCTTCGCTGACCGGGTTCCAGCCCTGGGTGTCGGAGGCGATGTTGATGCCTCCTGCCATCGTGATCAACTCGTCCAGGAACTCGCCCTTCCCGACTGTCCACCCTGCTGAAAACTCCAAATACACCTTCTTCTTTTCTTCCGGCTTCAAATCTTTGACAGCGTCTGTCACCTTGCCGATATCGGCTTTCATCCGGGAAACCAGTTCTTCCGCTTGAACTTGATGATCTGTAATTTGTCCCAAAAGCAAAATGTTTTCCATGATATCCTGAACCACTTTCGGACGCAGCGTAATGACCTGCAGGTCCAGGGACCGCAATTTTGTGACGACATCCTCTTTCATGGAAATACCGCCAACGACGAGATCCGGGCTTTGCGCGAGGATCGCTTCTTCATTAGGCGAGAGAACCCCGCCCACCTTCGGCTTCGATTTTGCCTCCTCGGGGTAGTCGTCGTAATCGGAAACAGCGACGACCTTATCGCCGAGCCCAAGCGCAAACAGGATTTCCGTCTCAGCTGGCGAGGCAGAGACGATCCGCTCCGGCGCCTTGGCAAAAGTCAGCTCTTGACCGGTAGAATCCTTTATTGTCAAGGGATAGCTTGTTGCTTTTTCGCTCTTCGCCTCTGTACTTTGAGAAGGTGGTTGTTGTGTGGATGATTGCTCGGATTGTTTCGCCGGTTGGCTACCCTCCCCACATCCCGCCAGGCTGATCGCCACGAACAGTGAAAACAGGAGAAACATGCAGCGTTTCATACGAATCTTCCCTTCTTTCAAGAAATACGAGGAAACCGGTCGCTCAACCCTGTATCCCGCAGCCCGGACGCAGCGAAACGCCCTTTGTTCCTAAGTGGAAAACAGAGGGCACGTACATCAGGGCGCCTATCATTATATCATTGCGGCCATGAAAAAAGAAACATATCTCCGCTCTTGTCCGCAGCAGAGGCATGCTTCTTTCCTCATTTTCCTCTGTCATTTGGTTTCGGGGCGGTTTGCTTCTGCAACCGCCCTTCCGCATCCAGTTAGTTCATTCGTTCTGTCAATTCAACTGTTCTGTCAATTCTTCTGTTCAGTCATTTCATCTATTTCGTCTTTTTCACCCGCTCAGTCATTTCATCTGGTTCATCATTCTCATCTGTCTCAGCCCCAGTGGCTCGCCCCAGCTTATCTTGATCTCAACCTGGCAAGAGTCACGCCGCTTGCCTGATAACGCAGAATATCATCGAGCAGCTCTGCCAGATAGGCCCCAGCCTCGATCGGCGGCGTCCCCCCTCGATGGATATTGGAAATAACCGTCCGGTCAGATTCCACTGTCTGTGCACTTGGCTGATAGATCATATAAGCGCTGAGGCTCTCCGCGGTAGCAAGTCCAGGTCTCTCGCCGATCAGCGATATGACCGCCTTGCACTTGACGATAGAGGCGATCTGATCCTGTACCCAGACCCGTCCCCGTTTTACAAATACAGGTTTTCCCGTGCTAATGTTGCGCAAAGCCAAACCTTGCAGGAGGGCGGGAAGCAGATCGGGAATATTCGCTTCGATCGCCGATGTGCTGAGTCCATCGGATACGACGATTTGCACATCCTTTCCTTTATCCCCGTTCTGCTCCAGCCATCGCACGGATTCATCGGATAGTCTGCGCCCCGATTCCAGATTCATGAGGTATTCCTGCATATCGGCAGATTTCGTCTGCAAGATGGGCAGACCCAGCTCACGCAGAAGATCTTCGCCGATATCCTTCGTCACCGCGTCTCGGGCTGCTGCCTGATCAATCCGAAATTGCAGGTAGCTCCGCGTTTTCATTCTCGTTCCCGCGCGGCCGATCCCGATACGTGCAGGTGTCCGACTCATCGCTCTTTCCAGCGACTCCCGGTCCTTCGGCTTCTCGACCCCCATTTCTTTGTCCTCCGGAAAGTATATGGGATCACTTGAATGAGCCCCCGCCTGAAGTGGCTCTTTTTTTGCCGACGAGGAACTCTGCTTTGCCAGCTCAACCAACACGCGATCGACAAGCTCATCAAGATTAACCTGCTTCATGTTTCTTCGCCTCCCGCCACTCTAATCAAAAATCGTCAGATCTCCTGCATACTCAGTCAACCTGCCGTCCTCCATGATCCCCATCTTTTCCAGCCATTGTTCAAATTCCCGCAACGGCCTCAGCCCGAGTATTTCCCGCAGGCTCGCGTCATCGTGATAGCTCGTATCCTGGTAGCTGAGCATGACGTCATCTCCCCCGGGCACGCCCATGTAAAAATTCGCCCCTGCCAAAGCAGTCAGCATGCCGGCAATTTCCTGATCATTTTGGTCTGCGTACATGTGATTCGTATAGGTGGGAGCGATGCCCATCGGCAGTCCGTGCATTTTCCCCATAAACAAGTCCTCCAGATCCGCCCGGATCATCTGCCTGCCGTCATACAGCGTCTCCGGACCGATAAAGCCGGAAACGTTATTCACCATAAACGGCTTCCAGTGCCTGCAAAAACCATAGGTTCGAGATTCCAATGTCTGCATATCGACTCCTTCGTGTGAATCCAAAGATACCTCAGACCCTTGCCCTGTTTCAAAATACATCACATTGGGACCGGTCGCCGTTCCGTAGCGAAGCATCAACTCCATGCCCTCGTCCAAAATTTCTTTGGAGACACCGAAGGCCTCATTTGCCTTTTGCGAACCGGCCAGGCTTTGAAACATCAGCGAGATAGGAGCGCCGTTCCGGAGAGCCTGCATCTGCGTAGTAATGTGAGCCAGTACGCAGTTTTGCGTCGGGATTTGCCAGCGTTGAATGAATTCATGCGACATGACGAGCAGCTTGGTAACGCTTTCAACCGAATCGTTATTCGGATTGATTCCGATGACTGCATCGCCTGATCCGTAGGAGAGCCCCTCTTTGATCGAGGCGAGGATGCCTTCCGGGTCGTCGATCGGATGATTGGGCTGACAGCGGAAGGCAAGGCGCCCCGGCTCTCCAATCAATGTGTTGCAATAGGCCTGGTACCTCATCTTTTGAGAAGCCATGACCAGATCAATGCTGGACATCAGCTTGGCTACCGCCGCTATCATCTCGCTGGTAAGTCCGCGGCTAAGCCTGGTCAGCTCTGGCATGCGGGCTTTTCGAGACAAAATGTAATCGCGCAGTTCACCCACTGTCCAATGCTTGATTTCATTGTAGACGGTCAAATTGAGATCGTCGTAAATAATGCGTGTGACCTCATCGTCTTCATAGGCAATAACGGGATTTTCATAGATGTCAGATAGCAGCATCTCGCTCAGCACTACTTTGGCTGCCATCCTCTCCAGGGCCGACTGGGCGCCGATCCTGCTCATTTGGTCACCCGACTTCTCCTCGCTTGCTTTGGCCAAAACATCTTTGACAGATGAAAATTGATAGTGCTGCTTCCGGATTACGCAAGACAACTTCATATCTCGTTCCTCCCTCGCTTGACTGGCAAGCGGTCTTTATTCATGGGCAGTACAAAAAGAAAAAGCGCCTTGAATACAGGACAACATGGTTGTCCCCACTCAAAGCGCCGTCGCTTTTCCAATATCAACTTTACGGTTCGCAGGTGAATGCTCACGCCTCTGCCTGTCTGTGACGAACAATCATCATCTCTACAGCAGGCAGCAGCTCTTCTTCGGAAACCGGCTTGACCAGATAGCCGCAAACGCCGGCCCTCTCTGCCTCGACGAGCATTTCTCTTTGGCTGTAGGCCGTGAGAAGCAGAACAGCCGAGTTTGAGGTGTCCCGAATTATTTTTGTCGCCTTCAGGCCGTCCATGATCGGCATTTTTACGTCCATAATAATGAGATTGGGCTTCCACTTTTGCGTCAATTCGATCGCTTCTTTACCATTTCTGCCTTCCGCTACAACGTCATAGCCTACTTCTTGCAGCATTTCCCGGATATCCATCCGGGTGATCGGCTCATCGTCGATGACCAGTATTTTGTAGCGCTGACGCAATTCTCCTCCCCCTTTACATGAGATGGATCGTGGCCGCCCATTTTCCGTCCTTCTCCCCGAGACTTTGACGCCATTGTCGCCATCACGGTTTGCAGACGGCTGTTGCCATGAAAGACTGCCGAAATGCGTAGGGCAAGAAGCACCAAATAATAGTTGGAATAATCATATTATACCGATTATTCATGTCGTCCGCCAGTCCTAATGTCCTCTGGCAAAAACGTGGTTTTAACGGAGCAGCTCTTGCACGGCCAAAATTTTTCGCTTTTTGGACAACCTCGCTTCGATTGCCTGGTCCACGGTGACTGCCAAAAACCGCGTTTTCGTATTCGGCCTGGATTGGGCGATCAAGTCGAGATCAGCATTGATGGCCGTTCCGATCGTGACAAAGCCCCCTCCTGTTGTCGCATCGCGCAAAAGCAGGATCAATTCTTTTTCGTTTGGCACCATGATCGCGCCAATAGGGTAGACGATATCGACGACATTGGATGAGTTGTTTCCCGCTCCAAACGGCGGATCGAACGGTTTGAACGATACGGTGGCCCCTGTATATCGGTAGGCGATATTATTTGACTCCAGCCCCACCTGCCACTCCGAGTTGAGAAATGTTTTTATCCCTTCATCACTCAAGCGGTAGCTGGATAAGCCCACCACCACCCGGATGTCCATCTCATTCGAAAATGCAGGGATGTATTCGTCGGGAATTCGCCGGCCAACCTGGTGAAAAACGCCGGGCAAAGGCTCTCCGATCTGCACCTCGTCGCCCGCCTGCAGCTTTCTGCCGTGAAAGCCGCCTAATTGACTAAGCACATAGGTCGACTTGCAGCCGAGGACATCCGGCACTTGAATGCCTCCGGATACGCATAGATAGGTTTTGACTCCCTGCGTGGTCATCCGAAATGCGAGCATATCTCCTTCCTGGATCACCAGCGATTCCCACATCGGCACCGGCTGCTCATTGAGCCTCACCTCGCATGGAGCTCCGGTTATGGCGATTACCGTCCTTTTGCAAAATTCAATCACCGGACCGAGCAGCGTAATTTCCAAGGCGGCGTAATCATGCGGATTTCCCAGCAAAATATTGCCCAGTACATAGGAGTATTTGTCAGCGGCTCCCGAAGGCGGCACCCCCAGATGATAAAACTCCTTTCTGCCCATATCCTGAACCAGTGTCTGCAAGCCGCCATCCCTGATCCGCAGCATATTAAAAGTCCTCCATTACTTGCTTGATGTACGCTTCTCTTTTCGCGAAGTATTCCTCCGGGGAAAAATCGACGTATTTCATCCGGTAACGGTACGTCCCGGCTTCTACTTGCGAAAGAATCTGCTTGTACTCCCGCTCTTCAACCGGGCGATGCTTCCAGATGTCACCGGGCCTGGCCAGGAAAAACGAGTCGCGCAAATCCTCAAGCTTGCCTGACTGATCAAAGACTGGCACCGCGGCCATTCCGATCAGCTGGTAGCTGCCCGGAGCGGACAGCGGATAGATCACCGTAAAGGCTCCTCCGAGGCCGACAGCTCTTCCGGGCGTATCCGTCCGCGGACTTGCGTATTTGGGTGTCTGGATGATCTGATCCTTCCTGAGGCCCAGCGGGTACTCCCATGCGGTTCCCGGAATAAAGCCCATCATCGAGATTAAGTATGGACTGCGGGAATGCGCCTCGATAAAGGCTTCCTTTTCCTTGAAGCCGTTCAGCTTCATCACGAGCTCAAAGTTGCTGATGTTTTCTTTGATGATGTTGCGCTCTTGAAAGCGTCTGCTGTACTCCCTCGTGATCGGATCGTCGTACCAGATTGGAATCTCGACGATACGGACTTCGAGATTCAAAGCGGCAGGGTTGCTTTTGGTCATGTCGATTTCCTTTAAATAATCGAGCAAATTCGCTGCCGGGATCACTTCCGGATCAAAACGGATCAGGTACGAAGAATTGGATGGGCAGATGTCAAGAATGCCCGGGATTTGCCTTCTTCGCAGCTCGCTCGTGATCGCCAGTGCTTTGAAGTTGCTCTCTTCGCTCATGTCTCGGGAAATTTCCGCATAGATGTATTCATCTCCGCCAAAGTCGAATCTCGTCTCGGGCAGTGTGAACATCGTCACCCCTCCTTTCAGGAAAGCAGCTTTTGCATCCGTCTGCTCAAGGTCGCGGGGCTGACGCCCAGAATCTGGGCGACCTTGGCAGCGGTCCCGTACTTTTGCAAGGCGAGACTGATCAACTGCGTCTCTACTTCCTCGACCGCCTCTTTCAAAGGAATAATCTCACGGACGATCGGTTTTTTCTCCTGATCGCGCGGCTTGCTTTCGTACAGGTTGGACAGCACATCGCGGGCACTGATATGCTCCTCCCTCGCCGTCACCACCAGACGCTCGATCATGTTCTGCAGCTCCCGAACATTCCCGGGCCAGTGGTATCCCTCCAGGACATGCAGCGCTTCCTTGGTCAATACCTTGTCCAGCTTGTACATTTGGTTGTAAACCTGCAAAAAATGGACGGACAACGGAATGATGTCCAGAGTACGCTGGCGAAGGGGCGGAATATCGATGGGAATGACGTTCAAGCGGTAGTACAAGTCTTCGCGGAATAAATTTTTCCGTACCAGCTCGTGAATATTTTGGTTCGTGGCCGCAATCACTCTCACATCGATGGAAATTGTCCGGGTGCCGCCGACCCGCATCATCTCTCTTTCCTGCAGGACACGCAAGAGCTTTACCTGCATGTTGTAAGGCAACTCGGTTACTTCATCCAAAAAGATGCTTCCTTTGTGAGCAAGCTCAAACAGTCCCGGCTTTCCCCGCTGATCCGCTCCGGTAAACGCTCCTTTTTCGTAACCAAACAGCTCGCTTTCCATCAAGGTTTCCGGTATCGCGCCGCAATTTACCCGAATGAACGGCTCGTTGTGTCTGTGACTGTACTCGTGGATGGCTTTGGCAAAGACCTCCTTGCCGACACCGGACTCGCCGGACAACAGCACGGTCGAATCCACTTTGGCGATATGCCTGCACTCGTCCACCAACCGTTCCATGACTTGCGAGCGAAAGATGAGCTTGCGCTGACCGTCATGTTTCTGTGTCAATAGCTGGTCCAGCTCCTGCTTGTATTCCTCTGATTGCTTTTTGGCCATTTCCAGCTCGGCGCGCAGCTCGTGAATGCTCGTAATGTCCTCCGACAGAATCACGATTTTCTCGATTTTGTCTCCGTGAAAGACTGGCGTCGCCACCGACCAGACTTTTTTCCCGTTTTTCGCCTCCTGGATCAGCGACAAAC
>k87-1216823_pt1 | contig 19048 bp, 20 predicted proteins | sample MGYA00084031_6733416 | MGnify analysis MGYA00084031
CTAGGAAACTGTTTATAATGTTGTGTGAAGTATTTATATAAATTTGGTATTATTCAGTTACTAAGTACATTTGCTTTTTAAGAAAGCTATTTTGTTAATGAGGGGTATATATGTTAATACGCTTTAAAAAAAGTTTTGAAAAAATTGCGATGGGTCTTTTGTCTTTTATGCCAGCTGAAAAGGATTTAAAGCAATTACAATCAACAATTAAACAATACGAGACAGACGAAAATTGGCAATTGTTTCTTTGGAAACAGGATGAGGACATCATTGGAGCAATAGGTGTTATTTTTAAAGACGAAGAAACTGTTGAAGTCCAACACATTTCAGTAAATCCTTCACACAGAGGTCAAGGTATTGGAAAGCAGATGGTTAATGCTCTAAAAGACATGTACAAAAATAAATCAGTTATACCTAATGAGGAAACAGAAGCATTTCTTGAGAAGTGCCAAAGTAACGATGAACAAAATAATTAAGACGATATAGTAAGATGAAAAAGCTTGAGAAATCAAGCTTTTTTCATTTTGTGTCTTTTCTATTTTCTTTTCGCTTTGTCAATTGTTTTAGTCTTTCTTCAATTACTTCTTTTCTATCGCGATTTTTATGTTTATGAATTAAGTCATCGTCTGTTAGATTACTTTCTTTTCCCCAAGGAATTTGTTGTATCTCACATTTTTGCATACATAACGCTAATAAATTCTCATCGCTAATCGGAAGATTTATGCTATAATAAGCTTTTTCTTCGAGAATTTCAGCTTTTCTAATTTTCAGCTGTTTTAATAAATCATTGCTATGTAACCCAAGCTCTGATAAGGCTAATTGCTCCTTAGTAAGTATACGTAAAGCGTTTGAAATCATTTTCAAAGCACCGGCAAAGTTGCCTCTTCTTTGATGATATAATCCGACTGCTATTTGAATCAGTCCAACCCAATAGGATTTTCTTTTATTAGGTGGGTCTTTTTTCCAATGTTCTTCTAAAATTTCATGGCACTCAAAATAATCGCGATCACAATGAAAGTGTACGAGAAAGTCGATATACTCTTGATCATACATATAAGGCACCTCAAATCCTTCGTCTAAAATACGACTATTGTTAAATTAGTTTAACATAGATTAGATGAAAAAGGCTGCCGATAGACAGCAACCTTGTTTCCATTAATAAACCCACGCAGCACCAACGATGATTAATAAGATAAATAATACAACGATTAAGGCAAATCCTCCGCCATAATTAAAACCTTGTTCACCCATATTAAATTCCTCCTTAATGATTAGCTTTACATTTGTAATATATGAGCAATTTGCTGAGTTGTATGGGCAGCAGTCTATTTCATACAGTTTTTCTTTTCGTTTTATACAAAGTAATTTTTGAAATATTATTGGACATAGGAGGAATTTATTCTATACTAAATTGTGGCTACTTGTAAGAATGGTGGGATAAAGATTGCAGTATCATGTGAAAATTGATGCTTTTGAGGGACCTTTGGATTTGCTCCTTCATTTAATAAATCGTTTAGAAATTGATATATATGATATACCAGTATCTGAAATAACCGAACAATACATGCTATATATTCACACGATGCAAGTTTTAGAGCTTGATGTTGCTTCTGAATATTTAGTTATGGCTGCTACACTATTGTCTATTAAAAGTAGGATGCTACTTCCTAAACAAGAGGAGGAGCTTTTTGATGATGAATATATCAATGAACCTGAGGAAGACCCACGTGAAGAACTAATGCAACGATTAATTGAATATCGAAAATATAAGGAAGCAGCTGAAGATTTACGGGAACTTGAAGAGGAGAGAGCACAAGTTTATACAAAAGCTCCAAGTGATTTAAGTGAATATGGAACACAGACAATAAATCAAATGGATTCTCTAAATGTAACATTATATGATATGCTAGGTGCCTTTCAAAAAATGTTAAGACGAAAAAAACTACAAAAGCCATTACAGACAAAGATTACGAGACAAGAAATACCGATTGAAAGGAGAATGGAGGAAATTTTAGAGGATTTGCGAACTCATCCAGGTAGACGTAGGTTTGCTGATTTGTTTCCTTCAGGTAATAAGGACCATTTAGTTGTTACGTTTTTGGCTATTTTAGAATTAATGAAATCGCATTTGATTTTGATTGAACAAGAAAATAACTTTGCAGATATTTTTATTATGGGGAGTGAATAGCGTCATGTCCTTTGGATTAATAGAATGGCAATCAATTGTCGAAGCTTTACTATTTGCTTCTGGGGATGAGGGGCTTTCTTTAAAACAATTAGTAACTGTTCTTGATCTTGAAGAACAGGAAGTACTTGAAATTCTGAAAGATTTAGAAAAAGGCTATCAGGCGAAAGAACGAGGGATAGAATTAGTAGAAGTTGCAGGGCATTATCAACTAACTACGAAAAAGGAGCATTCTCCTTATTTAAAACGTTTAGTTGAAACACCTGTTAATACTTCACTTTCACAAGCTGCACTTGAAACTTTAGCGATTATTGCATACCGTCAGCCAATAACAAGAGCTGAAGTTGAAGAAATACGTGGTGTGAAAACAGAAAGACCGATTCATACTCTTGTAACAAAGGCATTAATTAAAGAAGTTGGCAGAGCGGAAGGAACGGGTAGAGCCATATTATATGGAACGACAAAAGAGTTTCTCGAATATTTCGGATTAAAATCTATTGAGGAATTACCACCGCTTCCAGATAAAACAGGGGATGCTTATGAACAAGAGGAAGCAGATTTATTCTTTGAAAAATTTAATGAAACATTAGAAGAATTAAATTGATTTTCTTGCTAAAGACCAGTTTCGTCATACGATGAAGCTGGTCTTTTTTATTAGTGTTACGAAAAAATGCAGTTAAGGGCACTCGAATCTTCAGTGAAAAGCAAAACAGGATTCGTTTACTAAAACTTATATTCATATTTGGATAGCAAAAAGAAATAAAAGACTTACATTTTAAAACGTTAGAATCTAGCTTAAGAAAATTTTTCATACATAAGCTTTGTCCACTTGCATAAACTTGTACAAAACAAGTAAGAGGACGTGATTGTTTTGCCGTACATAAAGAAAGTTACAACAGGAATGATCATCTTATTCCTACTTTTGACCGTTTTGCCACACCAAACACTCGCTCTTGGTGTTAGCGCAAGAACTGCTATTTTAATAGAGCAAGAATCCGGGAGAATTCTTTATGAAAAGGATGCTCATAAAAAAATGAGAATAGCGAGTATAACAAAAATTATGACTGCGATACTTGCAATAGAATCCGGTAAGCTTAATGAAACTGTTACTGTAAGTGAACGGGCAATACAAGCGGAAGGTTCTTCACTTTACTTACAAAAAGGTGAAAAAATAAAACTAGAAGATTTAGTATATGGGCTCATGCTGCGCTCGGGAAATGATTCAGGTGTAGCCATTGCTGAGCATGTAGGAGGTAGCTTAGAGGGATTTGTCGTGATGATGAATCAAAAGGCACAAGAAATTGGCATGACGAACACACATTTTTCCAATCCACATGGTTTAGACGATCATGAGGATCATTATTCAACCGCATATGATATGGCGATATTAACTCAGTATGCGATGCAGAACGAAACATATCGGAAGATTTCAAGTACGAAGGTTTACCGAGCACCAAATCCAAATGAAAAATGGGATAGAGTATGGCGTAACAAAAATAAGTTGTTAACAAGTATGTATAAATATAGTACTGGCGGTAAAACAGGTTATACGGTAAGAGCAAAACGAACATTAGTGTCAACGGCTTCAAAGGATGGGATGAATACAATAGTAGTTACCTTAAATGATCCGGATGATTGGACAGACCATATGAATTTACACAATTATGCTTTTGAACAATATGATCTTGTTAAATTGAAAGGTCAAGGAACACTTAATAAAATTGGAAACGATTTTTACAAGGGGAAGGTATTTATAAAGAGGGATATTGTTTACCCATTAACAACCAAGGAGCAATCAAAAGTAAAAATTGATATCCAATTACAAAAACCTGAGAGGGATTGGAAGAAAGTGGAGAATGTACCGAATGTTGTTGGAGAATTATCTGTAAAAATAGCTAATAAAAATGTGGCAAATGTTCCTGTGTATTTTGACAATGGAGAAGTCGAAAAGCCAAAAGGTTCATTTTGGGAATTATTTAAACGAATATTCTTTATAGCATCAGGAGTAAATCAGCATGGTTAACTTAATATGGATGCTATTAACAGTCATCGGAATTGTTTTTGCCATGTTTAATGGAACAATGGATCAAGTAAATGAAGCAATATTTAAGGGTGGAAAAGAAGCAGTTACCATTTCAATAGGTCTAATTAGTGTACTAGTCTTTTGGTTAGGTTTAATGAAAATCGCTGAGGCAGCTGGCTTGCTTGAAAAGCTTGGAAATCTATTTAAACCAATTGTATCAAGACTGTTTCCTGAGGTACCAGCTGATCATCCTGCAATGGGGTATATGCTCTCAAATATGATGGCGAATTTATTTGGCTTAGGAAATGCTGCAACACCATTAGGAATAAAGGCAATGGAGCAATTAAAGGTTTTAAATGGAAATTCTGATAAAGCAAGTCGCTCAATGATTACCTTTTTAGCGATTAATACATCTAGTTTAACTTTGATTCCAACAACAGTCATAGCCATCATGATTACCTATGATTCTGCAAATCCAACGAGCATTGTCGGACCGACGTTACTTGCAACATGTATTTCCACAATTGGAGCTATCCTTATTGATCGTTTCTTCTATTATCGTAGAAAGAGAAAAGGGTGATAGATATGGGGATAATTAATATTATTTCACTATGGTTAATCCCAATTATAATTGGTTTTATCTTAATCTATGGAACTGTAAAAAAAGTACCAACCTATGAAACCTTTGTTGAAGGTGGAAAAGAAGGAATTAAAATTTCCTTTTCGATAATTCCTTATCTAGTCGGAATGCTTGTATCAATCTCCATTTTCCGCGCATCAGGGGCATTAGAGGCACTTATGAATCTAATGAAGCCTGCACTAGAAGTGCTTCATATTCCTGCTGAAATTGTTCCACTTGCGTTTATTCGACCAATTTCAGGAACTGCGGCATTAGGTTTAACTTCAGATATAATAGCAACATATGGACCAGATTCATTTATCGGTGTATTAGCAGCGACAATGCAGGGAAGCACTGATACAACTTTGTATGTATTAACGGTTTATTTTGGAGCTGTCGGAATTAGAAAAATGGGTGATGCATTAAAGGTTGGGCTATTAGCTGATGTTGTTGGGATATTAGCTGCAATAATTATTGTTTCGATCTTATTTTCTTGATTGTTATATTATATTTAAAGAATGGCTACTCGATTTTGGGTAGTCTATTTTTATTGTTTATAATTGAAAGTAAGACAACGATATATCTTAATAAATATGGTATGATGAGTAAGCACATTTTTCATAACTATAAATGATTTGGAAATGAAACTATCCAAAACTTGTGAATATGGTAGGAAAACTGTAATATGTTTACGAGGTGAATGAAATGGAACGCTTACAAAAAGTGATTGCTCATGCAGGAATTACATCAAGAAGAAAAGCTGAGCAAATGATTTTAGAAGGTAAAGTGAAAGTGAATGGAAAGGTTGTTAAAGAGCTTGGGGTGAAAGTGAGTGACCAAGATCGAATAGAAGTTGAGGGAATTCCGTTAGAACGTGAGGAACCAGTATATTTATTACTATATAAGCCAACTGGAGTTATATCAGCGGCAAAGGATGATAAAGGTAGAAAGGTTGTTACAGACTTTTTTCCATATATAAAACAAAGAATATACCCAATTGGTAGATTAGATTATGATACTTCAGGTTTGCTTTTACTTACAAATGATGGTGATTTTGCAAATAGTTTAATGCATCCTCGTTATGAGGTAGAGAAAACCTATGTAGCAAAGCTTAAGGGAATACCTCCTCGTGAAAAAATAAAACAATTAGAAAAGGGAATTCATCTTGAAGATGGTAAAACAGCTCCGGCTGTTATCAAGGTGCTTTCAATTGACAAGAAAAAACAAACAAGTATTGTTGAAATCACAATTCATGAGGGACGAAATCGTCAAGTTAGAAGAATGTTTGAAGCAATAGGGTATCAGGTTCAAAAGCTTAAACGAGAACGTTATGCATTTTTGGATTTAAAGGGATTAGCAACCGGGGATTCTCGGGAACTGACGCCACATGAAGTAAAACAGCTACGTGCGCTTGCTAACCATGGAACCGGACGAAAGTAATTTTTCACATAAACTTCAAAAAAAATGACTAATCATGTATTTAGATAATGGTATAATTCTACTGAATGTTTAAAAGTAGGTGAATTCGGAATGAAAAAGAACCGATTAATTATGCGCTCAATTATACTAGTTCTACTTATTGGTGCACTTGGGTATACCTTATATTCAAACTTCTTTGTTACAAAAGAGGAAGTGAAAATTGGTAGCGTTGCCCCAGACTTTGTATTAAAGGATCTTGAGGGGAATGAACACCGACTGTCAGATTATCGCGGTAAAGGCGTTTTCTTAAATTTTTGGGGTACTTGGTGTGAACCATGTGAACGCGAAATGCCATATATGGATAACCAATATGATTATTACAAAAATCATGGTGTTGAAGTATTGGCTGTTAACATAGCAGAGTCAAATATTGCAGTTGAAAGCTTTGCTAATGAACTAGATTTATCATTCCCAATCGTCTTAGATAAAGATAAACAAGTGTTAAATGCATATGGGGTTGATCCTTTGCCTACTACGTTTTTAATCAATCCCGAGGGAAAAGTTGTACATATTACTTCTGGTTCATTAACGGAAAGAATGGTAAGGGACTTTATGGAAGAGATAAAACCTTAAATGGGGAGTTTTCAGCATGAATAAGGTAAAATGTGAGTGTGGTCATGTTAATCCAGAAGGAACAATATTATGTGAATCATGCGGAAATACAATCGCGGTTCGTGAGAAAACTGATTCAAAAAAATTACTGGATATGAAATATGATGGTTCAGCAAGACGTTCACAAACATATAAAAAAACAATTGTTGATAAAATTTGGAATTTCTTTTCGTCTGTTAAAGTAGGGGTTTGGATTATTGTGCTTCTACTTATTGCATCTGCATTAGGGACTGTTTTTCCACAGGAGCTATATATCCCACCAACTGTAACTGCAAGTGAGTTTTACAAAGATGAATACGGTATTCTAGGTCAGCTTTATTATATGTTAGGATTTCACAATTTATATGGTTCATGGTGGTATATGGTTTTAGTCGCTTCATTAGGTATTTCACTTGTTATAGCAAGTCTAGATCGCTTTGTCCCGCTTTATCGTGCTTTAAAAAAGCAAGGTGTAACGAGACATGAATCATTCATGAAGCGACAAAGGCTTTTTAGCGCTACGAAAACCAATGAGTTACCAGCAGAAATGATTAAAGAACGTCTAGCTGCTAGACGTTATAAAATTAGAGAAGAGAATGGTAATATATTTGCGGAAAAAGGAAGGTTTTCTAGGTGGGGTCCTTATGTAAACCACTGTGGATTAATTATTTTCTTAATAGGTGCGATGCTTAGATTTGTTCCAGGGATGTATGTAGATGAGGTTCTTTGGCTAAGAGAAGGAGAAACAGCAGTTATTCCTGGTACTGATGGGAAATACTATTTAAAAAACGAAAAATTTATAATGGAAGTTTACGAGAAAGATAAAGAAGATGAAGTTTTTGAAGATGCAATTTCACGTGTCGGTGATGGAAGCGTTGTGAAAAACTTTCAATCGAACGTTATTTTATATGAAAGAAAGGGAGAGATCGTTCACGGTGCAACACCAGAACTTGAAGAAATTCAGAAGAAACAGATTCGTGTAAATGAACCGCTGAAATTTGATTCTTTTTCTCTCTATCAAGTAGATTATAAACTGAATGAACTAAATAAGATGACCTTTAGTTTAATAGATAAAGAAACAGAAGAAAGCTTTGGGCAAATAACAGTTGATTTACTTGATCCACAAAAGGAATACGATTTAGGAAATGGATATAAGGTGGAAATCGCAACATATTTACCAGATTTCTATTTTGATGATGATGGCGAACCTGCAACAAAAACGAGGGTACCAAATAATCCTGCATTTGTTTTTAATATGATTACACCAGATAAACCAGAAGGTGAGACAAGCTTTGTTGCAATTCAGCAAACGATTGAACCAAATGGTGATAACAAATATAAGCTGAAATTCGAAAATGTAGAAACGAAAAATTTAACAGCTCTTACTGTAAGAAAAGATTTAACACTTTGGATTTTAGGACTTGGTGGAGCAATCTTTATGATAGGTGTAATTCAGGGGATGTATTGGAATCACAGAAGAATATGGATTAAGAAGAATGAAGATGAAATATTAATCGCAGCACATACTAACAAAAACTGGTATGGAATTCAAAATGAAATGAAAACTATATTCAAAGATACAGCGCTAACAATACCAAAGGAACAGAAGGACGAGTCATAAAGGAGGGGAAAATGTGGCAGCACTAAGTAGTACATTACTTGAAATTGCTTTTATCCTTTATTTAGTGGCCATTTTTCTATTTGGAGGTTCAATACGCGATAAGCGAAAAAAAATAGAAAAAGTAAGTAAATGGACAGTTTTAGCTGTTGGCACAACCATTGCTGGATTTATTGCAAATATCGGCTATTTTATTACTAGGTGGATTGCCTCAGGGCATGCACCAGTTAGTAACTTGTTTGAGTTTGCTACAGCATTTGGGATGATGCTTGTTCTAGCTTTTATTATTCTATATTTCATTTATAAAGTTGCAATTTTAGGGTTGTTTACATTACCGATTGTTCTTTTATTAATTGCATATGGTAGTATGTTTCCGTCAGACATTACACCATTAATTCCATCATTGCAGAGTCATTGGTTATATATTCATGTAACGACAGCTGCACTTGGTCAAGCGATTTTAGCTATTAGTGCGATTGCTGGAATTATTCACTTAGTGACTGTAGTAGACCAAAAGAAATCGTCGAAAAAAACGTTTTGGCTAGAGAGTATTATGTATGTGTTAGTTGTAACCCTTGGATTTATCCTTATTACAACTATCTTTAGAAGTTTTGATTATCAAGCGGATTTTAACTGGGTGGATAAAGAAGGAAAAGAAGCGGTTATGTCTTTTCAATTGCCTGCACTTGTAGGACCGAACGAGGGCGAATTAGTAACAGAAGGACGCTTTGAACCACTTCTTGAATTACCAGCAATTATCTCAGCTGCAAAACTAAATACTGTTATTTGGTCTGTTTTAATTGGTACAATATTATATGGTATCTTAAGACTTATTTTTAGAAAACGAATATCTGCAGTAATCAAGCCGTTTACTAAAAATGTGAACCTTGAACTTGTGGATGAAATAGGTTATCGTTCTGTTGCTATCGGGTTTCCAATCTTTACATTAGGTGCTCTAATATTTGCGATGATTTGGGCGCAAATTGCCTGGACACGCTTTTGGGGTTGGGATCCGAAAGAAGTATGGGCCCTAATAACTTGGTTATTTTATGCAGCATACTTACATTTGCGACTGTCGAAAGGGTGGCATGGTGAAAAATCTGCTTGGTTAGCAGTCATTGGTTTTGCTATCATCATGTTTAATCTAATTTTCGTGAACTTAGTTATTGCAGGCTTGCATTCTTATGCATAAGAGAAAAATGTAAAAACTAGAGAGAATGTAATATAAAAAGTGTAAAAGTATGAAATTTGTAGTACACTGCTATTAAAGCCTTCACTCTCTTGCAGTGAAGGCTTTTTACTAATATGTTAAAATTGCTCCAATTCAACATGAATATATTGAGGCTTTAAATTTAGGAGGCAGATAAAATGGAAGAGAACCATAATGCAAAGATATTAGTTGTAGATGATGAAGAGAGAATCCGTCGTTTGTTAAAGATGTATTTAGAGAGAGAAAATTATGAAATTATCGAAGCTGAGAATGGAACAGAGGCACTTGAATTAGGATTAAATAATGATTTCGATTTAATCATGCTTGATATTATGATGCCTGGAATTGATGGGATTGAGGTATGCAAAAAGTTAAGAGAAAAAATCGCTACTCCGATTATTATGCTTACTGCAAAAGGAGAAGAAGCAAATCGTGTTCAAGGCTTTGAGGTTGGAACAGATGATTATATTGTAAAACCATTTAGTCCGCGTGAAGTTGTACTTCGTGTAAAAGCTTTATTACGTCGAGCTTCTCAAACTTCATATTTAAAAACAGAAACGAAAACAAAAAATGTTATTGTTTTCCCACATCTATCAATTGATCATGATGCTCATCGGGTTACAGCGGATGGGTCTGAAGTAAGTTTAACACCGAAAGAATATGAACTTTTATACTTTTTAGCAAGAACACCAGATAAGGTGTATGACCGAGAAAAATTATTAAAGGAAGTATGGCAATATGAATTTTTTGGTGATTTAAGAACAGTTGATACACATGTAAAACGACTTCGTGAAAAACTAAGTAAAGTATCTCCAGAAGCTGCAAAAATGATTGTAACCGTTTGGGGAGTAGGATATAAGTTTGAGGTTACTAATGCATGATTCTATTTAGAAGTGTTGTTGGGAAATTATGGGCAACAATATTGTTATTAGTTTCGTTTGTCTTATTCGTCCTAACTGTTTTGATGCTTGAGTTTATTGAAAATTATCATGTTAATGTTGCTGAGGAAGAATTAAATCAATTGGCGACAAAAGTATCGAATATAATGGAAAGGCATCAGGATCGAGATTTAGCAATATCTATTTCAAGGGAATTGACAGATGATTTAACAGATATCCTTATTATCGAGAATGAAAAGGAAAACGAGATCTTGTCAAATAAGTCTGATAAAATCCCTCATTTGCAATATAAAAATATACAAAATGATCCTGAATTACGAAAGGTTTTAACAGATCGAAAAGAAGTAAGTAAACGAACGAATTTGGTTAACACTGTAAATCAGGTAGAGAATAATGAAGATGAAGTACTCATTGTCGGAATACCATATAAAGATAAGGATAATGAAAATGGTGCGGTATTTATTTCCCAGTCTTTGCTGGCTGTTCAGGAAACAACAAAACATACAACACAATTTATCTTATTAGCTGCAGGAATAGCGATTGTCTTAACAACTATTTTTGCATTCTTTCTTTCAACAAGGATTACGTATCCGTTAAGAAAAATGAAGGAAGTAGCACAAAACTTAGCTAGAGGCGAATTTGATACGAGTGTACCGATAATGTCAAATGACGAAATTGGTGATTTAGGAATTGCATTTAACCAAATGGGAAAACAATTAAAGTTTCATATAAATGCGTTAAGTCAGGAAAAGGAACATTTAACAAATATATTAAGTAGCATGGCTGACGGAGTTATTACGTTAAATATTGATGGATCAATTCTCATTACAAATCCACCTGCCGAACGTTTTTTACAAGCATGGTACTTTGAGCAAGGAAAAAATGTTCAAAAACATCAAGAGCTCCCTATTGAAGTGAAACAGTTATTTGAATATGTTGTTACGATGAATAAGGAACAGGCTCATGAAATAACTTTACAAGGGAGAAGCTGGGTTATACTTATGAGTCCCTTATATAATCAATCATATGTTCGTGGAGCAGTTGCAGTTCTTAGAGATATGACAGAGGAACGCCGTTTGGATAAATTAAGAAAAGATTTTATTGCAAATGTTAGTCATGAATTACGAACTCCAATTTCAATGCTCCAAGGATACAGTGAAGCGATCGTCGATGATATTGCAAGCTCTGAGGAAGAAAAAAAGGAAATTGCACAAATTATTTATGATGAATCATTACGAATGGGAAGATTAGTAAATGATCTATTAGATTTAGCAAGAATGGAAGCCGGGCATATTACGTTAAATCATGAGACCGTAAACGTTGAACAATTTATCGATAAAATTGTACGGAAATTCCAAGGTATTGCGAGAGAAAAATCGATATATATCGAGGGAAAAATTCAATTAGTTGAAAAAGAGTACGTTTTTGATCCAGATAAAATCGAACAAGTTTTAACGAATTTAGTTGATAACGCAATAAGGCATACAGCTGAAAATGGATCCGTAATTATTAATGTTGATATGAAGGAAAATGGTTTAATGATTCGCGTTAAGGATTCAGGTAGTGGTATTCCAGAAGAGGATTTACCTTTTGTTTTTGAAAGATTTTATAAGGCAGATAAAGCAAGGACTCGTGGAAGATCAGGAACAGGATTAGGCTTAGCGATTGCTAAAAATATCGTTGAAGCACATCATGGTAAAATTCAAGTTCATAGTAAAATAGGTGAAGGTACGACATTTAGTATCATCCTACCACGAAAAAAGTTGGAAGCTGAATGATTTTGCCGAACAATCTTGTTTCATAAGGAACATGGAATGGACCTATAACCTATTGCTTTCAAATACATTAATACAGTTTTAAAGTTGAAAACAGGCTAGACTTAAATATTATAACTAACTGTATGAAAGATATCACTTCAAAAAGCTAAAAGGTAGTAAGAAATACAATAAACTAAATATGAATTTATTACTAGGAGTGGATGAAGTGAAATTATATACAAAAACAGGTGATAAAGGGCAAACAAGCATTATAGGAGGAAGAGTTGAGAAAGATGACATACGTGTGGAGGCATATGGAACGATAGATGAAGCAAACTCCTTTATTGGGCAAGCAATGACATTGTTAAAGGATGAGCAGTTTTCTGATATTTATCAAGAGTTAGTAAAGATCCAGCATGAATTATTCGATTGTGGAGGAGACTTAGCTGTTGTAAAAGAAAAATATCCTTATAAAACGACTATTCAAATGGTGGAATATCTTGAAGAACGAATTGATCATTATGTTAAGGAAGCACCAGAGCTTGAAAAGTTTATTTTGCCTGGAGGTAGTGGTGCGTCAGCAGTATTACATATTGCAAGAACGGTTGTTAGAAGAGCAGAACGTTGTACAGTCACTTTGCAAAAAGAAGTAGAGATTAATCAGAATGTTTTGATTTATCTAAACCGATTATCTGACTATCTTTTTGCAATAGCAAGAGTTATTAATTATCGTTTAGGTGTCCGTGATATTGAATATGAAAGAAGCGCATTAGTCTTTAAAACAAAACCTTCTAAAGAATAATTCCTCTATACAAAAAAGTCGAAGGACAACGACTCACCACTAGTTGGTACTTTATAAAGTGGTGAGTCTATTTTTTTGATTGCTTAAGGAATTTAAAAGTTAGTAAATAATAGAAAAATCTATTCGTAGTTTGATAGAAATTATGCTAAAGTAAATATTAGTTAATTACAAATGTTACATTAATATTACATTAATATTTCTGGTTGCTATTTTGCAACTTTTTTAATTCCTTTTCGACTAATTTAGAAATGGAGGGGCATTCATGGAGGATACCTTTCAAAGATTATATAGTAATTATCATCATGATTTATTTCAATTTTTATTTTATATGGTGAAAAATCGTGAACAAGCTGAAGATTTAGTTCAGGAAGTATATATACGTGTATTAAAAGCTTATGATAAGTTCGAAGGTAGAAGTAGTGAGAAGACTTGGCTATTTTCTATAGCTAGGCATGTGGCAATTGATAGCTTTCGCAAACAAAAGACAATAAGGCAAAGAATTATCGATAAATTTGATTGGGATAAACAGCAAATTCAAGATCATCAGCCATTACCAGATGAAATTGCGTTACAAAATGAACAGATCCAATGGATGTATCGTGCGTTAGATCATTGTACGTTAGATCAGCGTTCCGTGCTTATTTTAAGATATTTGCAAGACCTATCGATAACTGAAACTGCTGAAGCATTAGGCTGGACAACTAGCAAGGTTAAAACGACACAACACAGAGCGTTAAAACATTTACAAAAACATATGATTAGCATCTCTGAAAAGGAGGGGCATTCAATTGAAAAAACCGGATTGGAATGAGAAACAGATTGAACGTCTTTTAAATCAAATGCCACTTGTCAAAGATAAACAAACTGCAGATGAGATTTATCAGTCTATTCAATTTAAAATACAATCGAGAAAAAAGAAAAAAAATTGGATTGCGCCTTCGATAGCAACTGCTGCTGCACTATTCCTTATCGCAATATTAACACCACTTATTCTGGAACAAGGTGCAAAAGAACAAAAAACTGCAATGGATTTATCTAATTCAGAAAAGGCAAAAATCGAGACAGCAGTTCAGGATGATGGTCAAACGAGTGAACAGACTATTTCAAATGATAAGAATGAAGATGTTGACCATCAACTAAATCAAGTATTGATGGAAGATCAGAAAGAAACATTTGTGACAAAGGCAAGTGAAGCAGAAGATATAATAACTGTAGGCTTTACAAATGATCAGGCGGAGCTAATTTTACCGGTAAGTCTTGAATTAAATGATAAAAAGAAAAAAATCGAGGTAATAGAGGAAATAAAACCGGAGATTTACAGTGATGAGCTTGGACCTATCTCCTTTGAATTATCAGGGGCAGAAATAGATGAAGAAGCAAATAATGAAGAGGTTAATATTGATTATCATAAAAATGTACAGATAAGCGGAAGCAGTGAAGAAACGTTATTTCTCAATTCTGTAATTGAAACGTTTAGATGGGATAATTATAAAAAAGCAAATTTATATACAAATGATAAACAAGGAATAGAACTTTCGAATTATGGTGTGAAAAATGAAGTAGAAATGCAGAAAGAATTAAAGAAGGCGTATTTTCTTTACCAATACAGTGAAGAAACACAAAAGCTTCTAGTACCTTCTCCAAATTCATATGATTCTATTGAACAAGCAATAGATGCGATGAAAACTGGATTGGATCATGAACTAAAGCCAACAATAGTCAATCATATTATAATAAAAAATATTTTTGAAAACGGCGAGCAATTAGAAGTAGAATTTGAAGCTGGCAGCAAATTTGAGGATAATCAAGAATTTGTTATTATGTTAGAATCCATTTTGCTTTCCGCAAAAGAGTTTGGTTTTAAAACAGTCTATTTTAAAGGAATTGATATTAATCATATTGGTGTTATGGATGTAGCACACCCAATTGAAGTACCGTTTTCACCAAACCCAATTGAAGAACATTAAGAGGCTCTTTGTATATGAGCCTCTTTTTTATATTTAAATAAAAAAATGAATTTCATAAAAGAAATACTGTAAGAGCAAAAAGGATGTATAATGTGGAAAATTATGTTATATACTACACTTGTTCTTTTTTATAACCCGTCTACATACAATGGACGTGTAGTTTAAAAAAGAGTAAATTGTTTTGTTGTCCTATTATTGAATTCAAGCCTAAGCATAATTGTACGAAAGTAGTGCATGCTGGTGAAGTGTGGTCAGGTTAACTTCTAAGATGATCACTGTTAGACCATGACGAAGAGCAAAAAATGTAGGGGGAGAATGAAATGTTGAAAAGTATAAAACATATGGTTTTGTTGATTGTTGCTATAGTATTTGTTACGGCGGTTGGGAATCAAAAGATTGCTTTTGCTAAATCATACATAGACGAGTTGGAGCAACACTGGATTCAGCCTGTTCATGGAGGGAAAATAACAGATACATTTGGTACTAGAAATGGGAATCACAAAGGTGTTGATATTGCAGCACCTGAAGGTACGGAAATAATTTCTGTGTCAGATGGAGTTGTCTCTAAGTCCTATTATTCTGATTCTTATGGACATGTTGTTTTTGTACAACATCCTGAAGGGTATGAAACTGTTTATGCTCATCTCAGTAAAAGGTTAGTTAAAGAAGGAGAGACTATAAATAAAGGACAGCTACTAGGTATTATTGGAAATACTGGGGTATCGAGGGGGACTCACCTTCATTTTGAATTACATAAAGGAGAATGGACCGCTGAAAAAAATAATGCGCTTGATCCGTTATTTGTCTTTGAATTACCAAGTAATTCTGTATCAGCAAATAAAAACATTGAAAATCCAACTTCCGAAGAACAAGATGTTAAACATAAAGCGATGAAGACTGAAATGAATAATTCAATAGTGGGAAGAAGTAGTATAAAACAAGAAAAAAAAGATACTGAGAGCAATAAACAAGTAGTAACAATTAAAAAGGGAGATACATTATGGGAATTCTCACAGAAATATAAAGTTTCGGTTCAAGCCATACAAGAATGGAACCAACTTCAGTCTGATCTGATTTATGAAGGTGATAAGCTAGTTGTTTATGTAAATAAAATGGAAACCTATGTTGTGCAAAAAGGTGATACACTACAGTCAATTGCGAATGAATATAAGACCGATGCAAATTCAATTAAAAAGAATAACCAATTGATAAATGAAACCATTTATCCTAATCAAGTATTGGTTATTAACCCTAATACATAACGTAGGCACATTTATACTGGCAGTTATCCCCACCTATAATAAAAGCTTTTAAGAAGAAGTGATTGGTGGGGACAACTGGCAGTATAAACACTAGATATTAGGTGCTTATTGCTAGATAGCTTCCATTGTTTTTTTACAATTGTACTTCATATAAAATACTCCATAGTTTAATTCATTTTAATTAAAATAATTGAAAACGCTTCCTAATTCCTTCTATTATATATAGTCATTTTTTCTAAGCAAATTAATATACAAATCATCTATTTCGTTATATACTTATGAAAAAAATATGATCAATCTTCGGGGCAGGGTGAAATTCCCGACCGGCGGTGAAGAAATGGATTAATCCCTAAGTTAATCTTGTTGGGGATGCTGTTAGTAGAGCGAATTTTAGCTTTAACTGATAACAGGAGAAATTTTGAAGTCCGCGAGCCTGCAAGAAAAGGCATGATCCGGTGAGATTCCGGAACCGACAGTAAAGTCTGGATGAGAGAAGATGGAGGTTCAAACGTTTAAATTTTTCATAGTTTAACGTTTATTTAGACATGTCTACAACAATGCCCCAATTGAGATGTTATGTATTGAGAAACATCTAATTATTGGGGCTTTTTATTATGTCTAAAACAAGAACTTTCTCTTTTTCAAGTGCGATCAGAAAAGGAGAGTCAATAATGCAACAAAGTCGTGTCAGAAAAAATGTAACAGTAGGAATGTTAAGTACCATTGCTTATCTGCTTATGATGCTTGATTTTCCATTTCCAGGATTTCCAACGTTTTTGCAGATTGATTTTAGTGATGTACCAGCTTTAATTGCTGCAATTGTATTTGGTCCTGCAGCTGGAATAATGGTTGAAGTAATAAAAAATGTACTACATTATTTAATTCAAGGAAGTGCGACAGGTGTTCCTGTGGGGGAAATATCTAACTTTATTGCAGGAACTATATTTATCATTCCAACAGCTGTATTTTTTAGACGCTTTAGAAGTATGAAGGGACTTTTTATAGGATTAACAATTGGTACTTTATTGATGACAATCGTTATGAGCATTTTAAATTATTATGTCTTTATGCCAGCTTATACATTATTTTTAAATATGCCAGCAATGTCTCAAGAGTCACTAAAACAACTTGTTGTCGCAGCTATATTACCTTTTAACTTAATAAAAGGGGTAATTGTTGCAATCTTACTCGCAGCATTAATTTCAAAAATTAAAACATGGTTAACAAATCAATTACTAATCCATTAAAAAGGTTTTTATAAATTGTTTCTTACAGTAATAAAGTTATTTAACGAACCTAGTCAAAAGAAAAAAACCTCAGATTTATCGGAGGTTTTTTCTTTTTATTTTTTAATGGGCTCGTCTGATACAATGAAACCCCAGCATCTATTCAAATTTTAATGCGTCACCATCAAATTTTTCATCTGCAATTTTAATTGAATCTGTTGGACAACCTTCATATGCGTCCATCATATCTTCTTCAAGTACTTCTGGAACTTCTACAATACCTTGGTTATCATCTAAGGTAACGTAAGCGATACCTTCATCATCATAATCATAAATATCTGGTGCAGCAGCGCCACATGCACCACATGCGATGCAAGTGTCCTTGTCTACGATTGTATATTTTGCCATTTAAAACAAACCTCCTGATAAGATTAATACCATATGTTCATATGATAGTACTTAAATAATGAATTCAAGTAATACATATTGTATTACTTTACAGTGCCTAACTAGTATTGTAAATCGGATTTTTGGACTTTTCAATAAAAAAACGTTGGTTATGTTGCTTTTCACAAAATTTCCATTGTTAAGGTCATGCTATTAGCTAAGATGGAACCAAAGGATAAAGGTCGACAAATCTTGGTCATTTGAAAGTCTATATTCAAAATAATATGTGTCTGACTTGTTAAAAGTGATGAAGAAATTATACATAATAGTAAACGTACGACAGTAAATTTGATAAAATAAAGGTGTATCGAAAATTGTCAAACATTGTAGGTGATAAAATGAACAATAGTTATTTACATATCGTCCTACTTCATTGTCTTAGTCATTTTAAAGGAGAACGAACTGTCTCTGCTATTTATCATTTACTTAATGGGAAAAAATCTTCACAAACAATTCAAGATGGCAAACTTTTTAATTTATCTATGATGTTTGGCCTATTTCCTAAATTATCAAGAAATTTGGTTATAACACATTGTGAGGATTTGGTTAAAGCGCAATTAATAAAAGAAAAAGAAGAACAACATTTTGTTCTAACGACACAAGGAATTTCGTATCTGAAGGATTGTTTGGCAGCAAAGCCATTTCCTACTCACCTCAATGGATGGGTATATGGTGATACAAGTCGCATTTTCTGGAGGAGAATTTCCTTACTCATTCAAGTTTTGTCGAATTTTGTTTATAAAAATACGAATTATTTACCAATTACAAAAAATCAGGAAGATTTATTTTGGGTGAAAAAATTTATTAAGGATAACCGAAATCAAGCAGAGGTTCTTGTTAATCAATTATATAGTGAGTTACATCAGTCGATACAAATGTCATCAGAAAGACATGCAGAAATTTTTATTCGTAGATTAACTTCAAACAATAGAATTGGTGAAACCTTTGAGCAAATCGCTTTAA
>k87-484672_pt1 | contig 19024 bp, 22 predicted proteins | sample MGYA00084031_6733416 | MGnify analysis MGYA00084031
ACCTCCACCTCCCTAAAGCGCAAACCGCCGTGGAACTTTCCCGCCCCGGCGAAGGGTGCGCGCAGCCTATCCGGGCAGGAGCGTCACCAAAACGTTTAAGATGGCCGAAATCACGGGCACCGCCAGGAGAAGAATGAACACTTTTCCGGCCAGCTCCACCACCGCGCCGATCGCGCCTTCGCCCGCGTCCCGGCACAGTTCGGCGCCGATCGCCGTCACGTAAGCGATTCCCAAGGCCTTGAGGACCAAGGCGACGTAGATCCCGCGCACGTTCGCCTCGTCCGCCAACGCGGCGAACGTGTCGACCACGCGGCGAAGGGGCTCAATCAGAAAAAGAAGGGAGACGACGACGAAGGCGAGGGCGAGTTGGAGTCCCAACGGCGCGCTCTCGCGCCGCAAGTAGGTGAGCAGCACGCTGAGGACGATGCCCAGGCCGACGATGCGGGTCAAGTCCGTCATCTTGTGCCCTTCTCCCCTCTCACTGCCACAATTTGAAGACGGTCTCCACGTCGCTGAAGAGGTCCGCGATCATTTGAACGAGCCAAACCAAAACGATGACAACGCCGGCCAGACTGAGCATGTGGGCCTGCTCCTCCCGCTTCGCCTGGGAGAGGACGATATTCAAGATGGCGACGATGATGCCCAGCCCGGCAATCTTGTAGATCATCGTGATGTCCAATGCGGCCGTCCCCACCTTCGCTCGCAGCATACTAGGCCGCGGCCCGCGGGCGCGCGGGGCCCGGTGCCTTTAATCCTTCCAAAGTGAGGGGGAAGAACGCTCTTTAAAGAAGCAAAAGCGCGACCGCCACCCCGCCGCACACGCCCAGCGCCCGGCACAGCCGGGCGGTCTGGGGCAGCTGCTCCCGGGCCTCGGCAAGGCGCAACTCCACCTCCCGCCGCACCAGCCGCAGGTGACGGCGCTGATCCTCGGCCGAGGTCAGCCCCAAGACGGGACCAATGCGCTCCAGCGGGCGCAAGTCTGCAGGCGTCACGCCCCCTTGACGGCCAAAGGAGGCCAGCCCGGCCCGCCAGGCGCGGCGCGCCGGCGCCCCTTGGGCCAATGCCGCGGCGGCGGCGCCGAAGAGAGGACGACACTCGGGGCAATCGGCGGCGATCCTCTCAAAGGCCTCTTGGAGATAGGTAAGGCCGTACACCACTTCGGTCTCCAGCCGCTCGAGGCTGTGCAGGAGCGCCCCCAGCTCGCCGACCCGCCGCTCCTTCTCCCGGGCGAGAAGGTGGCCGATGAGCGCGGCCGAGCCCACCACCAACACGAGTCCCAACCATCTCACGACAGCATCTCTCCCTTGGCCAAAGTGCCGGAGACGACGCGCTCAACGGTGCCTGGCCCGCGGCGGCGGCTCAAAATCACAAAACGTTCAAAAAGCTGGCTCTCCAAAAGAGGCCGCAGCGCCGGGCGCTCCCAAAGCTCCTCCATCGACCGGCCGTGTGCGGTACAAAGCACCGAGACTCCGGCGCCCGCCGCGTCCAGGATCGCCTCCACGTCGCCGGGATGCCCCACTTCGTCGGTGGCCAGCACCTGCGGACCCATGGTCCGCAAAAGGATGCGGAGCGCAATGCGTTTCGGGCACTGGTCGATCACGTCCGCCCGGGGCCCCAGGTCGCTTTGGGGCACTCCGCCGACGCACGCGGCGATCTCCGAGCGCTCGTCGGCGACGCCGACGCGCTGGGGGCGCACGCCGCGGGCCGGATCGCCGTAACTGAGCGTGCGCACGATGTCCCGTAAAAGGGTTGTCTTGCCGCAACCGGGGGGCGACAGGATCATGGTCGAGGCGACACGCCCGTCGGGCCGGATCAGGTGGCGCCAAAGGCGCGCCGCTGCGCCGTAGATGGGGCGGTTGATCCGGATGTTGAAGCCCACCACCTGCCGGAATCCATCGACGCGCCCGTCCCGCAGCCGGGGCGTGCCCAAAAGGCCCACCCGATGGCCGCCGGGCAGCGTCAGGAACCCTTCCCGCATGCTCTCTTCGACGGCATAGACCGACGAGTGCGTCAACGTCTCTAAAACGGCGCTCACCATGGGGGCGTCGACGCACAGGGCGCCCTCCGGAGCGGTCGCAAGACCGGCGCGCGTCACAAAGCGGTCGCCGTCGGCAAACGTTACCATGAGGGGGCGCCCCAAGACGATGCGAATCTCGTTCACCCGTGCGAGCTCGGCGCGGCCCACGCCGCGGAAGGCGGCTTGCACCGCGGGCGGCAAGGCCGCCAGCACCGCCTGGCAGCTGTCATCGCATGGCGCAGCCAAACTAAAAGGCAAGGGCGTTCCCTCCCCAGTAGAGAGGTATGTCCAAGCCCTTGCCTTTATGTCAGAGAATGGGTGAAGCGGGACCGGCCGGTCCAGCACCCGCCGTTAGCGGGCGGAGTCGGTCACGGCGCTTTCCGGTCGCGGCGCGATGTTTCCGTTCAGCTTGCTTCCTTCCTCCTCATCGCTCGAAAACTCCAGGGTGTGCTCGCCCCCGCGAAAGAGGAGTTCGCCGCACTCCGGACACGAGATCTCCACCTTGTCGTCGTAGAGGAGCTCCTCTTCAAAGTAGGTCTCCTCCCCGCAATGTGGGCACTCGGCCCGGACGATTTCGTCGCCGATGATCTCCTCGTCCTCGTCGTCGTCCTGCCCGTACACTTCCTCCTCCAGGTCGCCCAGGTCGGCGTCGATTCCCTCGACGTACTCCTGGATCTCGCCCTGGGCGCACTGGAGCGCCTTCACGGAATCGGCCAGGCCGTCGCAGATGGCCAGCAGATTCTCCCACAGCGCGCGCGTCGCCTGATCCCTTTGCAGCACGTCAGAGCCCTCGATCAGGCCGCGCACGTAAGCGATTCGCTCTTTAACCTCCACTGCCGCGTCCCCCCTCGGCGTCTTTCCTTCGCGGGTAGTATGCGCGAGGAAGGAGCGAGCCATCGTAGAGCGCCCCGCATGCCCCGAGCGCCAAGCCGCAAAACGGCGGCCGGCGGCCTACGCACGGGAGAGGTACTCTTTGGTACGGGTGTCGACCCGGATCACGTCGCCTTGGTCGACGAAGAGCGGGACCTGGACGACCAGGCCGGTCTCCAGCTTCGCCGGCTTCGAGCCTCCCGTCGCGGTGTCGCCCCTCACGCCGGGATCGGTCTCGACAACCTGCAGTTCCACAAAGGTGGGCAGCTCGACGCCGATGGCCCGCCCTTGGTAGAACTGAACGTAGACCGTCATATTGTCCTTGAGGAAGTACACCGCATCGTCCAGCAAATCTTTGGTCAGGGAGACTTGCTCGTACGTCTCCTGGTCCATGAAGAAGTACTCGTCCCCCGAGGAGTACAGGTACTGCATCTCCTTCGTCTCAATGTGGGCGCGCTGCACCCGCTCGCCCGCGCGGAAGTTGCGTTCCAGGACGGCGCCGGTTTCCAGGTTCTTCAACTTGGTGCGCACAAAGGCAGCGCCCTTGCCCGGCTTTACGTGCAAAAATTCGATGACCGTGTAAAGCGTCCCGTCGATCTCCAGCGTCAGCCCTGGCCGCAAATCGTTCACTGATATCATAAGACTCCTCCTTACAGCTCCAGTAGCTCTTTCGGGGCGCGGGTGAGGACGCGACAGCCTTCCTCCGTCACGACCACCAAGTCCTCGATGCGCACGCCGCCCCAGCCCGGGATGTAGACGCCCGGTTCGACACTGGTCACCATGTTGGGCACAAGGCGCGCCTGGCCGCGGCGTGACAGGCGCGGCGGGTCCTCGTGCACCTCCATGCCCAGACCGTGTCCTAGTCCGTGACCAAAATTCTCCCCGTATCCGGCCGCTTCGATCACCCGCCGGGCGTCCGCGTCCACCTCTTTACCCAGGCGGCCGGGCCGGACCGCAGCGATTCCCGCTTGCTGTGCCTCCAGGACCAGGGCGTAAATCTCCCGCTGCTTCGGCGTAAGCGGGCCCACGCCCACCGTGCGGGTGATGTCGGAACAGTAGCCGTCGACGACGGCGCCAAAGTCGAGCGTCACCAAGTCCCCGCGCTGGATCACTCGCTCCGTAGGCACCGCGTGGGGCATCGCCCCGTTGGGACCCGAAGCGACGATAAAAGGAAACGCCGCTTGTGACGCGCCCGCGCGGCGCAAGAAGAGTTCGAGGTCGAGCGCGACCTCGCGCTCGGTCCGGCCCACCAGCCGGTCAAGTATGTAGGTAAACGCTTCGTCCGCGAGGGCGACCGCCCGTTCGATGCGAGCCAGCTCACCGGGCTCTTTCACGGCCCGGATCTCCTCGACCACTCCCGTCGTGGGCACCCACTCGACGCCGGGCATGAGCTCCTCGCGGCGCGCCTGGTCCTTGACCGTGGAATGAGCCGCTTCGAAGGCGATGCGCCTTAGGCCCAGGCGCTTTACCAGGCCTTCAAGCGCTTCCATCAAATCGTCCCCTTCCACCGGGGTAAAGCCCGGGGCCTGCTCGCGCACCTGCTGGCTGTAGCGAAAATCGACCAGGGCGTACGCGTCCTGCCCTGTGAGCAAAAGCCAGCCGGCCGAACCCGAGAACCCGCTTAGGTACCACCGGTTGATGCGAGACGTCACGAGCAGCGCGTCGGCCCCCTCCCTGGCGAGGCACGCCCGCGCCTTGGCACACCGGTCCGCCGCTCCCTGCACGAAGCCTCCCCCTCCTCACTTCCGGTCCGCCGCGAGGCGCCGGTAAAGTCCTTCCAGACCCAGGAGATAGCTGTCGGGGCCGAATCCGCAGATCTGGCCGATGCACACCGGCGCCGTGTAGGATATCTGCCGGAAAGGCTCCCGGGCATGGACGTTGGAAAGGTGCACTTCGACCGCGGGCAGCCCCGTCGCCGCGATGGCATCCCGCAGCGCCACGCTGGTGTGCGTCCAGGCGGCGGGGTTGATCAAAATGCCGTCGAAGTGGTCCCGGGCGGAGGCCAGGCGGTCGAGGACCGCCCCCTCGTGGTTCGACTGCATCACTTCGATCTCGATCCCCAGGGCTTTAGCGCGCTCTTCCAGGCGCTCGTTGATCTCGGCCAGCGTCGTGGTCCCGTACACGTTCGTCTCCCGCTGGCCGAGCAGGTTGAGGTTGGGTCCGTGAATCACGAGCACGCGCATGCGCTCGCGTCCTCCTTCCCCGGCGCCGGGGCGCGCCGGCAAGCGTCGTACGCCCGTTCCACCTCTGCGGGGCTCACGTCATGCACCAGCAGCGCGGAACCGATCCCGTGCAGCAGCGCGAAGTTGAGGCGCCCGTCCCTGGCTTTTTTATCCTTAGCCATCGCTTCCCGCACCGGTCCGAACTCGATTCCGTCGGTGTGGGTGGGCAGCGTCAGCCGGTCCAGCAACGCCTTGACACGCTGCACCTGGGCGGCGGGCATCAGCCCCCGGTCGGCGCTGAGGCGCGCCTCGACGACCATGCCGATCGCGACGGCCTCTCCGTGAAGCAGCTCGTAGTTGGACGCCGCTTCGATCGCATGCCCGACGGTGTGCCCGAAGTTGAGCAAAGCCCGCCGCCCGGCCTCCCGCTCGTCGGCCGAGACCACCTCCGCTTTGATCTGGACCGAGCGGACGACGGCGCGAAGCGCCGCCCCCGCCTCCACCCGCAGCAGCGCAAACCACTGCTCCTCGGCAAAACGGAAGAGCTCGGCGTCGGCGATCAGCCCGTGCTTCACCACCTCGGCCAGGCCCGCGCGATACTCCCGCTGGGGCAGGCTCACCAAGGTACTGATGTCGGCGGCGACGAAGCGCGGCTGGTGAAAAGCGCCGACCAGATTCTTGATCCCACCGTGGTTGATGGCCGTCTTCCCGCCGACGCTGGCGTCGACTTGTGCCAGGAGGGTGGTGGGCACCTGCACGTAGTCGATTCCCCGCATGTAGGTCGCGGCGACGAAACCGGCCAGGTCTCCGATCACGCCTCCACCCAAGGCGACGATGAACGAGCTGCGATCGAGACCAGCGGCGACGCACGCGTCGTACAACGCCGCGGCGCTCGCCGCGCTCTTGTACGCCTCGCCGTCGGGGACCGACGCGTACTCCACCTGAAAGCCCGCCTTGTGCAAGCTTTTCATCACAACCGGAGCGTACAGGGTGCCCACGGTCTCATTCGAGATCACCAGGCCCCTGCGCCCCAGCCCGTGCTCGAGCGCGAGCGGCCCGACCCTTTCCAGCAGCGAAGTTCCCGCGTACACGGGGTAGCTCCGCTCCCCGAGCACGACATCGATCCGTTCAACGGTCTGCCCGCTCACGGTACACCTCCACCACGGCCGCCACCACCCGGGAGAAGGGCTGAGCCGCATCGACCTCAACATCCGCCTCCCGGTACGCGGCAAGGCGCGACTCGTACAGCGCCCGCGCCCGTTCCCGGGCGTCCGGGCCGGCCAGCAGCGGACGCCCCTGGCTTTTGCCGACCCGCTCCCACAAGACCTCGAAAGGGGCCGCGAGGTGGAGCGTGATGCCCGACGCCTTCAGCATGTTCCGCACCTCGGGATCGACGAAGGCGCCGCCCCCTGTCGCGATCAACAGCCCCTCCTCCGCTGCCAGGAGGGCGAGCGCGGCCCGCTCCCGGGCGCGAAAGCCCGCCTCTCCCTCTTGCGCGAAGATCTCCGGGATGCTCCGGCCCGCTTGGCCCTCGATCACGGCGTCGGAGTCGGCGAAGACCAAATTGAGCTGCTCGGCGGCCGCCTGGCCCACCGACGATTTGCCTGCTCCCATAAAGCCCACCAAGATCAGATTCGGCCGGCGCGCCATGCGCGCTACACCTCCCGGAGCGCCTGCAGGTAACCCCGGTAGTTCCGCTCGATCTCTTTGATCGAGTCGCCGCCAAACTTCTCGAGGAAAGCGCGGGCGACCTCGAAGGCCACCACCGCTTCCGCGATCACCCCCGCCGCGGGCACGGCGCAGGTGTCCGACCGCTCGATACTGGCCTTGAAGGGCTCTTTGGTATAAAAGTCGACGGAGTCCAGGGGCTTGTACAACGTAGAGATCGGTTTCATCGCCCCGCGGACCACAATCGGCTCTCCCGAGGTGATGCCGCCTTCGAATCCGCCCGCCCGGTTGGTAAGGCGGTAAAAGCCGGGCCGGTGGGGGCCCCGGAAATCGTCCGGGCCCGGCTCGCTCCCTTCGGGATAGGGGCGGTAGCCGATGGCATCGTGCACCTCGGAGCCGAACCGGTCGGCAGCGGCGAAACCGAGGCCGATCTCGACGCCCTTGATCGCCTGGATGCTCATCACCGCCCACGCGATCCGGGCGTCCAGTTTCCGATCCCAGTGGACGTGGCTGCCCAGGCCCGGGGGCACCCCGGTGACCACCACCTCGAAGACCCCGCCCAGGGTGTCTCCCGCCTTTTTCGCCTCATCGATCTTCCTCATCATGCGCTCCGCCGCCTCGGGGTCGGCGCAGCGCACAGGCGACTCCTCGGCGCGCCGGGCAATCTCCTCGTAGGAGAGGTGCTCCACACTCGCGCTGATGCCGCCCAAGCGCACGACGTGACTCATCACCTGCATCCCGAAGTGGTCGAGAAGGCGGCGGGCGATCGCGCCCACTGCGACGCGCGCCGCGGTCTCGCGGGCGCTGGCCCGCTCTAATACGTTGCGCAAATCTTTGTGCCCGTACTTCAACGCCCCGTTGAGGTCGGCATGTCCCGGCCGGGGGCGCGTGACGCGCTCGCGCGCGGGCGGCTGGTCGGGCGAGTAGCCCTCCACCGGCGCCGGGTTCATCTCCTCCATGCGGTTCTTCCAGTCCCGGTTTTCGATGTAAAGGGAGATGGGACCGCCTAAGGTGTACCCAAAGCGCACCCCGCCCCGGATCTCGGCGCGATCCTTTTCAATCTGCATCCGCCTGCCCCGCCCGTATCCCACTTGGCGGCGGCTCAGGTCGCGAGCGATGTGCTCTTCCGTTAAAAACAAGCCCGCGGGGAACCCTTCCGCGATGGCCGTCAGTCCAGGACCATGGGATTCCCCGGCGGTCAGGTATCGCAGCATGCGTCTCCTCCTTGCCGCGTCGTGGGTGCACCCGGATACCTTTCGCCGGCACGTGAAGGCATCCCTTTAACTGCCGCTCCGCTTCGCGGCTCCGGGCGTCTTCGGCCCCACCAACCGGGGCCGCACCGTCGCCAAGGCGCCGGCGGGAAGCGTGACCCGCACCTTCATCCCTTTGCGCCGGGGCGAGATCCAGCCCAACCCGTGGACGCACACATCTTCCATCTCGCCCACGTCGGTGACGACTTCCTCCCACCCCGTCCGGCTCAGGGACTCCTGGCACTGCGGGCACAGCAGCTGCGAGCGGCCCGGCTCCAGCGAGGCCGTCCTTAGCGTGAACCGTTCGGTTCGCACCTTTTGGATCGGCACCTCTCCGGCGGCAAACGCCAGGAGCAAGTGCTCTTCTTCGGGCTCACCCAAAGGCGTAAACGCGGCGAGCCCCCCGAAGACGACAGAGTGTCCGGGGGCAAGGCGGATCAATTTGCTGGCGAGGGGCGCCTCGGGAACGAAGTGCGTCGCGCAGTCGTGGCAGAGGATGTCCGTCACACGGCCGCGGCTGATGAGCCCCGGCGTGTCTAAGACGACGAGGCCGGCCGTGCTCACTTCCCGGGTGACCACCCCCAGCGTGGTGCCGGGGAAACGGGAAACCGTGGGGCCTTCGGCCTCCGTCCCTTTCAACCAGCGATTGACGAGGGTCGACTTGCCGACGTTGGTCGCCCCCACGAGGCCCACGTGTCCCCCCTTGCCGGAGAGTTTGCGGGCGGCGTCGAGCAAGACCCGCACGCCGTACCCCGACCGGGCGCTGATGGGGTATATGCCCTCCGCTTTCAGGCCGAGGGACGCGAGCCGGGCATCGATCCAGCGGCCCACTTCTTCGACGGGCGTTTTGGCGGGAAGAAGGTCCACTTTGTTCGCGGCGAGGATGAGCTTGCCGCGGGCTAAGTCAGCGAGGTCGGGAATGAAGCTCCCTTCGAAGTCGAGAACGTCGACGACCATGATGCAGCAGCCCACCGACCGCACGACGTCCATCACGGTCGCCCAAGCGTTCTCGCTGTCGGTCTTTACCTTTTCCTCCTTGCCGTAGTTGTTGATGCGGAAACACCGGCGGCAGACCACCGGTTCCCCCCGGCGCGCGACGTGGGCCGGGACGTATCCCGGCGCCTCCGGATGCTCCGACTGGAGGGGCGCGCCGCACCCCTCGCAGATTTGGTCGGTAATCACGTCGAACCCCCTACAGGCAATGAGCGCGTCCTAAAGCGCACCGTTCCTCGCCAGGCGGCCGGTCCGTCACTCTTTCACGTCGCACCGACTCGACAGGACCACCCGGCCTTGCCGGGCAAGGCGCGACAAGACCCGCCGCTCGACACGGCGGACCATTCGCGTCGTGCGCAGCTCAGTCTCGCTCACCGGGTCGATCAATATGGTGTATAAATCCATGCGGTTGCCGCCCAATACGTCGGTGAAGATTTGGTCGCCGATGACCGCGACCGCCTCCTGCGGCTCGCCCAAAATCTCCAGCGCTTTGCGGAAGGGCCGCTTACGGGGCTTGATCGCTTTCGAGATGGCAGGCACCCCTAAGGCGGCCGCCACTCGCTTCACGCGCTCTTTCGTCCCGTTGGAAGCGATGCACACTTTGAAACCCTGCTCCCGCGCCCGATTCACCCAGGCGACAACGTCGCTGGGCACCTCCTCAGCGTCCCACCCCAACAGGGTGTTGTCGACGTCGAGTATCAACGCCCTGATCCCCTTGGCAGCGAGTGCGTCCAGGTCGATATCGGGAACTTTGGCGACGCACTCGTCGGGACAGAGCAGATCCAGCACGGGACGATCACCTCACACGGAACGTCGATTAGACCCCATTATACCACACTGGCCCATCATTCCGGCGCGTCCGCCGTCATCTCCCGGTGCAGTTTGCTCAGGGCCCGCTTCTCAATGCGCGACACATAACTGCGCGATATCCCAAGCAATTTTGAAATCTCCCGCTGGGTCTTGCGGATGCCGCCGATCAATCCGTACCGCAGCTCCAGCACCCGTTTTTCGCGGCGGCTCAGCTCCGCCATCCGCCGGTACATCGCTTCCTGCTCCACGGCGTGCTCGACCGCCTCGGCGACGTCGTCGTCGGCGGCCAGAATATCCATCAGCGTGATCTCGTTGCCCTCTTTGTCGGAGCCGATGGGATCCTCCAACATCACTTCGCTGCGGTTCTTTTTGGTCGAACGCAGGTGCATGAGGATCTCGTTCTCGATGCACCGGGCGGCGTAGGTAGCCAGCCGCGTCTGCTTGCTGCGATCAAACGTGTTAATCGCCTTGATCAAGCCGATGGTCCCGATGGAGATCAGGTCGTCGACGTCGTCGCCGGTGTTGTCAAACTTTTTGACGATGTGCGCTACAAGGCGAAGATTGCGCTCCACCAGGATGTTGCGGGCCTCCGTCGAGCCCGCCTCCAGCTCATCGAGGAGCTCCGCCTCCCGCTCGGGCGTCAGCGGCGCGGGGAAAGCGCTTTGATTGGCAATATACGAGACGAGGACGGTGAATCCCTGTAGCAGCGAAGCGAAGAGCGGGATCAACACATTCCCAACCTCCTGTGGCACCGTGAGATCGCCGTGCGGAGCACTTAGAATCTTATGCCGGAGGCGGGAAAAGGGTGCCCTCGCCTACGCGATCAGCTACTCAATCTCCTCCCCGTCGAGGGCCGCTGCGACGCGCTCCCACTCCTCATCGCTAATCGTCACCAGGGTGCTGCTTTCGCCGTCCACCTCAAGCCTGAGGACGACCAGCTCGTCCCTGCCCTCGGGCTGGAGCAGCGCATAACTGCGCCGGTCCACTTCAACCACCTGGTACAGGTAAAAACGATGCTCTTGCCCTTCTTCGTCGACCAACACCACGTCGGGCTCTTCGGCGCTCACCGCCCACTTCGCCTCCTTTGCATGTAACTTTGCAGCAGAATCGCCGCAGCCGCCATGTCGACGACCTCGCGGCGGCGCGGAGCCTTCAGCCCCTGCGCCGTCAAGGCTCGCTCCGCCTCGTGCGTGGTGAAGCGCTCGTCCCACAGCGTCACCGCGCAGCGAGGACAGGCTCGTTTCAGCTCTTGGGCGAATTGGGCGACGTACGCCGCTTCTGGCCCCAGTGAACCGTCGGTGCGGACGGGATGGCCGACGACAATCTCCGTCACACCCTCCCGTTCGACTAAGTCGCGCAGGTACTCGAGATCCTCCCGGCGCCCCACGCTGCGGCGCACGGCGAAGGGCTGGGCGGTCAGGCCCAAAGGGTCGCTGAGGGCAATGCCGATCCTGCGCCGCCCCACGTCGAGCCCCATCAAGCGGCCCATCAGGCGTGCTCGGCCGGATCGGCCGCCTCGACGTCGAGGTAATCCCTTACCAACGCTTCGAGCAGGCGATCTCGCTCCAGCGTCCGGATGAGACTGCGCGCCCCTCCGTGACTGGTGATATAAGTCGGGTCGCCCGAGAGCAAATAGCCCACCAACTGGCTGACCGGGTCATAACCCTTCTCCCGGAGCGCCGCGTAGACCAGGGTGAGGACGCGCCGCACCTCGACATCTCCCCGGTCGACGCTGAAGCGCATCGTCCGGTCACGCTCTGGTTGGGAAAGCATGTTACCGTCCACCCCCCACGGTCGACGGCCCGCCGAGCGTGGCTCCCGGCCCCCCGGGCTCCTCCGGCACCGGGATTACGTGCCCTTGGTCGCAGCCCGAGCCTCCAACTGCTGAATCAAGTGCTCTCGCGCCGCTTGCAGCGCCGCAGGCAGCGCCTGGGGATCCTTCCCACCCGCCTGCGCCATCCGTTCGCTTCCGCCGCCGCCGCCGCCGACCACGGCCGCCGCACGGCGCAGCGCCTCATCGGCTCGGACCCCGCGGGCCACCGCACCGTCTGTGGCCATCGCTACCAACAACACCCGATTCCCTTGTACGCTGCCCAGCACCACGGCGGCGCACTCGAGGCGCTCCTTCAACCGGTCGCCCAGAGTGCGCAGGCCGTCCATGTCGAGACCGTCGATGGACGCGGTGATCAGGTGCACCCCGCCCACTTCCTCGGCCTGATCGACCAGCGCGCCCACTTGCGCCTGGGCCAGCCGTCCCTTCAGTTTGGCGATCTCCCGTTCCTGCTCGCGCAGCGTGGCGAGCATCTTCTCCACTTGCTTCGGCAAATCGGCCGGAGAGGCCTGCAAGCGCTGGGCCGCCTGCATTAAGACGCGCTCGCGCTCGCCTACCAGCTGCAGCGCGCCGTATCCTGTCACCGCCTCAATGCGGCGGACGCCGGCGGCGACGCTCCCTTCGGAGAGAATCTTAAACAGGCCCAGCTCGCCGCTGGAGCGGACGTGCGTGCCGCCGCAAAGCTCTTTGCTGTAATCGCCGATCTCGACGACGCGCACCTCGTCACCGTACTTCTCCCCGAAGAGCGCCATGGCGCCGCTGGCCTTCGCCTCGGCGAAGCTGGTGATCCGGGCCGTCACCGGCAGGTTCTCCAAAATCTTCTCGTTCACCCGGCGCTCCACTTCGCGCAGTTCCTCCGCGCTCACCGGCTGGAAGTGGTTGAAGTCGAAGCGGAGCCGGTCGGGCGCCACCAGCGATCCCGCCTGGTTCGCGTGGTCGCCCAGCACCTCGTGGAGCGCCTTGTGTAAAAGGTGCGTCGCCGTGTGATTGCGAGCCGTGTCTTGACGCGCCCGGGCATCGACGCGGGCCGTGACGCGATCGCCCACCTTGATCGTTCCAGCGATCACCCGGCCCCGGTGAACGATGAGGCCGCCCGCTACCCTGGCCACTTGCTCGACGCGCATGCGGCCGCCTGCCGCCGCGATCTCACCGGTATCGGGCACCTGTCCGCCGCCCTCGGGGTAAAAGGGCGTCGTGTCGAGGAACAGCTCGACCTCCTGACCGGCGTCGACCCGGCCGACGCGCTCCCCTTGCGCGATCAGGCCGACCACTTGCGCCTCGCTTTGGGTGGTCTCGTAACCCACAAAGCGCGTCTGGGCGATGCCCAGGTCCAACTCTGCGTACATAGGCTCCACATCGCCCAGATATCCCATCTGACCGCGTGCGGCGCGCGCCCGCTGCCGCTGCTCGGCCATGGCCTGGTTAAAGCCGTCCATGTCCAGCTCAAAGCCCCGGTCGGCCAAAATCTCCTGGGTGAGCTCGACGGGAAAGCCGTAGGTGTCGTACAGGCGGAACGCATCCGCCCCGGAAAGCACCTTCCCGCCGGAGGCTTCCACTGCCCGGACCAGCTCCTCCAAGATCGCCATGCCTTGATCGAGGGTGTCGTGGAAGCGAGACTCTTCGATTTGGACGACGCGTTTGATGCTCTCCCGGCTTGCCTCAAGCTCAGGGTAGCCCGCCCGCATCTGCTCGACCACTTGATCGACGACGGAGGGCAAGAAGTTGCCGTCGATTCCCAGAAGGCGGGCGTGCCGGACGGCCCGCCGCAGCAGGCGCCGCAGGACGTACCCGCGCCCCTCGTTCCCCGGCAGGATGCCGTCGTTGATCATGAACGTGACCCCGCGCATGTGATCGGTGATCACCCGCAGGCTCACGTCCGTCTTGCCGCCCTCGCCGTACGTGACACCGGCCGCCCGCGCGATAAAATCAATGATGGGCTTAATGTTGTCGATTTCGAAGTTGCCGCTCACGCCCTGGAGTACGGACGCGGTCCGCTCCAGTCCCATTCCGGTATCGATGCCCTTCGTCTTGAGCGGCGTTAAATTCCCCTCGGCATCCTGGTGGTACTGGATGAAGACCAGGTTCCAGATCTCCAGGTACCGCTCACATTCGTCGCAGCCGGGAGCGCAGTCGGGGCGCCCGCAGCCAAACTCTTCGCCGCGATCGTAGTGGATCTCCGAGCAGGGCCCGCACGGACCGACGCCGATCTCCCAGAAGTTGTCCGCCCGGCCCAGGCGCACAATCCGCTCCTTGGGCAGCCCCACTTCCCGGTGCCAGATGTCGAAGGCCTCGTCGTCCTCAATGTAGATGGAAGCCCACAAGCGCTCCGGGGAAAGCTCTAGCTCCCGGGTGACGAACTCCCACGCGTAATGAATCGCTTCCCGCTTGAAGTAGTCGCCGAACGAGAAATTCCCGAGCATCTCAAAGAAGGTGTGGTGCCGGCTCGTCAGGCCCACCTTGTCGATGTCGCCGGTGCGCACACACCGCTGACACGTCGTGATGCGGGGATGTTTGGGCTGCTCCAGGCCCAAAAAGTAAGGCTTAAACGGGACCATGCCCGCACTGGTCAACAGGAGCGTCGGGTCGCCGGCGGGAACGAGCGACGCCCCCGGCAGCACGGCGTGACCCTTGTCCGCAAAAAAATTAAGATAACGCTCTCTCAATGCGTCGGCACTCAGCGGTCGTCCCACGGCGGAGCGCCTCCCTCGTCCTATAGGTACACTGTTAATGTTACCGAGGGGGGTTCCCTTTGTCAACCAAAGCTCCCGCGCGTCTCCTCTCCCGCCCTCTTTCCCCAGCCGCGCCGCGAACTGCCGCTAACGATCGATGATCCGGCTGCCGACGTACGCGGCCACCTCTTTGAGGGTGGCTGCGGCGGGAACCGCGAGAAACATGCCGGCGATCCCGGCCAGCTCACCACCGGCCAGCACCGCGAAGATGACGGTGAGGGGATGGAGGCCGACCCGGTCGCCGACGAGCTTGGGGCTGATCAACGTGCTCTCCAGCTGTTGGATTCCAAAAATAGCCACAGCAACCCACAAGGCTTTCGCCGGAGAATCCAAAAGTGCAAAGGCGACGGCCGGCACCGCGCTGATGATCGGGCCGAAGTACGGGATGATGTTGGCCAATCCCCCGATCAGTCCCAGGAGCAGGGCGTAGCGCACCCCGAGCAAAGCCAGCGTCCCGGCCAAGAGCAGGCCGACTACCGCCGAGACGATCAGCTGCCCGCCGAGAAAGCCCCCGACCACCCGATGGACCCGGGAGGCCAATTCGAAAAGCTCCCGGCGCGCGCTGGTCGGCAGCCAAGCGGCCAGGCTCCGCTGAAAGCGCTCGAAATCCCGCAGCATGTAGAAAGCGAGAAACGGGGCGAGAATGAAGGAGAACAGGTGAGAGACGGTCACGATCAGCGCCTCCGCCAGGCGAGCAGCAAAGCGCTGCACCAGCTCCCGCGCGCGCTCCAGCGAAAAGTTGACAACCTCCTCCATCCCGTCGGGGACCCGGACCCGGCGCACGTTGGCCAGCAGGCGGTTCACCATCTCCTCCGCCCGGCGGGACTGGTCGGGCAATTGCTGCACTACCTGCTCCAGCTCGCGGCTGAGGCTGGGTACGATGGCGTAGGCCAAGATGGTGACAACCACAGCGAACAGTGCGTAGACCAGGAGGATCGCTACGCTGCGAGGCACTTGCTTTTGCTCCAGCCGGCGGACGAGAGGGTAGCTGATATAAGCGATCGCAGCCCCCACGAAGAAGGGCGTTAAGACTCCCCGCACGCGCAGCAGCAGGAGTCCCGCGCCCAGGGCTGCGATCGCCAAGGCTACGACCTTTGCGCGGCGAGACATTTAGGACTGCGCGCCGCTACCGCCGAGCGTCACCCGCGCGCCCTGGCCAGCGCCCTCATCGTACTTTCGGCGACGCTGCGTCCAGCGCGCATCGCCGTATCGATCGCGCTCCGCCCCCAGCGGGACGCGTCGAACGCTCGGCTCCTGGCCAGAACCCGCCGCGGGCCGGCCTGCTTTGAGCGGCGCATCAGGTAGGCGGTCGCCGCGGCGCCTAAAATCCCCCACACCCAGCGACGGCTGAGCAAGCGAAACATCTCCTCACCCACTCCCTTCAGGGGCTAGGATGGCCGCCGGGGGTCAGGTTCATGTGCCGGCCGCCGCGGGCGCCCAAAATCACCCGCTCGCCGTCGACAAAGGACCCCGCCGCCTCGACCACGGGGCGGCCGGCGAAGATGTCCCGCAAAATACCATCGGAGACCTCAAAGCCCCAAAGGCGCAGCGCCCCCTGCTCGAAGACCACGTCCCCAATGGTGCCAATCGTCTCGCCGTCCTCCGACACCAGCAATTTCCCGCAGAGCGCGTCGTCGCCGCCGTAGAGACGGATTCCCTGCGCCTCCGGCTCCGCTCCCCGCTGGACGAGCGGTCCGTTGAGGAGGGCTCCTTCGGGCGAGATCCGGCGGAAAGACGACACCGGCAGGATCGCTTCCTTGCGCAAAAACCCCCGCGTGGGCAAGACCACCAAGGCCGCGACGCTCCCGTCGGGCGCCAAGAGAGCATCCCGCACCTCGCCGACCGGGCCGGCGCGCCGCTCGTCCGTGTACACCGCCAGCCCCACCAGCTCCCTGCCCCGTCGCAACGCTCCTTGCCGCAACCCTCGTGCGCCCTCCCCTGCGGGGTCGCCGGGACGAGCCCGGCGCCCCGGCGGGGATAGTATGCCCTGCCGAGCAGGACTACGCTTGCCGCGCCGCGGCGGCGGCGCCTGGCCGAACGCGCAGGTCGGCGGCGATGATTCCTCCGCCCAAGACGACGTCGCCGTCGTACCAAACGACGGATTGCCCGGGGGTGATGGCCGATTCGGGCTCATCGAATTCGGTGATGACCGACTCCTGCGGGCCAGGCGTGATGGTGGCGGGCACTTCGTTGGCGCGGTAGCGGATCTTGCACGTGACGCGCCGCGCTCCGTCCAAAGCGGCGATCGCCACGAAATTCACCGGCCGCGCCAGGAGCCGCACGCCCTGAACCGCCTCCTTCGGCCCAACGACGACCCGGTTGTTCTCCGCGTCAAGGCGAACGACGTACAACGGGACGCCGCCGGCGATCCCCAGCCCCTTGCGCTGTCCCACGGTGTAAAAAGCGATGCCGCGATGCCGGCCGAGGACGCGCCCTTCCAGGTCGACAATCTCGCCCGGTTTGACGCTCTCGGGCGCGTACCGCTCCAGGAAACGCCGGTAATCCCCGCCGGGCACAAAACAGATCTCCTGGCTGTCGGGTTTCGACGCGGTGACGATGCCCAAGGACCTGGCAATCCGCCGCACCTCGTCTTTGGTGTACTCTCCCAACGGGAAGAGGGTGTGGCGAAGCTGCTCCTGCGTCAGCCCGTACAGCGTGTAACTTTGATCCTTCGCGGCGTCTTTTCCCTTGCGCAGGATGAAACGGCGGCGCTGCTCGTCCCAGGCGACCCGCGCGTAGTGGCCGGTCGCCACGTAGTCGCACTCAAGTTCCAGGGCCTTTTCCAGGAAGGAGCCGAACTTCACCTTTTCATTACAGACAATGCACGGGTTGGGCGTGCGCCCCTGCAAGTACTCGGCTGCAAAAAGGTCGATCACCTGTTCGGCGAAGGAGTCGGCAAAGTTGAGCACGTAGTAAGGAATTCCCAGGTGATTCGCGACCCGGCGGGCGTCTTCGACGGCCGTGAGCGAGCAGCAGCCGCTCTCATTCTCCACGGGAAGATCCTCCGGCCAAAGCTGCATCGTCACCCCAATGCACTCGTACCCCTGCTGCACGAGCAGCGCCGCCGCGACCGAGCTGTCGACCCCGCCGCTCATCGCGACAAGGACGCGCCCTTTTCCCTTTCCCCGGTCAGGACGTGGCTTTTCCACCTTGGCTCCCTCCTTTCAGTATACTGTACCTCTTCCTGCGCAGCCGGTCGACGATCTGAGCGACCGCGTCGACCACCCGGTCCACCTCCGCGGCCGTATTCCCCTTCCCCAAGGAGAAGCGGACGGAGCCCAGCGCCTCTTGCCGGCTGCGCCCCATCGCCAGCAGAACGTGGGAAGGCTCGAGGGATCCGGACGTACAGGCGGAACCGCTCGACGCTTCGATGCCCATCATATCCAAATTAAGAAGAAGGGACTCGCCTTCGATCCCTTCGATGGAGACATTGAGGTGCCCCGGCAGCCGCGCCGCGCCGGCGCCGTTCACCCGGATCCCGTCAATCCGCCGGAGGAGCCCCTCTTCCAAGCGTTCCCTTAGCTTTGCCACATACTCGACTCGCGCCTCGCGATCGCTCAGCGCAAGTTCGAGGGCGCGCGCCAGCCCGACGATGCCGGCGACGTTTTCCGTTCCCGCGCGCCGCTCTTGCTCTTGCCCGCCGCCGTGAATGAGGGGCTCGAGGGGGACGCCGCGCCGCACGTAGAGGACGCCCACCCCCTTCGGCCCGTAAAACTTGTGAGCCGAGAGGGAAAGCAGGTCGCAGCCCAGGGCGTTGACGTTCACCGGCAGGGTGCCGACCGACTGGACCGCGTCGGTGTGGAAGTAAGCGCCCCGCTCTTTGGCTGCCGCCGCAATCGCTTCGATCGGAGCGATCACCCCGGTCTCGTTGTTCGCGTGCATCACGGAGACCAGGAGCGTCTCGTCCGTGATCGCCGCCGCCACGCGGTCAGGGTCAATGCGGCCCTCCGCGTCGGGGGCTACATACGTGACCGCGAAACCGTGCCGTTCGAGGAAGCGAGCCGCGCGCAGCACCGCGTGGTGTTCGACCGCGCTGGTCACGACGTGGCGCCGCCGCTCTCCCGCCGCCCACGCAAGTCCCTTCAGCGCCAGGTTGATCGCCTCCGACCCGCCCGAGGTGAACACGATCTCCCGGGAGGACGCGGCGCCCAGGGCGCGGGCGACGGTGTCGCGCGCCGCGTCCAGCGCGCGGCGCGCCTCCCGCCCGGAGCGGTAAATCGACGACGGGTTGCCGTGCACCTCCGCCAGGTAGGGCCGCATCGCCTCCCAAACGGCGGGATCGAGCGGCGTGGTGGCAGCGTGATCGAAGTAAATTCTTTCCAAAGGGTCCCAGCTTCCTTTGCAGCCGCTCAAATGTGGTACATGAACGAGTCGCCTTGCGACTTCATCCGGGCGGCCTGGTCGCACAGGCGGGCCAGGCTCACCTCGTCCAGCACTTCGTTCACCCGCTGCGACAACTCACTCCACATTGCCCTCAGTGCCAGTTGATCGGGGTTCTCCGCTTCCGCGCTCCGCTCCCCGTCCACGCCGTACACCGTCAGCACCGGACCCTCCAGGGCGCGAATCACATCCCCGATGGTCACCTGCTCGGGGTGCGCGCTCAGCTCGTAGCCCCCTTGCGCGCCGCGGACGCTGGTGACGAGGCCGGCCTTACGCAGGGCACCCATAAGCTGCTCCAGATAGTGCTCGGAGAT
>k87-429584_pt1 | contig 19020 bp, 17 predicted proteins | sample MGYA00084031_6733416 | MGnify analysis MGYA00084031
ACGAGGATCACCGACTCCAGCGCCGAGACCACGGTGTTGTCGGTGGGGACGTAGATGGCGTCGACCCGCCCTTGGAGCGACTGGGCCGCCTGGAGCACTTCGGACGAGTTCGCGGCCGTCGCCTCCACCAGGGTGAAGCCCAGGGAGGCTGCGGCCTGGCGGGCCAGCTCCACCTGGACCACGGAGTTCACCTCGCCGGCGTTGTAGACCACGCCGACCCGCCGCGCCTGGGGCACGATCTCCTTGAGCAGCTCCAGCTGCTCCCGGACCGGCGTCAGGTCCGAGGTGCCGGTCACGTTGGTCCCCGGCCGCTCGATGCTCTGCACCAGGTCCGCGGCGACCGGGTCGGTGACGGCGGTGATCAGAATAGGGATGTCCTTCACGATGTGCGCCGCCGCTTGGGCAGTCGGCGTCGCGATGGCCAGGATCAAGTCGACGCCGTCCGCCTGGAACTTGCGGGCGATGGTCTGGGCCGTCGCCAGGTCCCCTTGGGCGCTTTGGATGTCATACACGATGTCCACGCCTTCGACGTAGCCCAGCTCGCCCAGGCGGTCGATGAAGCCCTGGCGCGCTTGGTCCAGCGAGGGATGCTCCACGATCTGGGTGATGCCCACCCGGAGGGGGGCCGCCTGCGCGCTGAGCGAGAAAGCGAGCAGCACCAGCGCGGCCGCCCACCCAAGAGTCCGTCGGAAAACCCGTACCAACGTATTCCCCTCTCCTTTTCCCCTTGAATCATGCTAAGGCCGTGTAAAGCCAAAAACTTGAAGAGTGAAGTTCTCGATGAAGCCGGTCTCTCCTCCTGTGTCGGCGCTGGCAAGGCCAGCCTTTGCCGCGGGCAAAGAGAGGCCGTTCGTCAAGGAGCCGGGCGGCTGGCCGCATCCACCACTTCCGGATGGGCGGGGAGGAAAGGGGCGCGCAGCCGCCGCATATTCAGTTTGGAAGCGACCGGACGGGAGTGAATCGGGATCATGATCCGGGTGGCGGGTCTCACCAAGGCATACAATAAGGAGAAGTGGGCACTCCGGGGGATTTCCTTCGAGGTGCAGGAGGGCGAGTTTTTCGGGTTCCTGGGTCCCAACGGCGCCGGCAAGACCACGGCCATCAAGATCCTCACCGGGCAGCTGGCGCCCACCGGCGGGGAAGCCCGGGTCATGGGCTGGGAGCCCTGGAAGGAACTGGCCCGCGTGAAGCCCTTCATCGGGGTGGTGCCGGACCAGGCCAACCTCTACGAGCGTCTCACGCTGCAGCAAAACCTCGAGCTCTACTGCCGCCTTTGGGGTCTCGACTTTAAACGCATCGACGAAGTGCTGGAGCGGGTGGGCCTCTTGAAGGAAAAAAGGACGCCCGTCAAGGCGCTCTCCCGGGGGATGAAGCAGCGGGCGCTCTTTGCCCGCGCTGTCCTGCACCGCCCGCGCATCCTGTTCTTAGACGAACCCACGTCCGGCCTGGATCCCGTCTCGGCCGACCGGATCCACCGGTTTCTCGAAGAGCTCAACCGGGAAGGGATGACGATTTTCCTCACCTCCCACAACATGCAGGAAGTCGACCGGCTCTGCCACCGCGTGGCCTTTCTCAGCCAGGGGATCATCGCCGCCGTGGGGGCGCCCGGCGCCCTCAAACTGGAGCACTCGACGCAGCAGGTCCGGGTCCTGGTGGAGGGGGACGACGGCGCGCTGGAAGAGCAGGTGCTGGCGTTGAACGGGACGGAGAGCGCCGAGAAGATCGGGGACTGGATGCGCCGGGGGCGGCTCCGGGCCATCCACTCCCAAGAGCCCAGCTTGGCTGAGATTTTTATCAAGGTGACCGGGCAGGAGCTGGTCTAGCCGCCGGGAAAGGAGCTGGTCTCCCCATGGTCCGCCGGATCCTTGCGATCTTTATCAAAGAGACCCAGGACATCGCGACCAACTTCAACGTCTCGATCCTGTTCGCCCTGCCATTGATTTTCGCCGTCATCTTCAAGCGGCTGGGGAATGCCATGGATGCCCCTGCGATCGCGTCCACCAGCGTCCTGCTCCTGGCCGGGATGGCTGGGATCTACGTCCCGTCGATGCTGGTGGCCGAGGAGCGGGAGAAGAGGACGCTCCAGGTGCTGATGCTCTCCCCGGCCACGCCCGCGGAGGTTTTCATAGGCAAGGGCCTGATGACCCTGGTGATGACCCTCCTCTTCGCGCTCATCACCTACATCCTCGCGGGCGTGCCAGCGGCCCGGATCCCGGTGCTCCTCCTGTTTTTTGCGCTGGGTGTCGCCGCCTGCATCCCCCTGGGAATGATCGTGGGGTTGTTTGCGCCCAACGTCCTATCCACCGGCCTGGTAGGGATGCCGCTCTACCTGGCCTTCATCTTGCTGCCGCCCTTCACCGTGTTCAACGAGACGCTCAAGCAGGTGGGCCGCGTGCTGCCCACCACCCACCTTTACTACGTGACCATCGCCGAAGCGGGCCCGGGCGCCCGCGCGTCGTGGTTGCTGGAAACCGCCGGCATCCTGCTGTTGATGTGCGCCGTGGCCTGCCTCCTCTTGACGTGGGTGTACCGGAGGCGGGCTACCGCGCTCGGGTGAGCGCCGTCCCGTGACCGGGAGCCGGCCGGGAGATCTACCCCTGCTGGCTGTCGCCGGCGGCCGGGCGGTCGGCGCCGGGGTCGACCCAGCGCAGCGCATCGTAGGGGACGAAGCAGGCGAGCCGGCTGCCTGCCCGCGGCTTGAGGCGGGCCGTGAGGTGGCCGGGGCAGAAGGCGATGAGCCGCAGCTCCCCGGCGCGCAGGTGGACCATGCCTGCCTGGCCGGCGAAGGTGACGTCCTCTAGCTCGGCCGTGAAGTGGAGGCCGGGCGCGGGTGAAGCGGGGCGCTCCGGTGTCTCCGGTGCCTCCGATGGGTTAGAGAACGATCGCGGTGGGCCGCCGTCCTCCAGGAGCCGCACCGCTTCGGGCCGGATGAGGACCAGCGCGCGGCCGGCGCTGCGGAAACGAGGCGGGACGTGGCCCGCCGGGACGGGCCCCAGACCCTTCAGTTCTGCTCCGGCCGGGCCGGCTTTCGCTTCCACCAGCGTGCCTTTCCCGATGAACCGGGCGACAAAGGGCGTCGCCGGGGCGTCGTACACCTCCCACGGGCGGCCCACCTGCACCAGCCGGCCCTGGTTCATCACCGCCACCCGGTCCGCGATGCCCAGGGCTTCTTCCTGATCGTGGGTGACCAGGATCGTGGTGATGCCCAGCTCCTTTTGGATCCTCCGGATCTCAAGGCGCAGCCGCTCCCTGAGGTCGGCGTCCAGGGCCGACAAGGGCTCGTCCAAGAGCAGGGTCTCGGGCTGCGGCGCCAGGGCCCGGGCCAGCGCCGCCCGCTGCTGCTGCCCGGCGGAGAGCTGGTGAGGGCGGCGGTGGCGCAGTGAGGAAAGCCCCACCATCTCCAGCATCTCGGTCACCCGCCGCTGCCGCTCGGCGCGGTCCAGGCGCCGCCAGCGCAGCCCGTAGGCGACGTTTTCCGCCACCGTCATCTGGGGAAAGAGCGCGAAGTTCTGAAAGACGATGCTGACGTTGCGCCGCTCCGGCGGCAGGTGGGTGGCGTCCCGCCCGCGGATCAGGACGCGGCCTTCATCGGGCGTTTCAAGCCCCGCGATCATGCGGATCAGCGTGGTCTTGCCGCAGCCGGAGGGGCCGACCACGGCCAGGAGCTCGCCCTGGTCCACGGCGAGATGGACGCCGTCGACGGCGGTGACGTCGCCGAAACGCTTGGTAAGTCCTATCAGCTGGAGGCTCATCCCCGCTGTCCTCCCCGCGCTCTGTTCTGCCGGGGCGGCTCGCTGTCCCGCGCCCGCTGGATCCATCGGGAGGCTCCTTCGATGAGCAGGAACGCGCCGCCTGTCACCAGGATCAAGAGCACCGCCATGGCGCTGGCGGCCTGGAACTCCCGGGAGGAGAGGAACCGGTAGACGCCGACCGGCATGGTGACCAGGCTGGGCCTGGCCAGCATCATGGTGGCGCTCATTTCGCTGACGCTGATGCCGAAGGCCAGGGTCAGGGCCACGAAGACCCCGCCGGCGATGAGGGGGAGCTCGACGGTGCAAAAGGCCTTGAGCGGCCCCGCTCCCAGCGTGCGGGCGGCTTCGCCTAGGCTGCGGTCGAGGTTGGCCAGGACCGGCCGGACGCTGCGGACGACGAACGGAAAACCCAGGGCCGCGTGGATCAAGATCACCCGCCAGTCGGGCGGGATGGCGGTGAAGGGTTCCTTCCGAAAAGCCAGCAGCGCGCCGAAGCCCAGCGCCACCGAGGAGACGGCGATGGGCGCCAGCGCGAGGATCTCGAGCCACGTCCGCCGCAAGAGCCGGATGCGCAAGGTGCTGTAGGAAAAAGCCCCGCCCAGCGCCACGGCGATCAGGGAAGCGAAGGCGCCGAAGCGCAGGCTGTTGGCGACGGCCGAAAGGGGGGTGTTTCCCACCGTCGCGCTGTGCTGGACCGAGAGGATGCGGGCGTAGCCGTCAAGCCCCAGGCCGCCTCCGGGGTTTCGCAGCGAGTGCCAGACCACGGCCGCGATGGGGCCGAGGAAGAAGACCGCGGCAAACAGCATGAACGCCGCAGTAAGCACCGGACCGGCGCCGGGCTTTCCCTCCCACACCGGGGTGCGCCGCATCCGGCGGAGTGAGCTTCGGGCCAGGCCCGCAAGGCCCGCATCCCCCTGGAGTTTGAGCATGGCGTACACGAAGGCCAGGGAGAGCGTCGCCTGGATGGCCGCCAGGGCGGCCCCGGTCTCGTAGTCCCACAGCACGTGCACCTGGGTGTAGATTTCCACCTCCAGGGTGGAGTAGCGGGCGCCTCCCAGCGCCAGGACGATGGGAAAGCTCATAAAGCAGTAGATGAACGCCAGCGCCGTGCCGCTCAAGACGGCGGGGAGGATGGTCGGCAGCGTCACGTCCCGGAACACGCCCCACGGCGTGGCGCCCAGGACCCGGGCGCTCTCCTCCAGGTGAGGGTCGACTTGCTCCCAGGCGGCCTGGACCACCCGGGCCACCACCGGGGCGTTGTAGAAGGCATGGGCCAGGAGAATGGCCCAGAGCGAGTGGAGGATGCGGAGCTCCGAACCGGTGAGCCACCGGAATGCCCGGGTGAACCAGCCGTTGGTGCCGTACATCAGCATAAAGCCCAGGGCCACGGTGATGGTGGGCAGCACGAACGGGACCATGGTGAGCGCCGACGCCAGCCTGCGGCCGGGAAACTCCTTGCGGGCCAGGAGGTACGCCAGCGGCACGCCGATGAGGGCGCTGAGCCCGGCGGAAGCCAGGGCCTGCATGGAGGTGAACCGGATCAGCCGTTGGATGTACGGGTCCGCCAAGAGCCCCCGGACCACGGCCAGGGAAAAGCCCGCCCCGGGCTGGCGAAACCCCCGGGAAAGCACCTCGAGGATCGGAAGGTAAAAGAAAAACGCCAGGAAAAGGGCGGGCAGCGCCGCCAGGAGCCATGCGGACCACTGGGGGCGGGGGCGCGCACCGCTCCCGTGCTGGCCCGGAAGCGGCGGCGCGCCCTTTCGATGCAGGTTAAAGAGGAAGCGAGGCACTGGGGTTCACCGGAGATGCCGGTACCGCCGGATCTCCCGGATTAGCGGGAGATGGCCGTGGCCCAGAGCCTCAGCCAGCGGGCCTCGTTGGCCTCGATCTCTTCGGGGGCGAGGTACACGGGCCGCTCGGGGATGACGGCGTAGATCTCCCAGTTTTCCGGCACCGCGGCGTTGCGGTTGGCCGGGAACATCCAGTTGGTGGGCGGGATCTTCTCCTGGGCCTCCACCGAGAGCACGTAGTTGATGAAGGCGTGCGCGAGCTCCCGCTGGTCCGTGCCCCGGACGATGCCCATCCCCTCGATCTGCCGGTACCCTTCGCCCTCGGGCGTCAGCACCCGCTGGCGGTCAGTCCCTTCCACGGTCACGCTGTACGCCGTGTCGGTGGAGTAAGAGACCACGATGGGCGCCTCGCCCTCGAGGAAGTAGTTGTACGCCTCCGTCCAGCCCCCGGTGATGGTGAGCAGGTTGGGGGAGAGCCGCTCCCAGTATTCGACGAAGCCCGGATCGCCGTACTTGGCGATGGTCCACATCAAGAAGGCGTGGCCGGGCGACGACGTGCGGGGGTCCATCATGATGATCTGGCCCCGCCACTTGGGATCGGTCAGGTCCTCGAGGGTTTTGGGCGCCTCGCTGGGATCGATGCGTTCGCTGTCGTACACCAGGGTGATGTACCCGTGGTCGAAGGGCACCACGTGGCCCGTCTCGTCAAAAATCAGCTCGCCGGGGACATTCGCGAGGTTGGGAATCAGCGCCGGATCGTACGGTTCAAAGAGCCCGCGGGCTAGCGCCTTGGGCACCTGCGTGTCGGCGATGCCCAGCAGCACGTCGGCGTCGGTGCCGCCCGCCTCCAGCTCCTGGATGACCCGGGCCACCGCCTCCCCGGCGTCACCGGGCGCGACGAAGACCACGTCCACGCCGGGATACAAGGCTTCAAACCCCGCTTCGAAATCCGAGGCGGGTCCCCATGAGACGAACGAATCGTACGTGTAGACGTAGAGCTTTTGCTGGGCTGATGCCGCGAGAGGTGTTGAAAAGACGAGGACGAGAGTGACAACGGCGGAAACCAGCGCGGGAAGGACAGCACCCGCGAGCCTGCCGGAGCCCGCGAGGTCCCGGCTCCGGTGGAGAGAAAAGGACAGCATAAAAAGAACCCCCTAACATCCGAGGGAGGTTCCGTGACGGAAAAAGGGTATGCCAACTCTCCCTGCGCCAGCATTACCTGGATCAGGTGCAAGGGTCGGTGGGCCATTCCCACCCTCTCAGCCCGTCACGAGCTCCCCTGAGTTGTTCCACCTCAACCCTAGCAGATCGGATGCCAAAGGTCAATCGCGTCTCCGCCGCTCCGGCGCGGGTGGGTGATCCTTGCCTGCCGCGGCGGCGGGGCTGTACAATGGGAGTATCTCGGGGGAAGGTGAAAATTGGACAGGATGTCGGATCCATCAAGGAGGAGAGCGATGAAAAGGAAAACCCTGGCTACCTTGGTCGCTGCGGTATGCTTGGTAGCGCTTGCGGGCGCCCTCCCCGCGCAGGCGGCGGTGATTTCGCTGGGGATAATTCAGAGGGGCTCGGAGTCGCTGACGTACGGTTACGGCGAGTTTGACCTCCTGCCCACGCTGGCTGCGGGTCTTCAGCTTCGTTCCGATGAGGTGTTTGTCGTCAGTCTCTGGCAGGGGGCGGGCAACGGGATCTACTTCGAAGTCGAGTTCGATGCGGCCGGTGCCAACAAAGAACTGCTGGAACTCGGTGTCTGGCGGCGCGTGCCCGTCGCCAACACCGTCGATCTAAGCGGTTGGCTCGGCGTTCAGAGCCGGTTGGGCGGCCCTAGCATTTGGGTGAAAGCCAACGCCGAACTCGCGTTTAGGCTGACCAACACGGCGGGCGTGTTCTTCGGCGGCAGTGCGACGCTGCTCAAGAAGGATTCCGTCACTGCCACGTACATCGGCGTCGGCCACTACTTCTGAGGGGCAAGCGCGAATCCGGTCTCTTCACAGTCTTGATCGCGACCACGTTGAAACGCCCGGCGAAGGGCGGCGCAAGCCGCCGGAGCTGCCGGGCGATTCTTTTTGCCTTAGAGAGTAAGGCGGTCCCTGGACCAGGACGAACCGATCCGTCAACGGGTGGTCCGGTGGAATCCTTGCCGGTGAAACCGTCTTGGGCGTCGTCCCGTCTAATAGGGTGAAAGGTCGAAAGCGAGGCGCAGTATGGTCCAGGACGAAGCAAAGCTCCTTCACCGGGCAAAAGAGGGTGACGGGCAGGCGTTTGCAGGGCTCGTCGAGCCGTGCCTGGACCAGGCGTACCGCTTGGTGCTGCGCCTTGCCGGCGATCCCGGCGAAGCGGAGGACGCACTGCAAGAGGCGCTATATAAGGCATGGAGGGCTCTGCCGCGGTTTCGCGGCGACGCCCGGTTTGCGACCTGGCTCTACCGGATCGTCTACCGCGTCGCCGTGGATCGCGCTCGCAAGGCGAAGCCGCTGCCCGTGGACGACGCCCGCCTGTTGGACGCTGCGGGGAGCCATGACCCCGCCGCGGCGGCCTGGTACGATCCGGAAAGCCGCTGGGAGGGAGTGGAAGCACAGCGGGAGCTGGAGGCGGCGCTGCAAAAGCTACCGCCGTCCTACCGGGCGGCGCTCACCCTCTACTACGTCGAAGGTCTCACGGTGAGGGACATCGCCGGAGTGCTGGACGTGCCGGTGGGCACGGTGAAGACGCACTTGCACCGTGCAAGGCAAGCGCTCAAGCGGGAACTGGGCAAGGAACGCGGCGGGGAAGGGGTGTGGACTCGATGAGAGCGCCTCAAGCGGACCGGCTCACGTGGCAGTGCCGCGCCGCGGATCGCCTGGGGCTCACCGCCGAGCCGCCCCGGGGAGGTTCCCGGAAGGGCGAGCGCTGGGGTGGCTTACTGGCCTGGCTGCTCCGGCGCCATGTGGCGCGCTGCCCCAGGTGCCAGGCGGAGCTGGCCGGGTGGCGGCGGATCGCGGCCTTGCTGCAGGCCAGCAGCGGGGTGCAGGCGCCGGCCGGGACGTTGGACCGGGTGATGGCCCGCATCGCAGCCGAGCAGGACCAGGAGCGGGCCGTGAGCGAAGGGCCCCGCCGGGAGCCCCTCTCGCTGGCGGGAGCCGCTGCGGCGTGGCTCGCCTGGGTGTTTGCGGTCTCTCTCCAGGCGGCCGGGGCGCTGGGGCTGCTGCTTCCCGCTTTTCCGGGGCTTACGGATCGGGTTTTCGCCCTGGTGCGCGCGGCGTTCGACTCCGGGGGCCAGCGGGTCCGGGAAGCCGCTTGGATGCTGCAGCGGGCCGGAGAGACGCTTCCGCCCGGGGTGGCTCCCTACGTCGAAGCGGTGTGGTGGTGTGCCGCAGGCCTCAGCTTCGCCATCGGGGTACTGATCGTCACCGGTGGGCGGCCCGGGCCGCGGAGGGAGTGACAGCGGGGCAGTGCGGAGGCGTGAGAGCGGATCTAACCGGCTTTAGAACGACGCCCGTACGGGACGGCTTGCCCATTGGCGGGAAAAGGAAAGGAGTCAGTAACCCTCATGGACGTACTCATCGTGTTCGGCTTTCCGTTCTTGATCGTCGCTCTGGGCATCGGTTATGGCGCGTTTCAGCGGTATCTCAAGCACAAAGAGCGGATGGCCATGATTGAGAAAGGCCTCGTGCCGCCCGACTTCGAGGATGACGGGGATGACGAGGGCTCCAAGCGAAACGACCGGTACTCGCCCATCGTCGTCACGCTGGTCGGCGTCGCGCTGACCCTGGGTCTCTTGACCATGGGGATCGGGCCGTGGCTCATCGGCGGCCTGGTGCCGACGGCCATCGGCTGCGGCATGCTGATCAACCAGATTCTCAAAGAGTCTCGCGAGAAGAAGGGCGGTGAGTGAGGCATGAAGACGCTGCGCCTGGTGGTGCTGGTGATGGGCCTCGCCGCTTTGGCGGTGGGCGTCGCCGGTGTGGCGTCCGGGACCCGTTCGGGCTCGAGGGTGCTGGAGGAGACGGAGCGCGCGTTCGTCCTTGCTCCCGGCCAGGCGATCGCGGTGGAGAACATCAACGGCCCTATCGAGTACGAGGCGTGGGACGGGCGCGAGGTGGTGGTGCGAGCGGTGAAGGAGGCGCGCGGGCCGGTCGCCTTCGCCCGCTGGGTGGCCGAGCGAATCCCAATCTCCATCGAGCAGACGGACGACGGCGTGCGGGCGGGCTACGGCCGCTTGTTTTACTGGGGGTTCGGCTGGGCCAACCTGAGGCTCAGTTTTCGAGTGCTGGTCCCGCGGGACTGGGAGGGCGACATCTCCCTGTACACGTCCAACGGCCGCATCACCGCCCGTGACCTGCGGGGGGACGCCCGGCTGCGGACGTCCAACGGCTCGGTGGTGGTGGAACGGCAGGCGGGCAGCCTCGCCGTGAAGACGTCGAACGGCCGCATCGAGCTGCGGGACGTGGACGGGGTAGTGACGGCCGAGACGTCCAACGGCGCCATCGTCGTCGACGGGGCGAGGCTCGCGCGTGCCGGCCGCCTCCGGACGAGCAATGGCCCTGTCGAACTGCGGGCCCGGCTGGACGAAGGCGCTTCCTACGAGGTGCGCACCTCCAACGGCGCCGTGCGGCTGGCCTTGATCGAACCCGACGTGAGTCTGAACCTCACAACCAGCAACGGGCAGATCGCGCTGGAGACCGAAGTCTCCGTGGCCGAGGTCGGCCGAAACCGCCTGGTGGGCCGGATCGGCCAGGGAGCGGCGCAGCTCTCCGCCCGGACGTCCAACGGCGACATCACCGTCTCCTCCCAGGGTGCGCGAAGCTGACGCCACACGCTACGACAGCGCCCGGGCTACCAGTTCGTACGAACGGAGCCGGGCTTTAGGGTCGTGGACCATGGTGGAGATCATGATCTCGTCGGCCCGGGTCTGCTCGTAGAGAGCGAGGATGCGGTCCCGCACCTTGCCCGGGCTTCCGACGATGGTGAGCGCCCGGCGTTCCCGGGCGACGGCCAGCTCTACGGGGTCGTAAGGATACGCCGCCGCCTCCTCCGGCGTGGGGAAAAGCCCCGTTTCTCCCCGGGCGAGGCGGACCGCCACCAGGTCCATGCTCCGGGCGTGGTACTCGGCCTCCTCGTCGGTCTCGGCGCAGACGACGGAGACGGCCAAGATGAAATGGGGTTTCTCAAACCATGGGGACGGCTGGAAGCTCTCCCGGTACGCCTCGGCCGCCGGGAGCGGCGAGACCGGGCTGAAATGGCTGGCGAAGCTGTAGCCCAGGCCCATCATCCCGGCCAGCCGGGCGCCGGCCCCGCTGGAGCCCAGGATCCATATGGGCGGTAGCTTCACGTCGGCCGGCACCACTTGCACCGTGTGAAACGGGTGGTCTTTGGGAAACTCCCTGCGCGAGAGCGCGATCAACTCCTTGAGCTGGGCGGGGAACTCGTTGGCGTCGAAAGGGCGCAGCGCCCGGGACGTGGCAGGATCGGTGCCCGGCGCCCGCCCGATCCCCAGGTCAATCCGGCCGGGGTGGAGCGCCTCCAGGGTGTGGAACACTTCGGCGACCCGGAGCGGCACGTGGTTGGGCAGCATCACGCCGCCGGCGCCCACCCGGATGGAGTTCGTTGCTGCGGCCACGTGGGCGATGAGCACTTCCGGCGACGAACTGGCGATCCCGGGCATGCTGTGGTGCTCGGCCAGCCAGAAGCGGGTGTATCCCAGGGCTTCGGCGAGCTGCGCCAGCTCCACGGTGTGCTTCAGCGCCTGCGTCGACGTAAATCCGGTGCCCACCGGGGCGAGGTCGAGGACGGAGCAAGGGATCTTCAAGCGCCTGTTCCTCCCGGGCTGCGTCGTATCCCCATCGGTGTTTCCCAGGATGGTTTCACGATCATTGTACCACGGGAAAGCCCCGGCTTAGCGCTGGAGCTCCGTGTGCTTCTTAACTCTCACCGCTCGCGCCGGGGGCGGAAGATCCAAACGGCCAGCGCCACCAGGGCCAGGGCGCCGATCACTTTCACCGCACTGCTGTAGTAGCCTAGCCACTCAGAGACCAAGGGCCACGAGGCGCCCAGGAGGGCCCCGACGCCCACGAGGGCGCCGTTCCAGATCAGGGAGCCCAGGAGAGTGTAGAGGAAAAACGCGCCCAGGTTCATCCGGACCAGCCCAGCGGGGATGGAGATGATGCTCCGCATGACCGGCACCATCCGGCAGAAGAAGACGGTGTAGACGCCGTAGCGGGCAAACCACGCCCGGGCCTGGCGCATATGCTCGGGAGTGATCGTGAGGTAGCGCTGGTAGCGGTCGACGAACCGCTCGATCCGCTCCGCGCCGAAGGCCGCGCCGAGCCCGTAGAGGATCAACGCGCCTAGGAGGGAGCCCGCCGTCGCAGCGGCGATGACGCCGGGGATCGTGAGCGAACTGGCCGTGGTCATGAAGCCGGCAAAGGGGAGGACCACTTCGGAAGGGATGGGCGGGAAAAGGTTTTCTGCCGCAACCACCAAGATGATTCCCGGGTAGCCCAACGCTTCCATGATCCTCGTCGCCAGATCCAACCCGTGATCCTCCCGTGCCGTTCCGTCGCTCCATGCTCCGTGCATCGACGTCTCTGCGCTTCCATGCCGTTTCGTGCCCTGGCTGCAGAATCCTTGTGCGGGCTCGGTGCAGGCTCGCGGCTTCGCGCCGGTGGCTTCAAGGAAGGGTATGGCCGAACGGCGGGGTCTATGCGGAGGCTCGACCGCCGCGAGGAAACGGCGGGCCAGGGTCATATTCCATATCCGGGAAGAGTTCGGCATGGGGGAGTGAGACAGGTGGCGCCGGTGTTCCAAAACGACTGGGCCGAGCTGCTGGCGGACGAGTTCCAGCAACCCTACTACCAGGCGCTCAGGGCGTTCCTGATCGAGGAGTACCGCCGCTACACGGTCTACCCCGACATGTACGACATTTTCAACGCCCTTCACTACACGTCCTACGCCGATACCAAAGTGGTGATCCTGGGCCAAGACCCTTACCACGGGCCGGGACAGGCTCACGGCCTGTGCTTTTCGGTGAAGCCCGGGGTCCCGCCTCCGCCGTCGCTGCAAAACATCTTCAAAGAGCTCCACGACGACATCGGCTGCCCGATCCCGGACCACGGCTGCCTGGAGCACTGGGCTCGCCAGGGCGTCCTGCTGCTCAACACCGTGCTGACGGTGCGGCGCGGGCAGGCCAACTCCCACCGGGGCAAGGGCTGGGAGCGGTTCACCGGCCGCATCATCGAGCTGCTGAACCAGCGGGAAAGGCCTCTGGTCTTCATCCTGTGGGGCCGCAACGCCCAGGAGAAGAAGGCCATGATCGACACCGGCCGCCACCTGGTGATCGAGTCGGCGCATCCGAGCCCGTATTCGGCGCACGCGGGCTTCTTCGGCAGCCGGCCGTTTTCGAGGGCCAACGCCTTCTTGCAGCAGATCGGCGTCGAGCCCATCGACTGGGCCATCCCACCCATTCGGGTGGCGCGGCGGGCGTAAACCCGCCTTTAGCTGGGTCAAAAAAGTGGTTGTCTTTTTCCTCCATTTGTCCGAAGGATTCAAAACGCGAACAGTGAATACATGATTTGACAAACGTTTTCGAAGACGGGTACGAGGTGCTATGGCGACCATCAAGGATATCGCTCGGATTGCGGGGGTGGCTCCGAGCGTGGTATCCCGGGCGCTGAACAACAAGTACGGCGTGAAGGAATCGACCCGGAAGCGGATCGTCGCCATTGCGAAAGAGTTGGGGTATCATCCCAACTCGGCCGCCCGCAGCCTGGTGACCCGGCGGACCGAGACCATCGGTGTCGTGATGGCCGACATCTCCGAACCTTACTTTTCGCAAATTGTCAAAGGAATGGAATACGTCGCGACGCAGACGGGGTACACCCTCCTCTTCTCCAACTCCTATGAAAACGTGGAGCACGGGCGGGTGCTCCGGAAGATGATCTCGGGCGAGCGGGTCGACGGCCTGGTGATCATCGGCAGCAACATCCAGGAGAAGGGCTTCATCGCGGCGCTGGCGGAACAGGAGATCCCCTTCGTACTCGTCGAGCGGAACCTGCCTGACCCCAAGGTCAACTGCGTCTGGGTGGACAACGTACAAGGGGGGTACCTTGCCACCCGTTTCCTGCTGGACAAGGGCCACCGGAGAATCGGCCACATTGCCGGAAATCTCCACTTCCAGGTGGCTCTCGACAGGATTGAGGGCTACAAGCGGGCGCTGGAGGAGGCGGGCATCGCCTTCTGCGAGGAGCTGGTGGTCAGCGGAAATTTCCTGACGGAAGGCGGCTACCGGGCGATGAAGGAGCTCCTCAAAGCGGGCTGCACCGCGGTGTTCGCCGCAAACGACGCCATGGCCTACGGGGCGCTCCAGGCCATCGCCGAGGAGGGCCTTGCAGTCCCGGACGACGTCGCGATGGTCGGCTTTGACGACCTCGAGTTTTCGGCGTTGACCCACCCTCCGTTGACCACCGTCCGCCAGCCCCGCTACGAGATGGGGCGGCGTTCCTTGGAGATCTTGACGGCGATCCTGCGGGGCGAGGAGGCCGGCGGCGTCAAAGTGTGCTTCCAGCCGGAGATCACCGTGAGGCGCTCCGCGTAGCCCGGACATCCCTTTTCGCCTTCTTGCGCGCCGGTCCGGCCGCGAGCGGCTCCGGGGCAGGGCAGCGGCTCGATCCCCGGCAGCCCTTCGCCGGCGCCGCTCGGGGCGCGGGCAGGTGCGCAAAGCAGTATCGCGAGAATTCTAAAGGAGGTGATGGATGGGAGAGTGGCGGAATATCTCAACAATCGTCGAAGACAGACAGGGCCACGTGAAAAAGGAGGTTTTCACATGGTGCAAGGGAAATGGACCCGGCTTGTGGTGGTCCTGGTCGCGCTCGTCCTGGTGGCGGCGATGGCGACCACGGCGGGGGCACAAAGCAGGGTTCGACTGACAGTGTGGGGACGCGACCTCCCGGACGATGACCCTGCCCACGCGTATATCCGCGAAGTGGTCACCACGTTCCAGGCGAAGAACCCCGATATCGAGCTGGAGTACATCGCCCTGGGCGACCCCGGCATCCAGGACAAGGTGAAGGTGTCCATGGCCACCAACACCGATCTGCCTGACATCTTCCAGACCTGGGGCGGCTCGACCATGGGCGGCTACGCGGACGCCGGGCGGCTCCTGGACCTCACCGAGGAACTGGAGTCCATCCCGACCAGCGTTGCCGCGAAAGCGGCCATGTCGTGGAAGGGGAAGACCTACGGCGTCGCGCCGTTCTTCGCCATCGCGGGCGTGTACGTGAACGAGGGCCTCTTTGAGAGCCTCGGCCTCACCGTCCCCACCACCCTCCAGGAGATGGAGGAGGTGGCCGACAAGCTGCTGGCCGCGGGCTACCAGCCCTTCGCCCTCGGTGCGCGGGACAAGTGGCCGGCGCTGGCTACGTACATGTATCTCGTCAACCGCTACGGCGGCATGGAGGCCTTCGCGGACGCGCAGGCTCGCCGTGCCCGCTTTGACAGCGAGCCGTTCGTCCAGGCCGCGCTGAAGTACCAAGAGTGGGTGGAGAAGGGCTACTTCGGCCCGACGCCGCTGGGCGAAGCCTACGGCGATGCGCAGCTCCTGATGGCCACCGGCATCGCCGGGATGCACGTCACCGGTTCGTGGATGAACGCCCAGTACTCCGACCCGGGCTTCACCGACCAGACGCTCGGCTTCTATCCCTTCCCGCTGCTTCCCGGCGGCAAGGGCAAGATCACGGACGTGATGGGCCAGACCGACATCGGCTTCGCGGCCACCTGGGTGGCGGCCGACAAGAAAGACGCGGTGGTCCGCTTCATGAAGCACCTCATGGACCCCGAGGTCATCGCGGCCGAGCCCGGGCGTATCAGCTCGGTGCCGGGGGTCGTGGCGCCTTCTCGCCTGACCCAGATGGCGGCGGACGTGTTCGCGCAAGCCGAGGCGGTGCAGTTCTGGTGGGACCAGGACCTGCCGCCCAACATCACGACGCCGCTTAACGACACCATCCTGAAGTTCTTCCTGCCTGGTGCCGACGTCAGGCAGGCGCTGGCCGAGTTCGAGGAGCTGGCCGAGGAGGTCATGGGGCCGGCCGCCCGGTAATCCGCGGCGAGCGGGAGAACCGCGTGTCGCAACACCGGGAATGACCCGGCTCGTGGCTTTCGCAACGCAGGCTGGAGACGGGGTCCTCCCGTCTCCAGCCTCACTGTCGACCGGGGGTCGACGATCCCGATGAGCGCGGGGGATGGTCCACATGCAGGCCACACAGATCCGACCGAGGCGGCCGCGCGATTGGCGGGGCATCGTGTTCCAAGCGGTGATGCTGCTTCCCGCCATCGCGTTCTTGGCCATATTCATGTACTACCCCATCGAGGAAACGTTCCGGCTCTCGCTGATGCGCTCCACCGGCCTCGGCGACGAGGTCTATGTTGGTTTTCAAAACTACGCTCGTCTTTTCCGGGACGCGGAGTTCCGGGCCGGCTTCGTCAACGTGCTGTTGTGGGCGTTCTGGAGCGTGGTCATCCAGATACCGTACTCGTTCTTCGTAGCGTACGCACTCTGCCTCTACCGCAACCATTTCACCCGGCCGCTGCGGGCCATCTTCTTCCTGGCGAACGTCCTGCCGTCGGCCATCACGGCCATGCTGGGCCAGTTCGTCTTCGCCCCCCGCTACGGGGTCATCGCCACGCTGGCCCAGCGGTTCAAGTGGACGTGGCTGCAGCGCATCGACTTCCTGGGCGATCCTGACCTGGCGTTCTGGTCCATCTTCGCCCTGGCCACCTGGGCGTACACGGGCTTCGGCATCGTTTACCTCATGGCCAACATCGAACAGATCCCCAGGGATATTGAGGAGGCCGCCAAGCTGGACGGCGCGAACCGCTGGCAGTACGCCTGGCACGTGGTGCTGCCGATGGTGGCCTACCCCATCCGGATCCTCGCGATCTTGAGCATCGTCGGCAGCCTCAAGCTTTTCGACTTGCCGTACCTGATGACCCGGGGCGGGCCGGGCTACGCCACGACGACGCTGGGGATCATCCTGTACCAGCAGGGGTTCGTCAACTGGCAGTACGGCAGGGCCGCTGCCATCGGCGTCGTCATCTTCCTGTTGTCCCTCGTCTTTACCGTGGCCCTCTTCTCCATGCAGCGAAGGGAAGGTGAGCTCCAGTGAACCTGCTGAAAAAGGTTCCGGAAGTGGTCGTGACCATCGTCTTGATCGCGCTCGCGCTCACCGTGGTCCTGCCGATGCTGATCCCGATGTTCTTCGTCTTTAAGACGCGCCTTGAGTTCGCGTACGATCCCTGGGGTTGGCCCACCACCATCCGCTGGGACAACTTCATCGGAGCGTGGAACGCGATCCGCATCGACCAGGGGCTCATCAACACGCTGTACGTCTCGCTGGGGGCGATCCTCTGCACGGTGCCTCCCGCGGCGATGGCCGGGTACATCTTTGCCCGCTACCGCAGCAGGGTGACGGAGATCATCTTCTACCTGGTGCTGGCCGGCTACTTCGTCCCGGCGCTCATGGTGCTCATCCCCCTCTACCGGCTCAGCGCGCGGATGGGCCTCGCGAACACGCTTCCCGGGCTGTTCCTGCCGATGGCGGCGTTCGGCATCCCGTTCTGGACCATCATCTACCGGTCGTTCTTCCGGAGCCTTCCCGAAGAGCTGGCTGAGGCAGCCCGCATCGACGGCGCAGGGCACCTGGACACCTTCTTCCGGGTGATGCTGCCGCTGGCCAAGCCCGCCACCTTCCTCGCGGGGCTCCTGGTGTTTATCGGGGCGTGGAGCGACTACCTCTTGAGCTTGATCATGCTCAGCGACCAGCGGCTCTTCACCATGCAGCTGCGGGTGGCCCAGTTCTTGAACAACTACGGCGTCAGCAATATGCCGCGCTACGCGGCGGGCGTCGTCATCTCGGCGCTGCCCACCATCATCCTCTACATCCTCGGCCACCGCTGGATCCTGAAGGGGACGCTGGCGGGGGCACTCAAAGGTTAAAATCCAAGCCGCGCGGCGAAAAGCCGGCGTCCACACGCTGCGGCAGCAAACAGGCCGCCCGTGGCAGGGCGGCCTGTCCTTTTCCGGTTTTTTCAGCCCAGGAGCAGCTCTGCCCTTCAATCAGAGGGCGGCTCCCGCGCGTCACGGCGTCTCGCTCTCTCCGGCATAGAGGGGCGCAACGGCCTGGTACAGGGCCTCGTACCGGCGGCGGATCGCGCGGTACGCCGCGCGGCGCTGCGGATCGCCGGTGAACCGCTCCGTGACGGGATTGAGGCTCCGGGCGGTCTCCATAGGGTCGGCGTACAGGCCCACGGCGCACCCGGCCAGGATCGCCGCGCCCAGCGATGCGGCTTCGGTGACCCGGGGCACCTGGATCTCCACGCCCGTGACGTCGGCCTTGATCTGGTTCCAAAGGCGCGCCTTGGCGCCGCCGCCCAGCACCCGCAGCCCTTGAGGGTCGAAGCCGGCGCGCCGGAGCACCTCAAGGCACGCCGCTACTTCGAACGCGACGCCTTCCATCAACGCACGGGCGACGTCTGCCCGGGTGTGCTCCAGCGTGAAGCCAAAGAGGACGCCGCGGGCCTCGGGGTTCCAGCGGGGCGCCCTGGCGCCCATGAAGAAGGGGAGGGCGATGAGGCCGTTGGCCCCGGGGGGCCGCTGGGCCGCCTCCTCGCTGATGAGGTCGTAAGGATCGGCGCCGAGGGCGATCGCCCGCTGCCGTTCTTCGTGGGCGAACTGGTCCCGGAACCACCGCAGGAGCGCCCCGGTGGTGCTCAGCCCCTGCTCCAGCAGGAAGTAGCCCGGGACCACGTGGCGGGAGCAGAGGGTGCCGCCCTCGAGCTTCTCCGGCGGCCGGGTCACGGGCGCGGAGACGTTGGAAGTGGTGCCCGTCGACTCCATCACCCCGTCCACGCCGATGCCCGAACCCAGCGCCTCGCAGGGGCGGTCGCCGCCGCCCGCGACCACCGGGATCCCCTCCGCCAAGCCCATGGCCGCCGCCGCCTCGGCGGTCACCGTGCCCAGGACCGAGGCGGACGGGACCACCGGCGGCAGCTGTTCTTTCCGGATGCCCGCCTCCGCCACCAGCTCGTCGATCCAGTCCCCGGTCTCGAGGTCAAACATCATGGTGCGGGAAGCGAGAGAGGGCTCCGTGGCCGCGACGCCGGTCATGCGGAAGGCCACATACTCCTTGGGCTGCAGGAACACCCGGGCCCGTTCCACCTGCTCCGGCTGGTTTTGCGCGAGCCACATCAGCTTGGTGAGGGAGAAGGTGGCGTCCGGCAGCATCCCGGTGCGGCGGTGGACCGCCTCCCGCCCGAACGCCCGGGCCACCTGTTCAGCCTGGGGCCGGGAGCGCCGGTCCATCCACAAGATGGCCCGGCCCAGCGGGCGCCCGTCCGCGTCCACCGCCGCCATGGTCTCCCGCTGAGACGAAAGGCCGATGGCGGCGAAGGCGCCAAGGAGCGCATCGCCGCCATCGGCCTTTCGTCTCAGCGGGAGACCATGGCGGCGG
>k87-340730_pt1 | contig 18993 bp, 15 predicted proteins | sample MGYA00084031_6733416 | MGnify analysis MGYA00084031
GAGACAGATGTAAGAGACGAGACAGATGTAGATGAGACCGCTGATATGCCTGAAGCGCCGCCGAACCTAGACGGGGAAAATGCGGACGGAGAGGAGCTGCTGGAACAGGCAGAGTTGGAGGAGGCGGATGAAGATTTCCAACGCCGATTTGCAGGAAAGAAAAAACCGAGTGAATCCGCGTTGCGCAGGGTGCCAGCTACCTTTGAGGTGGAACGGAACGATACGTTTGCCAAAGCGGACTGGATGTTTGCGGGGAAAAATGCCCACGGGAGAATTTCGACTGGCGACGATATTGATACGTGGAAGATCAAGCCTGCCAAAGACGGGACGCTAACATTTTCATTGACTCAGGTGCCATCCAATGCGAACTATCACTTGTTTGTATTCGATGATGAGAAAAGGGAAATTGGGAGATCCACCAAACCAGGGCAGGCCGATCAAAAGGTCGAGGAGATTGCAGTTGAGAAAAACCGATTGTACTATGTTCAAATAATGGGGAATAATGGAACGTTTGACCGTTCGAGCTATTACTTGTTGCGGGGCGATTTTTACACTGGCGAGGAAGGCAAGCCGGACGAGTATGAGCCGAATAACACGATAAAAGACGCACATCCCCTTGATAATGGCGAAATCATTGCAAATCTCCATGACCGAAGTGATGTTGACTATTACAAGCTTACTTTAGACCTGGCTTCAACAATTGAAGCGAAGCTTTGGGATATTCCCGAGGGCATGGATTTGGACCTGTACCTGTTCGACAGCGACAACAAGCAGATCGCGTTTTCGGACAGGCCGAAGAATAAGGACGAGGAGATTTTGTTTAACGCAGACCCCGGCACATACTACCTGAAAGTTGCTGCCAGCCGCACCTCCGGCTTCAAGAATCACTCCTACCATTTGAAGGTGACCAGCAATACGATCCCCGTCATTTTGATTCCGGGGATTGGCGGATCAAGGCTGGAAGCAAAGGAAAAAAGGCTGACCTTAGAAGCATGGCTTTCACTGGATAACATCGTTTTTGGAATTCGCGATCCACGCCATCGCATGTATCTTCCCTTGAAGCCAGTGGCGAAAAACAGTGTCGAGGTAGAGTCCCTCAACAAAGGATTTACCGTTTACCCGGAGAAAGAAGACGGGGGATTTCGTGCGATTGAATATTTGTCTTACTTTCCAGTTGATAAAGTGAAGGAAGAGACGGAGCAGTACGCCAGCATGGTTAAACGTCTGGAATCAGAAGGATACAGAAAAAACATTACCATGTTTGCGATGCCCTATGATTGGCGTTACAGCAACAAGGACAATGCCAAATATCTGAAGGAAAAAATCGATGAGGCCCTAAAGGCGTCAGGCGCAAGCCAGGTTCAATTGGTTGCCCATAGCATGGGTGGTCTGTTGGCAAGAGAAACCTTGCTATCAAACGCTTCCTATCAGCCGAAGGTAAAACGAATCATTTATATGGGCACCCCCTTTTTAGGCTCACCTCGAGCTTATCAGGCCATCCAATTCGGGTATAACTTCGGAGTGCCTTTTTTACACGAAGAAACAGGGAAGGTGATTGCAGAATATGCCCCCGCTGTCTACGAGCTGCTGCCATCACCGACTTACTTTGACAAGGCGATCGTTTTAAAAAGAGACCCGATTTACAGCTTTACCTATGAAGACATGGTGACTGACAGCCGTGTCAAGATTGCTTATACCCCATTGGTTCGTCAGGCCGAGGCACTACACAATAAATGGGACAAGAGGACATTGAGGGTCCAGCAATACTCCATTATTGGAACCGGACAAAAAACTTTGCTTGGCTACGAATACAATACAAGCAGAAATATTCTAAAGCCCTTTTATGATAGTGGAGAAGGAGATGGAACAGTGCCCTATATAAGCGCCGAATACGGTCAAAGCGATATTGCTAAAAAGTTTTACGCAGTGGCAGCCCATGCAGCTTTGCCCAAGGACCCGCTGGTAATTGAACAAGTTGTCCAGTTGTTGAAAGGCGTAGAAAAAATACAGGCAGGCCTTAGAAAGAAACCGCAGAAGCCGGATTATCTGTACTATATTATCTCGCGGGAGGATGGCGAGTTTCCTGAGATTACATTTACAAAGTCGGGACAAACAATGACGATCTTAGCAGATAAAAAGGAACACTGGGAGAATCTTCAGGTAGAGTATCACGGAAATATCGTTGTCATCCATGTGTTGGATTTGGAACCGTTGGTGTTCGAAGACCGTTTGCAATTGCGCAATGGCATGGAAGTCTCTCCCTTTTTAATAGACACATACTCATCAAAGGGGAATGAAAATTCTGACGATGAAGAAGTGAATGAGGAAGCGGAATACGAAGAAGATGATAAAAATGAGGAAGACGCTTTAAAGCGTGAAACATAAAAGTAATCGTTAAAAATGGAGGAGAGGGCAAATTTGGATTACTTTTTTATCCTTGTCTTAGGTCCGATCATTTATGGCTGGTCAACCGGAATTCCGTTATTAGTATTAACCATATGCGGTTTTTCGACGATCATTTTCAAAACAAGAGCGTTAATCAATATTTTCGTAGCTTTGCCTCTTTCATTCTTGTTCTACGAGCTTGCCCGTCCAAAGGAAGGGTGGATTGTTTTGGATTGGGAATTTAGTCTTGTTCTGGCCATCAACACCGCGTGGAATGTACAACTGCTTATTTGGCAAATCCAGAAAGCAGTCAAAGCCTTCCAAAACCAAAAAGAAACAGGCGGGTAAAAGGAATTATCCAGGAAGGGATCAATTGATCCTGTTAAAAAATAGCATGGCCGCCTACTGTAAAACGGCGGCCCACTGTTTTCGTACTGAATTGATTTCGTGTACTGATTTGCTTTCGTACTGTTCCACTTTCGTACTGTTCCACTTTCGTACGAATCTGCTTTCGTACTCTTCCGCTTTCTGACTGTTTCATTTTGAGACTTTTCCAAAGCTGAATCTACAATCTCCCGGGGTCTCTTTTTACAGAGAAACTGGATTGACTCTTCGGCAATCGGCCAAAGCTGGCCTGGTAATTGGAGGGGATATCCGTTTCCAGTCCGTCGCCCATTCCCGCCAATTCTTCCGGAGCATTCGAGAGCCCGGCTCCAGGTGGGGATTCAGCGCGTTTTTCCGCAACGATTTGGTCTACCGCTCTGGCTGCGGCAGGATAAGGCTCCTGCAGCTGGCGTTGTCTATTCAATTCGATATCGCGTTCTCTTGGATGATCATGGGATTGCGTATTGTTCATTTCGGTCATCGCGTAATTCTCCTTCAATGCAGTTGCATAAGCATAATGTGCCCCTCCTGAGCCCGATGTATGAACGTAAATGTTCTTTGGCAATGTGCTGCCCGTCAAAGCAGGGCAAGCGGACAAATTGCGTGCGGCGTGGTTTCGGGGTAGAATATCCTCAAGAGTCTGTGAGCAAAGAGGTGTTACGCATGGATATTTTTGATAGCAAAAAGGGCGGATTTACGATCGTCAGCGGCAAAACTGACGTGCATGGCGGTTATGGTCAGGGCGTCCTTGACTTGTCTGCCGTATCGTCTGTGATTATCGACGGGGACGAAGCCTATATTGATATGGGAGCGCTTCATGCCAAAAGCTCCGTTGAAAAAGGCATCAAATGGACGACGAACAAGGAAGAGGTTCCGAACGGAAAGCCTTACTGGGTCGTATGGGTAACGGTAGACCGCAATGAAGCAGGTCCGTATTATGCAGGCGTAACGGCATGCTATATGGAAATTGATCGGGAAGCGCGCCGTGGCTACAAGATTTTGGCGGACCACGTCAATCGGATGGACTACTCCATGAAGCGGCGGATCATGGTCTCTGAATTGAACGAAAAAGAAAAAGCAGCATTGAAAAAGATGCTGATCGAGCACAATGAAGAAATGTGGAACAATTCTTCCGCAGAGTTAAAGGAAGGATTGGCCTGAGTTGGAAATCTTGAACGGTATGTGAACAAATGAGGAAATCAATTGTTAGTAATATTGAAGTCAGGTAAACTTAATTCCATAGCTGTATACATTTACACTAGGTTAGCAAACAGGGAGAGAGCCGTCACTCTTTCCCTGTTTGTCTTTTTTTGAAGGCGCTCACACAATATTTTCAGGGCATCCGCCCGAGGGATACGAAACAAACTAACTGTGCACGGCCAAATTGTCGAAGCAAGGGGGCGTTTCGGTTGACCGATCATACCCGAACACAAGGTGAACACGATCACTTTGTACGACATGGCGGCGTCCATTTTCGCTCGCATGTTTCTCCGCAGCAGATCAATACCTTTATCGGTCGATTGCCAGCCGGTAAACGGGAGAGTCTGTTTGAGGTGCTGGATCAATTAGAAAAAGCCGGAATGATCACCATTTACAACGACCACCTGTTTACGGACGGAAATGGCGTGGTCGGTGGCGGCGAACAGACGGCCGGAGAGGGCGAAGCTGCCCGGCCAACGTTACAGTAGCAAAAAGGGCCAAACCCTTGCAGATGTTCTGCATGAGGTGTGGCCCTTTTTTTTGAAAAACCGGCAGCTTCCCCTATCACTGTGACGGGCTCCACCAACTGCCCATTCGCTGCCAGAAGGAAGGCGAATCGGGAGGCGAGAGCGGAGTCGGGGATTCGTTTGGCGGAAGGTGATCTGTACAGAACTCCTGCGGCTCCGTCCCTTTGGCAAAGTAATAAAGCTGTGGGTCGGGACAGTGTTCCGTGGCCAGTTTCCCCGATTTGGAATCAATATAGACCGAAACGACCCCAGCGGGCATTTCAAACAAGGCAGGCGGTTGATCCTGCAGTGCTTTTTCCATGAATTCGGCCCAGATCTTTTTGGAAAGATAGCCTTCCTTTACGTCATCTACCTTGCGATTTTGGTCATAGCCTACCCAGACCGTGCTGACGAGCTGAGGGGTAAAGCCGCTCAACCACGCGTCATAATCGGTCGAGCCGGTCTTGCCCGCCACCGGGCGGTTGAGTATGTTGGCGACGCGGTAACCGGTGCCGCCCCGTTCAAACACGCTTTGCATCATGTTGGTGAGCAGCGCGGATGCGACAGGATCAGCGACCCGGGTTCTTTCCGTTTTTTCTTCCACGAGAATGTTCCCTTGGCTGTCCTCAATGCGCGTGATCGCGATCGGCTTTACATACTCGCCCTTGTTGGCAAACGCAGCGTATGCTGCATTCAGCTCAAAAGGCGAAACCAGTGACGTGCCCAGTGCCAGGGAAGGAACCGCTTGAAGCGGACTGGATATTCCGAGGCTTTTCGCTTGCTCGACCACCTTTTGCGGCGTCAAATGGTCGATCGTCTTGACAGCGTAAATATTGTCAGAGGTTTTGATCGCTTCCCTCATGCTGATAAAGTCGTGAGCGTAGCGCTCTCCGAAGTTGCGCGGGATATACTGCTTGACCTTGTCGTACGTAAAGACGGTCGGCTCGCTTTTCATCATCGTCAGCGGCGTATACCCGTTTTGCAGGGCAGCCAGATACAGAATCGGTTTGAAGGAAGAGCCTGGCTGACGTTTTCCAAGAACCCGGTTGTACTGGCTTTTTTGATAATCTCTCCCGCCGACCATCGCTTTGACGTGTCCGGTTTTGGGGTCCATGGCTACCAGGGCGACCTGCAAGTCCGGGTTGTCCTTGGGCAAGGTGGCGGCGATGATTTCCTCGGCTTTCTTTTGCATCGCCGGATCAAGTGTCGTGTAAATCTTCAAGCCCCCGTGAATAAAGGTTTCCTCATCAATCCCGTATCTGTTTTTGACCAGACTTGCCAGGTAGTCAAGAAAATAGGGGGCTTGTTCAACCGCTTTTTCCTGAGCCCGGTCCTTCAGCTTGATCGGTTCGGCAAAGGCTTTCTCTGCCTGCTCCGCCGTAATGTATCCAGAGCGCTGCATCGCTTGCAGAATCAACTTTTGGCGGGATTTGGCCTTTTCAAAATCTACATAAGGGGAGTAGTAGGATGGACCTTTCGGAATTCCGGCCAGCATGGAGCTTTCGGCCAATGTCAGGTCCTTGGCGTTTTTGCCAAAATACGTCTGGGCTGCCGCCTGGGCGCCGTAAGCCGAATGGCCGTAGTAAATCTGGTTCATGTACATTTCCAGAATCTCGTCCTTGCTGTAATTGAGCTCAAGCTGGATGGCGAGGAGCGCTTCCTTGATTTTTCGCTCCCAGGTCTTGTCCAGCGTCAGGTACAGATTTCGCGCCAGCTGCTGGGTAATGGTGCTTGCTCCCTGCACCTTTTCCATATGGATGACATCCACATAGGCAGCGCGTGCCAACCGTTTCCAGTCGATTCCGTAATGATCGTGAAAAGAGCGGTCCTCGATGGCTACTGTCGCTTGGACGAGCGAGGGCGCCATCTCCTTGAGCGGTACGACGATCCGGTTCTGCCCGCGATGCAGCGTATCGAGGACTTCGCCGTTTTCCGCATAAATCGTGGTGGTCTGATTGATGAACACCTCAGGCAGCGGCTGCGAGCGGAGGTACAGAATGAGCATCAGGGCAGCAAACGAACAGCACAATAGGCTGAGTATGAGAAATTTTACGAATTTCTTTGCCAAGCGAAGGTATCGGATCAGCGGAGCTTCCCGCATCACTTCCATGACATCTCGTCCTTTCCTCCCAAAATATTTTGCTCTTCGGGGCATACTAAACAAACGAATCGTTTTTCCTATCTAGTATGGGAAAAAACGGACCTGGATAAACTTGGCTTCCTGCCGGGGATAATTGTTTTTGAAAAAAATCTTGCATTTTGGGGGCCAGCTACTATAATTTTCTTGGCAGATACGAATTATGAAACATTCGCTTCTGTCGTAGACCATTACGGCAAGAACGGCCTCTGGCCCGGCTTTGGTCGCTTTTTTCAACCAATGCGGTTATTAAAAGGAGGGTACATAATCATGAACATGGAACTGTGGTACACCGAAAAACAAACGGAAAATCACGGTATTACAACAAAAATTACCGAGACCTTATACAGCGAAAAAACGGATTTTCAACAGCTGGACATTATTAACACCAAGCAATTCGGACGTATGCTGGTGCTCGACGGCATGGTCATGACTACTGACGTGGATGAGTTCGTCTATCATGAGATGATCTCTCACGTGGCCCTCAATACTCACCCGAACCCGAAGAAGGTTCTGGTCGTAGGCGGAGGAGACGGCGGAGCTATCCGTGAAATCGTCAAGCATCCTTCCGTGGAAAAAGCCGTGTTGGCTGAAATCGACGGCGGTGTTATTGAATCAAGCAAAAAGTACTTCCCGCAGATCGCAAGCGAACTGAGCGGAAATCCGCGCGTCGACGTGCAAGTGATTGACGGCATCAAGCACATCCACGACCACAAGGGTGAATATGACGTCATCATGGTCGACTCGACCGAACCGGTTGGCCCTGCAGTAGGCTTGTTTGAAAAAGGCTTTTATCAAGGCATTTACGACGCGTTGAAACCGGACGGCATCATGGTGGCTCAGACAGAATCCCCATGGTTCAACCGTGACCTGATCAAGCGCGTATTTAAAGATATCAGCTCCATTTTCCCTGTGACCCGTCTGTATACGTGCAGCATCCCGACCTATCCATCCGGTCTGTGGAGCTTTACGATCGGCTCCAAACAGCATGATCCGCTGGAAGTGGACGCAAGCAAGATCAAGGATCTGGGCACCAAATACTACAATGCGGAGATTCACCACGCTGTTTTCAAGCTGCCTAACTTCGTGGCTGAGCTGACTCGCGACTAAGGACGGAGGGCTGAATTCATGCGTTTTGACGAAGCATACTCGGGCAACGTGTTTATCCGCAGCCACGCCAACTACGAGGAAAGCCAGGCAGTCATCTACGGCATGCCGATGGACTGGACAGTGAGCTTCCGTCCGGGCTCCCGTTTTGGCCCAGGCCGCATTCGCGAGGTCTCCATCGGCCTTGAAGAGTACAGCCCGTACCTGGACAGGCTGCTGGAAGACGTAAAATACTTTGATGCGGGCGATATTCCGCTGCCATTCGGCAATGTCGAGGGAAGCCTCGACGCGATTCGCGAGTTTGTCCGCAGAGTGCTGGCAGACGGCAAAATGCCGATCGGGCTCGGCGGCGAGCATCTGGTCTCCTGGCCAGTGTTTCAAGCCGTTTACGAAAAGTACAAGTCCGATCTGGTCATTTTCCACTTCGATGCCCATACCGACCTGCGTGATCACTACGAGGGCTATCCGTATTCCCACTCTACGCCGATCAAAAAGGCGTGCGATCTCATCGGCGGGAAAAACGTCTACTCCTTCGGCATCCGCAGCGGCATGAAGGAAGAATTCGAATGGGCCAAGGAAAACATGCACCTGTACAAATACGATGTCCTGGAACCGGTGAAGCAAGTGCTGCCGACCATCGGCAACCGCCCGATCTACCTGACCATCGACATCGACGTGCTGGACCCTGCCCATGCGCCAGGAACGGGAACGACAGAAGCGGGCGGCATTACGTCCCGCGAGCTGCTCGACACCATCCACTTTATGTCCAAAAACGGAGCCAACGTCATCGGCTGCGACCTGGTCGAAGTAGCACCGGTCTACGACCACAGCGAAATGACCCAAATCGTCGCGTCCAAAATCCTGCGCGAATTGATTTTGGGCTTCGTAAAATAAAGTTTTGCTGCGAATCACAACAAAGCTACAACATATGGATGTGGTCCATCCATGATGTTATCCAGAGACGCCTTCGGTTTTTTGCCGGAGGCGTTTTCAATTATCAATTTGATTATAAAAACGTAAAAGCGCTCAGAGCCTTTCTTCTTTGAGTTTGCGAAAAATAGTCCGTATAAACGAAGGCAGCTGTAGAGATGAAAGAGGAGAAAAACGCGAAGGTCTTTGGGACACCAACCAAGACTTCGTTCCAAAAGTGGAACACGCCTTTAGCGTCCAACTCTGAGACGCTCCCTGAAAGAGCTGCTTTTGGACGCGGTTCCACTTTTGGAATGGAGTCGGCCAGTCAAACCCCCAGCAGGTGTCCCACCGAACCTGTAGCGTTTTTCTCCTCTTTCATCTCCTCCCCCAAAGCCGGAATAAAGAAGCTTTTCAGCAAGACCAGCTCACATAATAAACATTTTTATTTACAAAATAGAATATTCTAGCTATTATGATAAAAAGAGGATCGAAGAAAAAAGGGGCTGTCAGCCATGAAAGAGGTATTCAGCAACCGCGAATTCAAAAAGCTGTTTTTCTCCAATCTGTTTTCCGGATTCGGCCAAGGAATGACCATGATCGGTATCGCCTGGTACCTGGTCGAGTCCACCGGCTCAGCCGAGCTGTTAGGAACGACCATGTTCACTTCCGCTGTGCTGATGTTCTTTATCGGACCGTATATCGGCACGTTGATCGACCGGTTGTCCCGAAAGAGGATGATGCTGGCAGAGCATGCCATCGGCTTTACCGTCCTGGGAATTCTCGCCATCTGGGGATTTTACGGTTCCTATGCGGAATGGATGCTGATCACCGTCTATCTGGTGACCACCCTGATGTATCAAATTCACTATCCCGCACAGGCCGCATTGGTGCAGGAAAGCTTTTCCCCCAGGCACTACAACGACATCAACAGCCTGCTGGAGGTGGAAGGACAGACTGCGACCGTACTGGCTGGCGCCTTTGCGGGGTTTTTGCTAAACCTGTTCGGCCTTCACATCGTCCTTTTAATCAATGCACTTACATATTTGATCGCCTACCTGCTGATGTCGACGATGTCCTATACTTTTACTCTGGAAGCAGAGGCGAAAAAGAACAGCAGCGTCTCCTGGACCGGCCAGCTGTATCAAAGCTGGGAGTACATCCGCTCCAAGCGCGGCTTTCTCATCTTCGGACTCTCTGCCATGATGCCGTTCATAGCGGTCATGGCCAGCAACCTGCTGGCTCCTGTCTACGTCAATCAGTCCTTGAGGGCGGAAGTGGATATTTTCTCGATGGGTGAAGTCACGTATGCGATAGGCGCTGTAGGAGCAGGCTTCCTCGTCTCCGTCATCGTCAAAAAAACGGGTCAGCTGTCTGCCATGGTGGGCAACACGCTGCTGTTTGCGATAGCGACGATAGCGATGGTAGCAATCGCGCAGGGGTGGGGGTTTGTAGCTGCTTCCGTATTTTTCGGCTGGTGCAATGCTTCGGTGCGGCTGGTCCGCCAGACGCTTTATATGAACGTAGTGCCGAAACAGGTGATGGGCAGAGTGATGAGCTTTTTCAACTCTGCCGGGATGGCGATGCGTCTGCTCCTGATCGGGCTGTTCACCTTTATGGTCGACAGTACGGGAGCGGGCGTCGGCTATCTCGTGCTGGCTGGGCTATTGCTGCTGGCAGCGGTTGGAGTTGGCGTATCCATGCCCTACCTGCTCAGACTGCCGCAGGAGGAATCGATGGTTGCAACAAAAGAGCGCGGGGCGTAGAATGGACGAGGAAATAGCTGTCCGGAAAGCGAGGACCGTCTGCACATGCAAGAAGTACAAGTTGAATTGACATCCAGGCATAAAATGTACGATGAATGGCAAGAAGATACCCATCAATACCTTGGTTGCTGCACGCAAAAAGGAAGCGACTGGTATCTTACCTATAAAGAACAGATGGAGGGCGCCGGAGAGGTCAACACCGTCTGGAAATTTTCGCAGCAGAGCATCTCCCTCCTGCGGCAGGGGGCAATACAGACGAAGCAACGGTTTCAAAAGGGAGAAACGGACCGCACGACGTACCACAGTCCCCACGGGATTTTCTCTATGGAAATCAATGTGTACAAGATGAAAAGAAATGATGAAAATGAACGACCGTCCGTGATCCAAATCTCTTACCAGCTCTGGTTGAACGAGCAATATGCGGGAGACCACGAAATTTCCCTGCAGATAAGCTGGCAATGAACAAGAAACCGGACGGACACGTGCTGATGACGAAGACCGCCCTTTCATGAGCGGTCTTTCTTCCTGTACAATAGGGGTAGCTTGCGGCAGAGGAGGGAACAGAAAATGACCTTTGTCTTGGTCAACGGCTTGATCGCCGGTCTGATTCTTGCAGCATTTCTGGCTTTGTGCGATGGGCTGTTTGGAACATCCACGTTTGCCGTCTTGATCGATGTCAGCTATGTGCCGGGAATGGCCGGGCTTCCATCCGTCATCGAATTATTGATTCACCTGCTGATCAGCGTGGTCGTCGTGTTTTTCATGGCGTATTTCTACCCCCGCGATCGCCGTGCAACAGTTCGATTTCTGCTGTATTGGGCACTAGCTTTTACGGTGGCCTACCTGCCCTTCAGTCTGCTTAGCGGCACACCGATGTCATTTGTCGCGTTTCTCATCTGGATCGTCGGGCATGTTCTCTATACGATTGTCGTCGCGGCTCAGATTGAACGCCAACGATAAAGTGCTGAATATTCGGCATAGTGATGATTTTTTGGCAGCTTGTGTAAAAGGAGGTATGCGGGCGGATGCCAATGTCGGAAACGGTGGAAATGCTGCAGGCCATTTTGGGAGCTATTGATGAAGGAATTCACGTCGTCGATGCCAATGGCATCTCGATTTTTTACAACCACGTCGCCGCAAAGCTGGACGGGCTTACACCAGAAGAGGTATTGGGCAAGCCGCTGCTTGAGGTTTTCCCGTCGCTTGATCGGCACTCCAGCACACTGCTGACAGTGATTGCAAACGGCGAGCCGATTTTCAACAAGCCTCAGGCGTACACCAACTGGCGGGGCGTGAGAGTGGAGACGATCAATACGACGCTCCCGGTCCGGGTCGGCAAACGGCTCGTGGGTGCGGTGGAGGTAGCCAAGGATATCGGGAAGCTCAAGGAGCTTTCGGAAAAGCTGCTGGATCTCCAGGCAAAAATCAGCAAGCCGAAAAAGGCAAAGCGGGGGCAGAAAGCCGTCGGAGACGGACTCTCCTTTCACTTTGCCGATATTTTGACCGCCAACGATCGGATGATGCAGCTGATCGATCGGGCAAGGCGGGCAGCGAGAACCTCGTCTCCTGTGTTGATCTATGGCGAGACAGGGACAGGCAAGGAACTGTTTGTCCAGTCGATTCATCAGGCATCTGCGCGAAGCAGCCAGCCGTTTATTGCCCAAAACTGTGCGGCGCTCCCGGCTACCCTGCTGGAGAGTCTTCTTTTTGGGACTGTGAAAGGCAGCTTTACCGGAGCAGATGACAGGCCCGGATTGTTCGAGCTGGCAGATGGAGGAACTTTGTTTCTCGATGAGCTGAACAGCATGCCGCTCGATTTGCAGGCGAAGCTGTTGCGCGTACTGCAGGACGGGGAAATACGCAGGATCGGCAGCAGCCATTCGACCCGGGTGGATGTGAGGGTAATTGCCGCCGTCAATGAGCCGCCACTGGCGCTGGTCAGCAAGGGAGCGATGCGGACAGACCTGTACTACCGGATCAATGTCGTTTCATTTGAGCTGCCGCCGCTCCGTGACCGCAGAGAGGACGTTTTCCTTCTGGTACGTCATTTTCTCGAAAAGTACAATCAGAAATTCCAGATGCGGGTGCAGGGGATAAGCGATGAAGTATCCGCGCTGTTTTCCAGATATGACTGGCCCGGGAATGTACGCGAGCTGGAGCATGTGATCGAAGCGGCGATGAACATGGTGGAGGGCGATCTGATCGAAGCGGAGCACTTGCCGCTCCATCTGCTCGACAGGATGTCCGGGATCGCTCTATTCCCCGCAGAAAAAAGCTCCCGGGGTATGGGTTTAGTCCCGAAAACCGGCCAGCTTTCCCTGCCGGAGGTGCTCCGCGATGTGGAAGAGCAGATGATCGAGCAGGCGATGCGAGAGACGGAGGGGAACATTCTGAGGGCAGCAAAATTGCTCGGGATTCCGCGCCAAACGCTGCAGTACAAACTGTCGCAACGATCCGGGGCGAATCGATAGCAATCGTCCCAGTGCCGAATTTTCGGCAGTTGAGATCATCAAGATTGACTGAAAAGACGAGGGCAGACCCGTCCAGGCTCTTGGGAGAACAAAAAGAAAAGACTCATTGCATTGCCAGCAAAGCCCGGTTTTGTAAGGGATCGCTGGTTCAATAACTAAGGCGTATTTCATATTTTCCGAATCTTTTGATTTGGTTGGCACGAGTGTTGCATCTCGTACTTGTCGAGCGAAACACGTGTTATCGACACGCGATGAGAGGGGATGACAGACATGACGGTAGCCACCAAGCGCGACTGGCGCCAGATTGAATTGTGGAAGGATGTTACGGAAGAACAATGGAACGACTGGATGTGGCAGTTGACCCACACCATTCGCACCGTGGACGAATTGAAGCAAGTGATCAACCTGACACCGGAGGAAGAAGAAGGGGTTCGCATCTCCAACCAGACCATTCCGCTCAACATCACCCCTTATTACGCCATGCTGATGGACCCAGACGATCCGAAGGACCCGGTACGGATGCAGTCCGTTCCGCTGTCCTCCGAGATGGTCCGGACGAAATACGATATGGAAGACCCGCTCCACGAGGATACCGACTCGCCGGTGCCGGGGCTGACTCACCGCTACCCTGATCGGGTGCTGTTTCTCGTAACCAACCAGTGCTCCATGTACTGCCGCTACTGTACACGCCGCCGGTTCTCCGGCCAGATCGGCATGGGTGTTCCCAAGAAGCAGCTCGACGCCTGTATCGACTATATCCGCAATACGCCAGAAGTGCGGGACGTGCTGCTCTCCGGCGGAGACGGCCTTCTGATCAATGACCGCATTCTGGAATATATCATCAGCAATTTGCGGGCAATCCCGCATGTGGAAATCATCCGCATCGGTACGCGGGCTCCGGTCGTTTTCCCGCAGCGCATCACGGAAAACCTGTGCAACATCCTGAAAAAATACCATCCGGTTTGGCTGAATACGCACTTCAACCATCCCAAGGAGATTACTCCGGAAGCCAAGCAGGCCTGTGAAATGCTGGCGAACGCAGGCGTGCCGCTGGGCAACCAGGCGGTTATCCTGGCCGGAATCAACGACTGTCCGAACACGATGAAAAAACTCGTGCACGATCTGGTGAAAATTCGTGTCCGTCCGTACTACATCTATCAGTGCGACCTCTCCGAGGGGATCGGCCACTTCCGCGCGCCGGTCAGCAAAGGGATCGAAATCATCGAGCATCTGCGCGGCCATACATCCGGTTATGCCGTCCCGACCTTTGTCGTGGACGCTCCGCACGGCGGCGGCAAAATTCCGGTCATGCCGAACTACATCGTTTCGCAGTCGGCCGACAAAGTCGTGCTGCGCAACTTTGAGGGTGTGATCACGTCCTATCCGGAGCCGAAGAAGTATCACGCCCACGACGAGGAGAACTGCGAATACTGCAAGGCGGCCAAAGGAAAAGCGGTCGGCATTGCAGCGCTGATGAAAGACGAAGCCGACAATCTGGAGCCGACAGGCTTGATGCGCAACAAGCGGATCAAGGCGACCAAGGTCAAGTCGTTGGCCGATGTGCGGCAGGAGCAGCGCGAGAAAAAGCAGGCCACGACGGAGAAACAGGCGTCTGGGGACTGAAGCGGGCCGCTACGGCCAAACAAACGTCGGGAGTTTGCAAGCGGGCCGTGACAGAGAAACAAACTACGAGAGATTGCAGTAGCCCGTGGGCTGAGAGGCAAGCGTCGGAGGATTAAAACAGGCTCCGATCATAAAACCAGTATCGGCAAACGGAAGCAGGACACTGATGAAACATAGCTCCGAGCGGAAAAAAGCATCCCGACCCGCTCTTGTACAAAAGACCGCCTTGGAAAAGCGAAGCCGTCCAGCTCGCTTGCTCCAAGGCGATTTTTCTTTGCCACGACCATCATCTGGAACGGTTCGTCCGGAGAAAGGGAGATGACGAGAGAGCAGCATATGTGTTAAGATCAGTGCATACGCTATCCTGAACGAACGCTCAGTCTGGACAAGTTTCAGGAAAGAAAAAATAATGAGTGAATGGTCATTCATTTTTTCTGTCAGTTCTGATAAGATAGAAAACAACAGTCGAACACGAAAAAGGGGGAGCTGAGAACCGTGCTGGCTCTAATCAATCTCATCGCGTTTTTTCTGGTGCTCGCATACGGTTTGTACCTCGCATGCCATGTGGTGTACAGCCGGTATCTCTTCATCAAACTGGGGAAAAAGCCGGATGTAAAGGACGACTTTGGCGCACGCATCAACCTGATGCTGGAAAACGTCGTCTTTCACAAAAAGCTGCTCAAGGACAAGAAGAGCGGCGTGATGCACGTCGTCATGTTTTACGGCTTTATTATCCTGCAGTTCGGGGCGATCGAGCTGATCGTCAAGGGGCTGGTCAAAGGCTTCGAGCTGCCGTTTGGCAGCGCTCACAAGTACTTCAGCCTGATGCAGGAGATCACGGCGTTTTTGATTCTGGCAGCAGTCGGCTACGCCTTCTACCGCCGCTACGTCGAAAAACTGAAGCGCTTGAAACGCGGCTTCAAGTCCGGCCTGGTGCTTTTGTTCATCTCTACCTTGATGGCTACCGTTTTGCTGTCGCTGGCCTTTGAGCAGCTTTGGCTCGGTCACGAAGCATCCGGCTTTGCTCCGATCTCGTCCGCCATCGCGGCAATATTCGCGGGAATCTCGGAGACAGCGGCTGCCGCACTGTTTTACGTATTCTGGTGGCTGCACCTGCTGATCCTGCTTGCCTTTGCCGTTTACGTGCCGCAATCCAAGCACGCCCACTTGATTTTTGCTCCGGTCAACGTCTGGTTTAAAAAGCTGGGGCCGGCAGGCAAGCTGTCGAGCATCGATTTTGAGGACGAAACGCAAGAAGTATTCGGGGTAGGCAAAATCGAAGACTTTACCCAGACGCAGCTGATCGATTTGTACGCTTGTGTGGAGTGCGGCCGCTGCACCAATATGTGTCCCGCTTCCGGCACGGGTAAAATGCTCTCCCCGATGGATCTGATCACCAAGATGCGCGACCACCTGACGGAAAAAGGAGCAGTTGTAACCTCCCGCACACCGTGGATGCCGAGCTTCGCGTTCGCCAATGCGACAGCAAACCAGCTGGCGTTTCAGGCTGGCGAAGCGGCAGCAGCCTCGGAGGGGGCAGCAGCTTCGATCTACGACAAAAACCTGATCGGCGACGTCATTACCGAGCAGGAGCTGTGGGCTTGTACCACCTGCCGCAACTGCGAGGACCAGTGCCCGGTGATGAACGAGCACGTAGATAAAATCATCGATATGCGGCGCTATCTGGTCATGACCGAGGGCAGCATGCCGCAGGAAGCCCAGCGCGCCTTGAACAACATCGAGCGGCAGGGCAACCCATGGGGGATCAACCGCAAGGACCGGATGAAATGGATCGAAGGCTTGAACGGGCAATATGAAGTTCCTACCGTACAAAACACGGAAGAATTTGAATACCTGTTCTGGGTAGGCTCGATGGGCTCCTTTGACATTCGCAGCCAAAAGATTTCCCAGGCGTTCGTCAAGCTGATGCATGAGGCAGGCGTCAAATTTGCCATTCTCGGCAATGAGGAGAAAAACTCCGGCGATACGGCCCGCCGCATCGGAAACGAATTTTTGTTCCAGCAGCTGGCGCAGGAAAACATCGCGCTGTTCCAGGCGTACGGCGTGAAAAAGATCGTCACCTGCGACCCGCATGCGTTCAATACGTTTAAAAACGAGTACCCGGAATTTGGCCTGGAGGCCGAGGTGTACCACCATTCCGAGCTTCTCGCCGAATGGGTGCGCGAAGGCCGCCTCAAGCCGACAAAAGAAGTGAAAGAGCGGATCACCTACCACGACTCCTGCTATCTGGGCCGCTACAACGAGATTTACGACAGGCCCCGCCAAATACTGGAGGCCATCCCGGGCGTCGAAATCGCAGAGATGAAGCGAAGCGGCTGCGACAGCATGTGCTGCGGAGCAGGCGGAGGCCTGATGTGGATGGAGGAGCACGAAGGAACGCGGGTAAACGTCGCCCGCACCGAGCAGGCCCTCGAGGTCAAACCGACAGCCATCGCCAGCGCTTGTCCGTACTGCCTGACGATGATGAACGACGGCGTAAAAATGAAAGAGCTGGAAGAGCAAGTAAAGACACGCGACATCGCGGAAATTCTCGCGGATGCCATCTAGCGGATCGGCGAGGCCTGCAATCTCCTTGTCCCTTCAAACGGGGGCCAAGGAGTTTTTTTTTCAAAAACCTGTATGTTCGATGTAAGAAATCATCGCCAGCCGGATCAATAAAGGAGAGGGGAGTGAGAAAGCTGGAACAGGCCGACATTCGGTTGGAAAAAACAAAGGAAGCTGTCTTTGAAAGTTTGGTTCGCGGCTATGTAAAAAAGATACTGCGGCTGGTTTACTTAATCGTCAAAGACCGAAATCTGGCGGAAGACATTACCCAGGAGGTCTTTCTCAAAGCGTACAAGAATCTCTCTTCCTTTCGCGAGGAAAGCTCGATGCAGACGTGGGTATACAAAATCGCTGTCAATGAATCGAAAAAATATTTGCGCTCCTGGTCTTTTCGCCATCTGTTTTTCCGCGCAGAGGTGGATGTAGAGGTGGTCGGGGATACGGAGTCCGCCGTGCTGCAAAGCGACAGCCGCATTCGCTTTGCCAGACTGGTGATGAGCCTGCCGCCCACCCATCGGCAAATCATTGTGCTCCACTACTATGAAGAGCTGTCGATTGAGGAAATGGCCGACATCCTGGATATTTCTGCGGGAGCGATCCATACCCGTTTGCATCGGGCGCGCCAAAAGCTGAGAGAACAGTTGGAAAAGGAGGGACTGGAATGGATCTAGAAAAACGTCTGCGGGAATTTAAACAGACGGCTGACCAGGCGATTCTGCGAGAAATGGACGATACCGCCGAGCTGGAGGAGCGTATTTTGGGCAAGGCGCGGGGCGGACAGAAAACGGCCGAGCGAAAGTTCGGGCATCGCTCCCTGTATAAGGTTGGGGCTGCGGCAGTGGCAGCAGCATCGCTCCTGCTATTTTCTGGCCCACTCTTTGGACCATCCAACCCGGCTCCCGGCGGGCATGTGACGACTGGGCCTGGTCCAGTGGATCCGGTTCCTGCCGATCCACCTTCTCTCCCCGCAGGAACGGCGCCAACACCACCTGCACCGGGTACTTCCCCGGGAATTGGACAGCCGCCGGGCACTGACCAGCTAAGCGGCCCCAGCGACGAGGAGATTCAAAACAAGGTGCAGGAGATCAAAGAGGCTTTGCGCATTGGACTGACGCAGGAAGAGGTAAAAAAGCGAATCCAGGCGCCCTACAATGTCGTTGATGACAATGGGGATTTGGAAAATGGCGCTGATGAATTTTGGAACATCAGCTTCTTCAAGCAGGAGGGATATGTTCCCGAAGAGCCGGAATACGTAGTCGATGAAACAGGACTAAAAGCCAGAAAGGTCGGACTCAATCTTTTCATCGGGTGGAAAGAGAAAAAACTGTATATGTACTCGATTCAGTACGTACAGGGAGAGAAAAACGACATTTATTTTTACATGATGCGGCCAAACGGAACCGTCGGCATGGAGATTTTGAATGAGCGTCCATCCCCCTCTGTCCTTGACCTTGGCGATTCATTAAAAAACGCGTATTTCGGGTTTGTGGAGACAAAGAAGGATGGGGTCTTGTACGGGCTGAAGCCGGCAGACATCCTCAAGCTGTACCTCCATGCGGAAGAAGAAGGGGACCTCCTCACACAATACGCGTTCTACGCTGATGGCGGCGACGACTCCGCAAAGCCTTCTTTGGAGGCGTTTCTGGAGGATGTCAAAAACGACCCGGCAGGAGCGGAGAACACGCAAAAACGGCTGGCAGATCTGAGAGCGCATGTGATCGGCTTCGAGACAAAGGAGCAAAAACCGGAAAGCCCTTCCGGACAAAAGTCCAAGTATCTGGCAGAAGCGATCGTCTACATGCAGTTTTCAGACGGCAGGGAAGCACTCCCTTTCCGCTTGGTCAAAAATCAAGAAGGCGTCTGGAAGGTAAGCTGGATGCCGATTCAGTAACAGCTATATAGACAAAACTGACAAAAGCGACATAGCAATTTAGCAATAA
>k87-865998_pt1 | contig 18949 bp, 15 predicted proteins | sample MGYA00084031_6733416 | MGnify analysis MGYA00084031
GACCAAAAAGACCAAAAAGATTCCTATGATTTATATATTGTAAATAAAATTTTATTGTCCTATGATTTGGATATCCAACAAGTCAAAAAATTCTTTTAAATATGTTATGTTTATAGGAATTTTTTAAATGATATACAAGGAGTGAGGTTATTGAAAAGAAAAGCAATATTGTTGATTCTCGTATGTGTGCTTTTGATTACGCCTACTTTTTATTCAGGTAACGCGGCAGAATCGTCGTTGCACTATAAAGTCTCTGGACTTGAAAAACCAGCCGAGATTCTTGTTGACCGGTGGGGAATTCCACATATTTACGCCTCTTCTACAGATGATGTTTATTTTGCACAAGGATTTAATGTCGCCCGTGATCGTTTATGGCAACTTGATCTATGGCGTAGGAATGGATTGGGAAAGCTCTCGGAAGTCCTTGGCCCAGAATACATAGAACAAGACAGAGCGAAACGTTTATTTTTATACCGCGGAGACATGGATAAAGAGTGGGAAGCTTATGGCCCGGATACGGAAAAGATTGTGACATCGTTTGTTAACGGTATCAACGCCTATATTGACCTGACAGAAGAGGATCCCGATCTGATTCCAGAAGAATTCAAGATTCTTGGCTACAAGCCTTCTAAATGGCAGCCTGAGGATGTCGTTCGCATTCGAAGTCATGGTTTGACACGAAATATCACCAATGAAGTAGCTCGAGCTATTACGTTAAGAGAATACGGTAAAGACGTTGAAAACATTCGTAAAGGCTTAGAGCCAGATTGGGAATTTACTATTCCTGAAGGATTGGATCTTGAAGCCATTTCCGAAGATGTTTTGGCAACTTATCGGTTAGCGACAAATGGTGTTTCTTTTGATGGAATTGACAATCAGGTTACAACGGAAAACTTAAATGATCAAATTGAATACGAGTCTAATCTCGGGAGTAACAACTGGGTCATCAGTCCTGAAAAATCAAAAACGGGTCGACCGATCTTAGCTAATGATCCTCACAGAGCACTAGGCGTACCTTCACTTCGTTATATAGCGCACTTGTCAGCACCCGGATTAGACGTTATCGGCGGCGGTGAACCTATCCTGCCAGGCATTTCCATTGGCCACAACGGAACAGTAGCATTCGGGCTCACTATATTTGCGATCGACCAGGAAGATCTGTACGTATATGAAACAAATCCAGACAATCCTTCTGAATATCTTTACCAAGGCAAATGGGAAGAAATGACATCTGTAAAGGAAGAAATCAAGGTTAAAGGTGAGAATCAACAGGAAGCAGAATTAGAATTTACCCGACATGGACCAGTTATATATAAAGATGAAGAAAATAATCGTGCTTTCGCAGTTAGAGCGGCATGGTTAGAACCGGGAATGGCACCGTACTTGGGAAGTTTGGCTTACATGGGAGCTAAAAGCTGGGATGAGTTCTATGAGGCAATGAACAAATGGGGATCGCCATCAGAGAACCAAGTATATGCTGATATAAATGGAAACATTGGGTGGAAACCAGGTGGGTTGACACCCGTGCGAGATAATTGGGATGGGTTATTGCCAGTACCTGGTGATGGAAGATATGAATGGGACGGCTTCCTCAACCAAGAAAATTTACCCTTCGAATATAATCCCGATCGGGGTTGGATTGGTACAGCAAATGAAATGAATTTGCCGGATGATTATGATTATGAAAAATATAAACTCGGATTTGAATGGAGTGCGCCATTCCGTTACCAGCGTATTGCGGAAGTAATGGAAAACTATGAAAAAATAGGATTGGAAGATTCACAGCGCCTTCAAACGGACTACGTATCAATTCCTGGACAGCGCATCACTAGATTACTAGATGGTCTTCAGTCCTCTGAGGAAAAAGTAAACCGTGCTTTGACATTGCTACAAAATTGGGATGGTGACTTATCCATTGATTCATCCGCAGGTGCCTTGTTTGAAGTATGGTATCAACACCATTTACGCAAGGCAGTTGTGGAAGAAATTATGTCAGAAGAAGCAGCTCATCACGTTGGATCTGGTGACCCTGTTGTTATCTTAAATCTGTTAGAAAATCCGGATGAACGTTTCGGAGAGAATCCAGAAGAAGTGCGTGATCAAATTCTGTTGTCTAGTCTAGCAGACGCAATCAGCCATGTAGAAGAGCTTCTCGGATCGCAGATGGATCAATGGCAATGGGGAGATTTGAAGCATGTCTATTTGGAACACCAGTTATCTGATTTAGTTGATGAGGAACAGCGAAAAAAAATGAATATTGGTCCTCTTCCACGTGGTGGAAGTGGAGACACTGTTGGGAATACGAGTTATAATAGAGGAAATTTCCGACAAACCAGCGGCGCAACCTTTAGGATGGTTCTGGATGTTGGAAACTGGGACAATTCAGTTGCGATGAACAGCCCTGGTCAATCAGGAGATCCGAACAGCAAACACTACGATGATCTGTTCCAAAAGTGGGCAAATGATGAGTCAATCCCGTTGTTATATAGCAGAGAAAAGGTTGAGGAAGCAACGGAAAAACGTATTGTTCTATTGCCTAATCTGGAAACAAGTGCCGACAGCATACAAACACTTGTTGAGCATTTCGAAGAAGAGGGTGAATTTGCAAACGATGAAGTTTTTCATTCTTTACTTCTTCATTTGAGGGCAGTGAGTCATTTCGAAAACCTAGGAGCAGCCGAAAAAGTCGTTAAGCATATGGGTGGTTTTAAGGATTTAATCGACTATCAACAAGACAATGGGTTGATTTCCGAATTTGTGTACAGCGTGCTCATAGCTGAAGCTAATAATTTAATTGAGAAGTGGCAATGAACTTTAAAGTGGACAACGTAAACGTCTGACGGAAGGGGGAGCAGAGGATCCTGTTCCTCCTTGTTGTCATTTGTGCGTGATTAAGAATTTTGGGAAATAGGTGTCGAAATGCCGAGAAAAAAAGTTATAAAATCCGAACCACAGTACCGATCCGCTAATCTCGAAGGTCTACACAAAGAAAAGCGTCTGAATAGAAAAACAGCATTCGCTTTCTGTGTGGCCGTCTTATTGTTTGGTATAGCGGTCGAAGGGTTAGGGGCCGAAGTCCCCTGGGAGGCACGCGCAACCATTGGCATTACGCTCGCAGCCATTGTTTTGTGGGCATCAGAGGTCATTCCATTTGGACTGACATCGTTGCTCGTTTTAGTAAGTCTAGTGATGACCGGCGCTTGCACTGTGGAAGTTGCTCTAAGCGGGTTTTCCAAAGGAGCTGTCTACTTGATTGTAGGCGGGATGATGATGGCACAAGCTGTCAACCACACTGCACTGGGAAAGCGATTGACATATGCGCTTATGGCCCGAACAAAAGGTGACATGAAGCGTATTTTATGGGCTGTGATACTCGTTCCGCAAATGCTCGCTTTATTTATCCCTGCGACAAGTGTCAGAACGGCGTTACTGCTTCCGCTCGTCTTGTCTATTGTCAACGTGCTCCACCTGCCCGAACGGTCCGGAGCAAAAAAGCAATTACTCGTCGGTTTGGCTTTCGGGGCGAATGTAAGTGGTACGGCAATACTGCCAGCCGCCATCGGCAATGTGCTCACGGTAGAGATACTCGATATTTATCTAAAACACAGTATTTCATATATTGACTGGTTTTGGTACACATTCCCCGTCTGGTTCGCTATGATTCCAACGACCTGGTGGTGTATTCGCAGAGCGTTTCCGGCAGAACGAGAAACTCATCATGCGTTAACTGCGGTCATGCAGCAGAAGTTGCAGGCATTAGGGCCCCTTACGAGTGAAGAAAAGCGTTGCTTGCTGATCTTGGCTGGAACCGTTTTCTTGTGGATGAGTGCAGAATGGCACGGTTTGGATCCTGCCATTCCAGCACTGCTGGCGGTTGTCGCCATGAGCCTTCCCGGTGTCGGCGTCGCAACGTGGAGGGAAGTCGTTCAAGTCGATTACGGTTTGGTACTGTTGCTCGGATCAACATTATCCCTCGGCATTGTACTAAATAATTCCGGTGCGATTGACGTGGTTACACAATGGTTGAAGGGAGCTTGGTTTGTTCATCTGGCGGAGGCGCCTTTTTTATTAATCGTTGTGATGATTGTGATGGCCCATCTCTATCATCTTGTGGTATCCAATATTTCCACTGCCGTGGTCACGTTCCTCCCCATGGTAATCGGCGTCGCTCTGGAGATGGGGGTTAATCCGGTTGTATTGAGTGTATTGTCGGCGATCACTATTTTGTACGGGTTTCTTCTTGTCGTTGAAACGCTCCCCACGGTTCTTGTGCACGGAACGGGTGAAATCAATCAACGTGATTTTTGGCGTGCCGGAGTCCCCCTCACTGTCGGGTCGATTATGATACTAACATTAGTGGCGGTAACATGGTGGAAATGGATCACTTTTGCATAAGCGATGAGGTGTGAGGTTTTTCAATAATGAAGCGAAGAATGAAATTGCGGACCAAAATGCTGCTCCTCTCTTTTATATTGGTCTCTTCTTCGGTCATCGTCAGTGGTTTGTCAATGCTGTACAGCATTTCCTATTCTTTTGAAAAGGAGATTAGACAGCGTGCGATTGCTATTTCCAGAACGGTTGCCCAGTTAGATGAAATACGGGACTACGTGGGAAAAGAAGGCGGCGCACGGATCATTCAACCGGTGGCCGAACGAATCCGTTTAGCCACGAATGTTGATTACATCGTCATTTTAGACATGAATCGCATAAGGTATTCCCACCCTTCGGAATCGCGGATCGGGGAGAGGTTTGAAGGTGGGGACGAGGGTGCCGCATTTTCTGAATTGGAGTATACCTCGAAGGCGAAAGGGACGTTAGGGTACGCAATTCGCGCTTTTGTCCCTATTATGGATAGAGAAGGCATTCATCAAGTCGGAGTCGCGGTTGTTGGCATTTTAGCCCCAACATTTGAATCTTATTTGGCTGAGTATCAAAGCAATATGTTGCTTTCGTTAGTATGGGGGCTATCGATCGGATTAATAGGCTCTTGGATTATCGCCAACAGTGTAAAAAAGCAAACCCATCAGTTAGAACCCTTTGAGATAGGGCGGTTGTTGGAAGAGCGTTCAGCTGTCATGGAAGCAATGGATATTGGCATCATTTCGATTGATATTAATGGGAAAGTCAACTTCATGAACAGAGTAGCGGAACAGTATACGAAGGTAGCAACTTTATTTGATGACGCTGAGGATCTCACCTTGAGTCAATTGTTTTCAGGGACGTGGCTGATGGATCTGAACTTTGTCAATCAAAAAATTCAAAATAAGCCTATCAGTATCCACGGCACGATGTACTTAATTTCTTCCTATCCTCTTCATGTCCATCAAGATCTCGTCGGATCTGTAGTGACGATAAAAAGTCGGTCAGACGCTCACCAATTGGCCGAGGAGTTAACTGGCATTAAAAATTTGGTCGGCGCTTTAAGAGCTCAGAACCACGAGTACATGAATAAATTGCATAGTATCGCAGGTTTAATTCAGTTGGATCGGACTGAAGAAGCATTGAATCTGATGATTGACGAAACTTCTCAGGAAGAAAACCTTGTTCAGTTTCTGAAAGACAACATTGACGATTACGCTGTTTCCGGGTTACTGCTTGGAAAGCGTTCTCGGGCAAGGGAGCTCGGTGTGACTCTGAGGATAGATAGAAGCTCCTATTTATCCCAAATAGTAGATGGGTTTAGGGCCGGCGATCTTGTCAGTATACTTGGAAATTTAATTGACAATGCCATTGAAGCCTGCCAAGGTCAGGAAAAACACGTTGTCTGTTGTTTGGTGCAAGGTGATGAACATGGGCTGCGTATTGTCGTTTGTGATACGGGGAAAGGGATGTCACACGACGAACAAACAAAGATTTTTGACTATGGCTATAGTTCCAAAGCAGAGGAAGGCCGGGGGATTGGCTTGGCCTTGGTAAAGGAAATTGTAGAGGCTAACCAAGGTTGTATTCATGTTGAAAGTCAAGTTGGAAGCGGGACAAAGGTTGAAATCACAGTCCATCGTTAGAAATGACGACTCGTCCAGGAAACGATTGTTCCCTAAGACCAAAAAGACCAAAAAGATCAGTATTATCGTTATATGGAAAATTATTGTAAGCGCTTTATAATGACAAGAGACATTGTTTCCCGAGGAGGAGCGGCGATGGGTAGAAAAAAGTATTTTTCCGCTTTATTGATGTTGTTACTCTTTGTTTCCACCACCTTAGGGCACAGTATGTTCGACAATACGGCGGAAGCATTTGAGGAGGTTCAAGTTGACGGTCCAAAGGGAGTGGGAACCGAAAACAGAAATTGGGTTACAGAGCCCGAGACACCGCCGACGTCAAGTGAACGCTATCCAGTTACAGTATACGAGGACGTAACCATTCCGATGCGTGACGGTGTCAAATTGAAAGGCCGTTTATTCGTTCCAGACCTTCCGGATGGACCGGGGCCTTGCGTCCTTTATCCGAACGGTTATGGGCACGGAAGCCCGGATTCAGGAGAAAATAGAATTCCCCGTGATTTGGCAGAACGCGGTTATGCGTCTCTACACGTCAGTATGCGCGGTTCAGGAACTTCGGAAGGGGAAGGGAACCTTTACAACAAATACGGAGAAGACGGTTACGACCTTGTGGAGTGGATGGCAGACCAACCGTGGTGTAACGGCAAAGTTGGAACGATCGGATCATCGTTGAGAGGAATTAATCAGTGGTTGATTGCTAAAGAACTTCCGCCAAGTCTAAAGGCGATAAGTCCGATCATAGCCTGTGGTGATTGCTACCATTACTTATGGTATCCAGGAGGCATGCTACCAGGTCCTGGACGGGTTGCCCGTGGCGAGCCTGAATACCCATCTGCCATACAGCATCGCAATTTTGATGACTGGTGGCGTGAACGCTCCACATTGACTGAGGACCTTGAAGCAATAGCTAGCCACGACATTGCCGCCCTGATTTCTGGCGGATGGAATGACTACATTTCCCCGGGTAATGTGCATGCGTTCAAGGAATACAGCGCGGCAGGTGGTATAAGTAAGATGATTATGGGTCCGGGGGCCCATGGTTCGGTGACAGGTTTACTGCCTTATGATTTTGAAACCTACCAGGTACTCTGGTTCGATCGTTATCTAAAAGGGATAGACAACGGGATCGATGAGGAAGATAACGTCTTAATTTATGTACAGGGTCCGAACCAGTGGAGATTTGAGAAGGCGTGGCCAATTCCCGATACGCGAACAGTCAAAATGTATCTGAGTGAGCAAAAAAGCGGCTCTATTGAAAGCAAAAACGATGGCTCCTTTAGGTCAATTCCTTCGTGGGAGCGAAGCGAAAGCGCTAACTACGAGTACTCACCTGAATCGGGCCCGTTTTTACACACGATGCTGGATTCATCCAGCGGCCGGTTAAAGATTGACCAGACGCCCTATGAAGAGCAAACGGTCACATGGACGACATCTCCCCTGCTCGACGCTACAGAAGTAACAGGAACGATGACACTAGACATATGGGCTGAGACAAATGCAGAGGACATTGACTTCGTCGTTCAAATTTCTGACGTAGCCCCAGACGGAACATCCACGGCAGTGACTGCGGGCTACTTGAATGCGTCGCGATCCAAATCGCGTTCTCATCCTCTACCCCTTGTTCCAGGAAAAATTGAGCACTATCAAATCGAAATCCTGCCAACCTCTTATGTTTTTAAAGAGGGACATCGCATCCGTTTAAGTATTGCAGGTGGAACGAAGGAGCATCCGGAACAAAGGGCACCCCAAGGCCCCGGTCTGAATCCGAATGAGGCTTCTGTCAAGATTTATCAGGATGAGAATCATCCGTCGAGTTTAGAGATTCCCGTGATTGGCACTGCGGTGCCACCGTTGGATCCGGGCAGTGCGACGGACATGATTACCGTTGTTGAGCACTTTAAAGAAGAGGGAGAGATCGCAAACGATGCAGCATTTCGGTCATTACAGACTCATTTGACTGCCGTCGGGCATTATGAAAACAGGGGATTAACGGAAAAAGCTGTCCACCACATGAAAAGCTTTAAGCTGTTGTTGGAGCATCAGAACAAAAATGGATGGATTTCCGAAAAGGCTTACAACATACTCAAAAGCGACGCTGATTATTTGATTAAGAAGTGGCAGTAGGTTTTAAGACCGTGTACGTGAATGTCTTGTATCAAGGAAAAGAAGTCCTTCGGGGGGCTTCTTTTTTTGGCCGCCGTTCCCGAAAAGGATGTCTCAGGAACTTTGACATCATGCAGTAGCCATTTTGGCAATAAGTTGACTGTTAATTTTAAGATTTTTGAGTTAGAATTATAAAAATAATCTCGATGAATTTTATTAAAAATTCATATTTTTAAACGCCGAGTTAATCTAAAGGGGTGCTGATATGATTAAAGTCGTGATGGTTGAGGATGATCCTATGGTATTGGAAGTAAACAAAGGATTCTTAAAAAAAATCCCTTCTTTTCATCTCATCGATAGTGTAAAGGACGGCCGTAACGCCTTGCAGTCCATAAAGACACACAAGCCAGATCTCGTGTTGCTTGATATGTATTTGCCGGAAATATCTGGGTTGGATGTGCTAACGGAAATCAGAACGCACGACATTCCGACAGATGTACTGATGATTACAGCTGCACGGGACGCTAAAACAGTCCACAAAGTTTTTCGATTAGGGGCTGTGGACTACATCGTTAAGCCTTTTCGATTCGACCGATTTCGGCTCGCTTTGGAAAAATACCAGAAGATGTGGAAGAAATTGATGGAAGTGAAGACGATCAGTCAGGAAGATATCGACCATTGGATAGAGAGGGATTACGAGGGTAAATCCGAATCGCTCCCTAAAGGAATTAGCGACATTACGTTAAAGCAAATCATGATGGCCCTCTTTGAGCAAGATCAACCAGTCACTGCAGAACAACTAGCCAATGACTTGGGAATGGCTAGGGTCACAGTACGACGATACCTGGAATACTTGGTACAACAGAATAAGATACGCGTTGAAATTGAATACGGGAGTGTTGGGCGGCCCAAACACTATTATTCGATCTGAGACCAAAAAGACCAAAAAGATCAGTATCCTCGTTTTATTGGCTAAAAAGTGTAAGCGGTTTACAATTTCATTGTCGTTAAAGGGGTGGTGATCATACTCCGGAAAGTTATACTCACGACCTGTCCTATAATCATTCTTTTTGTTTCTGTTTCTTGTCAATACGGGACTTATCCTCAAGATCATGAGCAACTGAGTGCAGATGAACGCATCGTGATTCGTTTTTCTCATGTTGTGGGCGAAGATACTCCGAAGGGTCAGGCCAGTCGTAAGTTTGCCGAATTGGTTGAAAGTCGAACCGACGGTTACGTGGAAGTTCAAGTCTTCCCCAATAGTTTCCTGTACCGGGACGGCGAAGAATTCGATGCTCTTTTGAAAGGAGATGTTCAAATGATCGCTCCTTCGACATCGAAAGTAACAAAACTTGTTCCTGAATGGCAAGTCATTGATTTACCTTTTGCTTTTAACAGTGACCAAGAAGTGAATGAATATTTAGAAAGTCCGGCGGGACAAGTACTGTTTGATAAATTGAAACGCGAAGGCCTGTACCCACTGGCGTTTTGGAATAATGGCTTTAAGCAGATGACGAACAACCGGAACCCTTTAATCGACCTTGCCGATTTTAAGAATCTCCGCTTCCGTGTCATGTCGAGTGAAGTGTTAGAAGAACAATTTTCCCTTTTAGGTGCGCAGGCACACGTTGACGCCTTTGATCAAGTTTACCCGCTCTTGGAAAAAGGAGAAATTGATGCCCAGGAAAATACTTTTTCAAACATTGTCAACAAAAACATTCACACTCAACAAGAGTACATGACGATTAGTAATCATGGGTATTTAGGTTACCTCGTCCTTATGAATGAAAAATTTTGGCAAAACCTGTCAGACGAGATTCAGATCGTGTTGTTGGAAAGTATGCAGGAAGTGACGGAATGGGAAAGAGGGATTGCTGAGGAAATCAACCGCGAAAACAGACAGACGCTTGAACAGTGTGACTGCGTAAACCTTCATGAATTAACCCACGAGGAGCGGGTTGTGTGGGAAAGAGCCCTTGAACCGCTGTACGATTCATTTACAGAGCAGTTTGGAGACAAATACATACATTATATTCCAAAATTTAAGAAAGAAAGGAGTTACAACTGAAAGTGCAAAAAGTAACGTTGAACATGTACAGACAATGGGACAAGATCTTTTTCGTCGTGTTGTTTGGACTGGCGCTAGTAGCCCTCGCTGCGTGTGGGAATCAGGCCGGAGATGCATCTAATGAGACTGGGGGTGAGGAAGCTCCTGAAGAAGCTAATGCAGAAGAACGGGATTACCCCACCACAGTTACCATAGGCACTGCTTCACAAGGTGGAACTTACTACATTTTCGGTGGTGGGCTGGCTAATTTACTGGAAGAACATCTCGGTGTAACGTCAAACGTCGAAGTCACTGGAGGTCCGGTGCACAATATGCAATTAATCCAATCTGGTGATCAAGAACTAGGTATGGTGACAACGGGACCGGCATACGAAGGGGTCACCGGTACCGGGGAATGGACCGGAGGGGAAAAGCTGGATGACGTAAGAATTACGTTTCCGATGTATTCGACCCCCTTCCACTGGTGGGCACTGGCCGATAGTGGTGTGACAGATCTCTCCGGGATTGAGGGACAACGTGTAGGTGTCGGTCCTGCCGGGGGGACGTCAGGGACCTATTTGCCCATGATCCATGAACTTTTAGAATTGAATACAGAAGATGTACAGGCGGGTGCCAGTGATATGGCTTCCCAAATGTTAGATGGTCAGCTTGATTATATCGGGTTCGCTGCCGGGATTCCTATCGCAGCAGTGACGGAAGTGGAGGCGCAGCGGGAGATCAATTTATTTGGAGTTGAGGGGGAGCAACGCGACCTTGTTTTGGAAGAGTTTCCCTTCTTCTATGAGTATACGATTCCGGCAAGTACGTACGATTCTTTGGATGATGATTTAGAGACGATCGCGATGTACAACTTTGGTATCGTCCACAAAGATGTGAATGCCGATTTCGTCTATGATTTGGTTAAAGCTTACCACGAAAACATTGAGCAAATGATCGACACCCATGCGTCTGCTAAAGAAGCTGAAGATCCCGAAGCGATTTTAAATAACAAAAACCTTCCCATGCACCCAGGAGCAATTCGCTATTACGAGGAAATTGGAATCAAACTACCGGATGAAGTTTATCCTCCGGAGTGGGACGGGAATTAGGCCTGTTTTATGCAGAGAGAATCTTTCCCTACCTTTTAAGGTAGGGAATCCTTTTCACCTTACAGGTTGAAGCAGTATTTACACAGGAGGTGACCGAATGTGACGGATAAAGGGAAATCGCCAAAAATCGATACATCCGTAGACATTAAATCCTTTTCCAAAACCCGCGATTTAACGGGATGGGTTCGACACTTGTTTATGACGGTCGCTGTCGTCGGCGCTCTTTTTCACCTGTACATTTTAAATATTAATCCTATCGACCCGTGGGTATTCAGAAGTACACACCTTGTATTCGGTGCTGTGTTAGGATTTTTAATTTATCCTGGGTGGAGAACAAGAACCTCCAAAATCCATGTTGTGGACTGGATCTTGGTCGTCGTCACGATTTATGTTGGTTTCTACATTTTTGTCAACCTCGATCAGCTTTTGTTTCGCTTTGGAGTATCGCCTACTCGTATGGATTTCTACGTCGCTTTGGCCGGTTTGTTGATCGTCCTTGAACTTACGCGGCGCACGAGTGGCTGGATGCTGCCTCTTTTAGCTTTACTGTTTGTCTTATACGTATTTGTAGGGCCGTATCTACCTGGCATTCTCCATCATTCCGGATATTCGGTTGAGCGGTTTGTCACGTACATCTACGGACTGGATGGCGTGTTCGGCGTGACTTTAGATGTATCGTCCAAGTACATTATTCTCTTCATTATTTTCGGAGCTTTTCTGCAAATGTCAAGGGTGGGGCAATACTTTATTGATGTCGCCTTTGCTGTAGCCGGGGGATTGCGGGGAGGCCCTGCCAAAGTCGCCGTCGTTTCCTCCGGACTCATGGGAATGATGAACGGAACATCCGCCGGTAATGTAGTGGCGACTGGGTCTCTCACCATTCCGTTGATGAAAAAAGTCGGATATCCACCGCGATTCGCAGGGGCGACCGAAGCCACCGCCTCGGCCGGAGGGCAGTTGTTGCCCCCGATCATGGGGGCTGGCGCCTTCTTAATGGCTGAGATTATTGGCATTCAATACACGGAGGTCATCATAGCGGCAATCATTCCTGCCATTTTATACTTCATTTCCGTTTACTTCATGGTCGATCTTGAGGCGATTAAACAGGGAATGAAAGGATTATCCCGCCAAGAGTTGCCACAGCTCAAAGACATGCTGAAAAGCGCCTACCTTTTTCTGCCGGTCGTTTTACTCATTTACTTGCTGGCGAACGGTTTCTCTGTCATCTTAGCCGGTAGCTTAGGGATTGTGGCGTGTTTTGTCGTCAGCCTGTTTCACCCAAAAACACGTATGGGTCTGAAACGGATTTTACATGCGTTTGAATTAGGAATGAAGGATTCTGTCCAACTGATTGCGGTTTGTGCATGTGCGGGCATCATTGTGGGCGTAATTGCGTTGACCGGTGTGGGACTGCGTTTCAGTTCCATGCTGTTGTCCATCGCTGACCACAATTTGCTGATCGCCCTATTGTTCGCAATGGTGATCTCTATTTTACTCGGGATGGGGATGCCTACAACAGCCGCTTATGCCGTAGCGGCATCGGTCGTGGCGCCGGGGTTAATTCGCATGGGCGTCGAGCCGTTGTTTGCCCATATGTTTGTCTTTTACTATGCCGTCATCTCGTCCATTACGCCTCCCGTTGCTTTAGCTGCTTATGCAGCAAGCGGTATCGCGGGGACGGACCCCATGAAGACTTCCATCCAAGCTTTTAAGCTGGGATTAGCTGCGTTCATTATACCCTTCATGTTCTTCTACAGCCCTCAACTGCTGTTAGAAGGAGGAGAGTCTGTCGGAGGTATCCTATTTGCTGCCATTACGGCAACCATTGGCGTCTATCTGTTGGCTTGTGCAGTCCAGGCATGGTTCTTCGGCAAGAAAGCCAGTTGGTATAGTAGACTCTTGTTATTGGCAGCATCGATTATGTTAATGATGGCCGATGTTACTTCTGATTTCATCGCCCTCGGCTTCGTCCTGATCGTCATTTTGATTCAAACTGTGACAGCCCGAACGGAGGCGGTCAGTCGAGTGACGGGACAGGAGAAAAAGGTCAAGATGTGACTTTTCGTCCTGTACAGCCGGACCGTTCTGATTATAAGATAAGACCGCTATTTCAGTAAGTCACACAAACCATTTTCCACAAATTTAAAAGAAAGTGTGCCCAAAACCTCAGCGGTTTCGGGCAGTAAAAGGGAGGTTCTGCGCGCATTTTCGAGCATACCTTGCGCCTCTTCTTGTGATTTATTAAAAATCATGCATCGTTACACAAAGCTGTATAACGATTCCAAACGGATCTCGAATAATCGCATACCCGGGACTAAACGAATTTTCTTTAAGAGGTACTAACACGGTTACCTTTCCATGTTGAACCAGCGAATGGTATAGGTTCGTAATGACAAGTTTATCTTTTGACTGAATACACAGTGACGAGCTGTTGCCCAATTGCCACGGGTGTGAAGGATCCATCGTCTCGTCTGCTACCATAAGTTTGTTAGCGCCAATTTCCAAGACAGAGTGTGTAATATAATGATCCTGACCTTCTTCATAGGTGAAATGAGGGTCCATTTCCTTCATCTCTTTATAATTTTTCTTAAGGAGAATATTTGCTCCTAAATACTTTTCATAAAACGCAATGGCCGCTGCAGCTTTTCCATTTAAAGATAAAAATGGAATCACTTCAACATTCATTTTGTTGCCTCCTTTATCATCATTCATTACACTATCAAGTATAGTCATCAAAGGTGACAATCTGTGGCACCATTAGGAGGCGTTTTTCGTGAAAAAAACAGAACGTATAAATCAAATGCTCCGCTTCATCAATCAGAAGCAGCGTTTTACTCTTCAAGATTTAGTACAAGAATTTCAAATATCAAAAAGAACAGCATTAAGAGACATAGCAACGTTGGAGGAGATTGGTGTACCTTTATATGCCGAACATGGCCGTTATGGAGGGTACCGATTGCTTAATTTGATGCAGCTCCCACCAATATCTTTTAACAATCAAGAAGTTTATGCCCTTTATTTTGCCATGAAAGCACTACGTAGCTTTGCTAATTTACCTTTTCAAGTATCTTTTCTTTCCATTCACAAAAAATTTCTCAATGCATTAACGGAAAGCCAAAGACAAGCTATCGAGAGAATGCAAAATCGAATTTCTTTTCGGCATACGGAACAAATCAAAGATAGTGAACATTTGGAGATTTTGTTAATGGCAGCTGTAAATAATAAAGTGATCAAGATATCTTATCAAAAACTGTCCAAAACAGATGCTCGTTTGATTCAGCCCATTGCCATTTACTTCATGAAAGGCTATTGGTATTGTCGAGCTTATGATGTGGATAAAAGAGTTTACCGTGTTTTCCGTTGTGATCGGATCACATCTGCTGAAGCAAAAGATATCCAACCCTTAGCGGAGTTAACCGAAATAACGATGCAAAATGCTCATTCACTCTGGCGTCCTTCTGAAAATGCGGTTCAATTCAAATGTTTAATTGACCAAAGGGGAGTAGAGTATTTTCAGCAAGAACATTACCCCTCGATGAGATTAATCAATGAGATGGGAAATACGTACCTTGTCGGTTCATATGAGCCAAACGAACTTGATTTTATCATTAAGTTCCTTTCTGGGTTTGGTAAATCCATAAAAATAATGGAACCTGTTATTTTAAAAGAAAAATTAAGACAGTACTATACGGATTTACTGGATAGCATTTAGACCTTAAATGTCTCGACTAAGTTTTGCCGACGGACTTGGTATAAAATTCGAACTGGGGAGGTCACCGAATGACTTCTATTCTCACATAGGTTGACTTGCATCGTGCCTATTTGAAGGTTTGGATTTATATGGTTAACCTCTGGCAATTTTTGTCGGCACTCGATGTGAACATCGATGGTATAAACTGTCTCAGTTAACGATTGATCATTTTGCTTAATCGTGTTCATAAAGGCTGATTTTTGAGGAGAGCTCAAATGAAGCGTGTATTAGTGGCTGGTGCAACGGGTTATTTGGGAAGATACGTTGTTAAGGAACTAAAAAGGCAAGGGTATTATGTCAGGGTACTCGTAAGACACCCAGACAAGTTAAACCAAACGGGGGATTTTCTAGCGCCTTCTATCGGTGACGATGTTGATGAAATCGCCGTAGGTGACATTACAAAACCGAATACGTTAAAACACATTTGTGACGACATGGATTACGTTTTCTCATCTGTTGGAATCACGAGGAAAAGTCATGGTTTGACCTTTAAAGATGTTGACTATCAAGGGAATGTCAACTTATTAAAGGAAGCAGAGCACAGTCATGTTGCGACGACGTTTGGGAGGATCCCGGTCCTTTAATTGAAGCTAAAGCGCGTTTTGTTAAGGTTTTAAAAGCATCGCATATCAGCCATATTGTAATCAGACCGACCGGCTATTTTTCTGACTTAACCCAGTTGTTGACAATGGCCAAAAAAGGTAGAGTTTACCTGATTGGAGACGGTCAATCTAGAATGAATCCGATTCACGGCGAAGATTTAGCGCATTTTTGTGTACAGTCCCTCTCGGAAGTAAATCAATCACTTGATGTCGGCGGTCCCGAAACATTGACATATGAACAATAAAATGGCCTTTGATGTGTTGGATCAGAGAGAACAGATCACACACCTTCCATTCAGTCTATTAAACACCATTTCTTTAGGTCTGAAATTGTTCAGTAAACATCATTATGGGGTTTTACGTTTTTTTATGAACGTCATGCCTCACAATGTGATTGCACCAATGTATGGAAAACATAAGCTTAAAGATTTTTTCAGGAGAGAGTGTAACGAGAAGCGGAGCGGAAAGCGAACTGATGATCCTCGAACTAATCCACTAGACCTGGAATCTGGTGGCTTTTAGTTATGTTAAATTGCATGTTTCGACACATGCCTCAACTAAATGTAAAAAATTTGCGTTTTTCCTTATTCCACGGGAAATAAGCAGAGGTGGTTTCGTTTTAAGCATATTTTAAGGAGGGATTTTATTTGGCTCCTGTTTATCCTGATTTCTACTTGCCTGCATTTTGTTTTTAGTTCTATTCAGGGCATTGACGTTTTTTAGATCGTCGTTTATTCTAATAATTGTAAAAAAATTATTACATAAAATCATGTTTAAAACGAAATGGCAGTCACATCAATGGGATAAGTTTTGGACGCATAGAGAAGAGCAGGAAGTCGAGCGAGGAATTAATTTTTCCATTGGCTTAGGTACTACGCCGCTAAATGACAGAATAATGAAACAATTAGGGGGCTGAAAAATGTCAGATTCGATTATACAGCCTGATGATACATGGATGTTATGGGCATTTTTGGCAGGTTGGGCCGCGGTAAGCATTTATTTAGAGCAAACATATAAGTGGGCATCCAAAATGTCAGGGGCAATCATAGCGCTTGTCGGTGCCATGCTTCTAGCAAACTTCAATATAATACCGACTGAATCTCCCGTTTACGATACGGTTTGGTCTTATGTCGTTCCGTTATCCATTCCGTTACTTTTATTCCGTTCCAACATTTTAAAAATATGGAACGAAAGTGGAAGATTGCTGGTCATCTTTCTGCTAAGCTCAACTGGTACAGTTACGGGCGCAATTGTTGGTTTTTTTTTGTTACGGGATCACCTTCCGGTTCTAGATAAAATTGCTGCGATGATGACAGGTTCATATATTGGTGGGGGAGTCAACTTTGCAGCCATGTCAGCAAAATTTGAAACACCGGGAGAAATTGTGTCTGCGACGGTAGTGGCAGATAATATGTTAATGGCACTCTATTTCCTTGTATTGATCCTCATTCCAACTGTTTCCTTCTTTAGAACACATTATAAAACTCCTTATATAGATGAACTTGAAAAAAATACAGATAACAATGACAATCTAGCTTCTTCCTATTGGAAGAAAAAAGAAGTCGCTTTAAAAGATATTGCCCTTGCCGTAGGGACTGCCTTTGTCATTGTGGGAGTTTCCTTTAAAATTGCCGAATTTTTCGATGGAATCATTCCTTCCGGGGAACACGTCCACTTCTTCCTGAATGTATTGAATGGCATTTTAGGGGACAATTATTTAATGTTGACTACCTTAACGATGACAGCAGTAACCGTGTTTCCACGTTATTTTGAAAGCATTCATGGTGCGCAGGAAATCGGGACGTATTTAATTTACGTTTTCTTCGTCGTCATCGGGGTACCCGCATCCTTACCGTTAATTTTACAAAACGCCCCTCTGATTTTTGTTTTCGTTTTGATCATGGTTTGTATTAACATGTTTGCATCCTTCTTGTTGGGTAAACTGTTCAAATTCTCACTGGAAGAAATTATCCTTTCCAGTAATGCCAATATTGGCGGGCCGACTACCGCTGCAGCGATGGCTATTTCTAAAGGGTGGACCCAATTAGTCGGTCCAATCTTATTAGTTGGGACATTAGGTTATGTTATTGGAAACTACGCCGGAACGGCAATAGGAGTTTGGCTAAGTCATTTCTAAGTTCTTTGGTTAACCTGATGAAGATCTGGCTGACGAAACGAATGCAAGGGCGATTGTCAGCGCCGATAAGTTTTTATAGCCGGTGGTTCATAAGAGTCAAATTGATCAAGTAACCGGTTTGGTTCAACGTCTACAAGGGCCATAGAACGGTACGTTTCATGCATGAATTGTTCCTTCGTCATATGCTGAAACAATTCCAGCAAAGGATCAAAGTAATGATTGATATTAAGAAGACCACAAGGTTTTTGATGGAGTCCTAATTGGGCCCAGGTAAAAATTTCAAAGAACTCTTCCAATGTTCCTGGCCCACCTGGCAAAACGACAAAACCGTCTGCAAGCTCTGCCATTCGAGCCTTCCTCTCGTGCATCGAATCCACAATAATCAGTTCTGACAATCGTGTATGGGATATTTCTCTCTGTTCCAAAAATCTCGGCATAATCCCGATGACGTGTCCGCCTTCCTCTAAAACAGCGTCCGCAACGGCTCCCATCAGGCCGACACTCGCTCCGCCATAAACAAGTGTAAGATTACGCTTGGCTAGCTCTTCACCCAAATTCTTGGCGTTCTCTATATACACATTAGATGCTCCCTCACTGGAACCACAAAATACAGCTACGTTTTTCACTGTGGCGTCTCCTCTCTATCTGAATTCTGTGCACAGCGATCATATTATACAAAAGTCTTGATGAATTGTTAAACTTTACGATAATGGAATGAGGGGTGAGAAAAAATGGATGTCACTGAATTTCAACAATGGGTTAAGGAGTATTATGAAAATAGGGGCTGGTCTGAACTAGACATTTTTATTCGCATTGGTTTTCTAGCAGAGGAAACTGGAGAAGTCGCACGGGCCATTCGAGCCCTTGAGATCGGTAGGGATAGACCGGATGAGGTCACTGACTCGTTTTTAGACAATAGAAAGGCTTTAGTAGAAGAATTAGGAGACGTATTGGGGAACGTCATTGTAATAGCCAATAAATATAACATCTCTTTAGAGGAAGTGTTTCATTCTCACAAGGAGAAACTTTCAAAGCGTTACTCTAGTTAAGTCCGTAAAGTGATCCCATTTCAACATCCTCGGTTTCTGAAACCGTTCAGGTAAGGAGGATGTTGAAATGGCTCCATGAGTTCGCCTCAATCTTGCTCCCATCAAGAAAGTCGTCTTTTCATTGAGCTGTTCCTCCTGTACAAGCCGTC
>k87-632437_pt1 | contig 18875 bp, 15 predicted proteins | sample MGYA00084031_6733416 | MGnify analysis MGYA00084031
GGCCAAAACCAGGCTTTGGGCCCCGCGAGGACTCGCACCGTAGCGCACGTACCGGGTAAGGAGGCGTCCGCCTTCGTCGCCGGGGCCGGGCGGATGCGTGCTGTGCACGAGGTTGACGGCAAAGTCGAGGACGTGGGAGGCGATCGGCACTTCCCGCACGAGGCGCTGGATCGCCAGGAGCTCCGCGCGCGTGATGACCGGTTCGACGCGGTACTCGATCTCGCCGGTCGTGCGCTCGACGATGGCGCGCAGCTGGGCGGGAGAGGGCGGTAAGACTCGCACTTTGAAGAAGAACCGGTCGATCTGGGCTTCGGGCAGCGGGTACGTCCCTTCCATTTCAATGGGGTTTTGCGTCGCCATGACAAAGAAGGGCGCCTCCAGCGGGTAAGTCTGGCCGCCGACGGTGACGGCGCGCTCTTGCATAGCTTCAAGCAGGGCCGACTGGGTCTTCGGAGTGGCACGGTTGATCTCGTCGGCCAAGACCAGATTCGCAAAGATCGGCCCTTTTTGAAAGACGATGCGGCGCTCGCCGCCCGGTTCGGGGGCGGAGACGAGGACGTTCGTGCCGACGATGTCGGCCGGCATCAGGTCCGGGGTGAACTGGATGCGCGAAAACGAAAGTTCCAATCCCTGGGCCAGCCCTTTGATCAACTGGGTCTTGCCAAGTCCCGGCGCCCCTTCCAACAGGACGTGCCCGCCGCACATTAAGGCGATGATGACCTGCTCAACGACCTCTTCCATGCCCACGATCACTTTGCCGATCTCCCGCCGTAGGCGATCGATGCGGCTTTGCAGTTGCGTGACGCCCAGCGACGCTTCCTGCACGCGTTGTCACACCCTCACTATTTAAACTACTCGTGCCTGATTCTTGACGTCCTCCGGCCGGAAGCGGCGGGCCGGTTACGGCACCGGTTCCAGCGCGCGGAAGTAGCGGCGGACCACCTCGCGGTATTCGAGCGGGATCGCTTCCCGCTCCGCTGCGGCGGCCAAGGGGTCGCCCCCGCCGCCGGTGAAAGCGGGCGGCGTCGCCTCCGCGACTCCGGCATCGGGGTTGAGGTTGAGGGACGTATGGAGAACGCCGGTGCGCAGCGGCCCGGCCCGCTGCTCTCCTTCGAGGATCACAAAGGGACGGACCGTGAAGGGACGGTCAAAGGGAGCCTCGTCCGCGCCGCCGCGGCCTTCGCCTGGCTGGCTCCCGGAGCGCCCCGCCGAGGACGGGCTCCCTTCTTCAAACCCTTCCTCCGCAGCGCCGGCGCCCGCCGCACCGGGGTCGCTCGGTCCCTGCGCGCCTTCGCTTGCTCCTTCGCCGGCCGCGACGGGATCGCCGGGCGAGTCGAAGTCCTCGGAGTCGAAGCCGGCGCCGCTTTGGCTGCTTTGGGGATCGCCGCGTCTTGCTTCGTCCTCCATGCCGGCTGACAGCCGCCGGAGGCTTTCGGCCGCGCCCTCCTCGTCGCCCGCCATCAGCTGTTCGAGCGCGCGCTCCAACGCTTCCGGGTCGGCGAAACGGTCCAGGCCGACCCGCTGCAGCTCGCTGATGACTCGCAGCGCGTTCTCCCGCGCTCCCGGACTCGAGCGGCTGAGCCGATCGGCGGTGGTGACCAAACGGCGCGCAATATCTTGAATCCGATCGAGGTCGACGGTTCCCATGCCCTCCGGCAAAGCAGGGGGCTCCGATGCGCTGTCAAGGGCCGCGCCAGCACGCCGTTCCAAGTGATTGAGGAGAGCGGCCGCTTCGTCACGGCGCAGCGAGCGGTCGCGCAGTCCGGCCTGCAGCGCGGCGACTTCGCGCTCAAAACGGCGCAGTTCGGGAGTTTGCGCTTGCCGCAGCCTCTCCCGCAGCAGTGCGATGCGCGCCAGGAGTTCATCTTGGGCGGAGGCTGCCAGTTCGACCGGCTCGGTGAGCGCGACGGCCGGCGCGGGTGAGCTCAGCAGGCCCTTCGGCACCGGCACGAACCATAGGACGACGCCCAAGACGAGGAGCGCCGCTGACCACTGCTCCCGGCGGCTCCAGCGGGGCGGAAACGGGACGACGCTGCGCGGGTCGATGAGCCGAGCCTGTTGCTCGGCATCCTTGAGCAGCCAAAAGGCGAGCTCGCCGCGCCGATTGCCCCACTCCACCGCGGTGGCGAGGCGGTCCCTTAGTTCGAGGCGGGCATCAATCAGGCGAGCCACCTCCAGACGGGATAAAGGGGGGCGGTACAGCGCGACGGCGGCGACTGCGGCGGCCAGGGCGAACGTGCACGCGATCAGGGCCGGGTGCGGCTCATCCCAAAGCAGGCGTGCGAACACCCGGACGAGGCCTGCGGTGGCCGCACCGGCGCTGACGGCAAGGAGGCTGCGCGTGACGAGAGCGGCGCGCGCGTGGCGGCGCCCCACGGTGGTCAGCAGATTCTCAATGGCTGGGAGACTCACGCTCGTTCACCTCGGGCCGCGGAACTGGCCTCAACGCTCTCCTTCTCCGAGAGCCCCGTCCCTCCCTCCGTCCGGCGGCGACCCGCGGGAGGCGACTGGGGCGAGCGCCACTGGCGCAAGCGACTGTGGGCGAGCATGAGAAAGAGCAACAGGGCTGTCCCGTAAAGGAGCGCCCAACCGATCCATGGGAACGGAGCGGCCCCAGGCGCGCTGAGATCTCTTTCGAGGAAGTGGTGCATGGCCCCCAAGGGGTTGAGGCGAGCCAGGCTTTGCTCGGGAGAGGGGGCAATCCATCCTCCTGCCACCAGGAAGAGGGCGAGGCCGGCCAGGTAGAGCGCATTGGCCGCCACGGCGCGCAGGGCCGGTTCGCTGACGGCTGCGCTCACAAACGAGCCCGCCGCTGCGGAAACGAGCAAGAGGGTGAAAATGACGGCCGCCGCCCCGGCGACTTCACTGAAAGGCACCGGACGCGCGGCGTGGGCTAAGATTCCTAGCGGCAGTGAGAGGGCGATCAACAAGACCGGGACGCCCAACGTGGCGACGAAGCGGCCCGCGAGGACGTCGGCGGGGCGCAGGACATCGTAATACACCCATTCGTAGGGAGCAATGCGATCGGGTATCGGGGCCGCGTCCGCGGCGATCGCCAGCGCAATGTACGTCAGTGTCGCTAGCATCACATAGTTGTACCAGTTCCACGTGAGGACCATGCCGGGCGAGCCGGGCACGAGGGTCGACGGCCACGACGCGAGGACGGCCACGGCCACGATGATCAAATGGGCCACGGCAAGGTAGGAGAGGAAGCCGGAGCGGACAAAACACCTCCACTCGGAACGGGCCAGGTTGACAGCCTCTTTAATGTTCATGTCCCATCGCCTCCCTGCGCCCAAGGGGGGAGCCCTACGGGAATGGGAAGGACGACGGCCCGCACACGGCGTTCGTAACTTGGCGGGGACAAGGCGAACACTCCCGGCGAACGAACGAGGGCGACCAGAAGCGGTTCGTCCCTGCGGCCGAAATAGATGGAGTCGTCAAGGCCGCGGGAGGCCGCCAGGACCAGGAGCCCACTTTCAAGGCGCGTCGGGCGTACCGACCGCTCCATCCGCTCCAGTTCGCCTTGGATGGCCAGGGGGACCCAGCCGGCGCGCCCCGGCCGCACACCGGGAGGCGGAGAAAACGCGCGGCGGGCTCCGGGAGTGAGCGTGCCCAACGCATAATAGCGATCGCGTTCCACGATATAAGCGTATTCGAGCGCGTAGGGAGAGTTGTTCATTATATAGTAGGTCCTCTCCCGCTCAGGGGAGCGCGAGGCGAAGACCGGCAGCTCTTCGATGGATTCGTGCACGAAGTGGAGCGGGGCGCCAAAAGCCAGCCGCTCCACCGACACGCCCGCCGCGGTGCGGTGGAGGACCACGTCGCGCGAGAGGTCGTACCCGGCGGGAAACGGAGCGGGCGGCGGCGTCGCCAGATCGAGGCGCGCCGGCCGCGGTGCGGTGGTGGCGACGGTCAGATATGACCGGTTGACGATGAGCCCTTCCGTCACTCCGAAGCCCAACTGCGCCTCCGTGGCAGCCACGCGGTCGCGCAGCGCAGGGGCGCTGGTCTGCCACACCAAAATCCAGCAGCCGGCGACGATGGCGGGCGGCAGGAACGCGAACGCGAGGCGGCGCTGCCTGCCCCAGATGAGGAGAATAACCGTGAGCCCCAAGTATCCCCAGACCGCGGCGAGCACGCCGTTGGGCAGCTTGGTTGCGACCGGCGAGCTTTCGAGCAGGCGCCAAATCTCTTCATCGGCGGGAAGAAACTGGCCGGGGCGCGCGAGCGGCAGAGGGCGTTCCAAGGCCGCAGCCCACACTTCGGCGGGCTCGAGGGCGCGCACCCCTGGATGCAGGGGATTGGCGGCGAACAGGATGACGTGGCCCGCCCCGTAAGAGGCGGAGTGTATCAACCCGGGCTCGCTGCCCGGCGGTCGATCTGCTAAAAGCCACGCGGGAGCTTTTGTCCCGTCCACCGCGTCAATATGACCCACGGCGGACGAGACGGCAAAGGGAAGCCAGCTCCAAGCCGCGCCAAAGGCCGGCGGGGTCGGCCCGCCCACCAGGACCAGGTTGCCCCCGTACTCCACGTAGCGGCGCAGGGCCTTCACCTGCCCGGGGGAAAGAGCCGCCGCGGGAAATTCGCTCACCATCACAATCGCTGTCAGCGCGGAGAGGGCGAGCGGATCGTCGGGCAGCTCCGTCGGATGCGACGCGTAGGCAAAGGCCGTCGGCGCGGTCTGCTCCCGCTGGCCGGAGGCAGCGCTGATCCAGCTCCAGCTGCGCTTTTCGGGATCGAGAATCAGCACGATCGGTCCTGCAACCGCCCCGCTGCGCAGCGAAAAGGCGGCGTGGTCGGCCGCGCCGCCCCCGGAGGAGAGAAGCAGGAGTTCAAAAAGATGGGGCGATTCGACCAGGGGGAGAGTGAACCAGTGGACGGCGCGTGCGCCGGCGTCGAGGCTCACGGGCAGCCGTACGTAGACATACGAGGGCGTGACGCTGCGCAGCGTGGTGCGGGGCACCTTGAGGACCAACTCCCCGGCGAAGGGAGCGACGCCGCTTTCGATCTCGACCCGCACCGGCGACCACGAACCGGGGCGAAACCACCCGTCGAAGCCGAAGGTCGCTTTGACCCCGGCGCCGTGCGCGCTGCTTCCGATCGCTAAGGCGCTTACCATGGCGAAAGCGAGGACGATCATCCCGCTTTTCCACTTCAGCCAGTGCGCCAACGCCCGACACTCCTCTTGCGCTCGCCGGGCCTGTGGTCCGCCGCCGACGCGCGAGCCAGACTCCACATTTACTCCTGTGTTTGATATACTAACTGCTGTATTTTACACGCGACCCCCGGAAAGGACCGTCGATGCAGCACATGAATCTTTGGTTTACCGAACAGCAAACCGACAGTTTCGGCATCACCGCCAAGGTTTTGCGTACGCTCCACACGGAGCAGACGCCCTATCAAAGCCTCGCCGTCTTGGAGACGGAGCAGTTCGGTCGCATGCTCGTCCTCGACGGCATGGTACAGACGACGGAGCGCGACGAATTTGTCTACCACGAGATGATCGCTCACGTTGCGTTGCAAACCCACCCGTGTCCGCGGCGGGTTGCCGTGATCGGCGGCGGCGACGGGGGCGCGGTGCGCGAAGTGCTCAAATACTCCAGCGTCGAGCAGGTAAACCTTGTCGAGATCGACCGGCGGGTCGTCGAGGTGAGCCGGATTTACTTTCCCCAGCTAAGCTCGGGGCTCGACGATCCCCGCGTGAGGTGCGTCTTTGCGGACGGTATCGAGCATGTGCGCTCCCAAACCGCCGCCTACGACGTGATCATTGTCGACTCGACGGAGCCTGTCGGACCGGCCGTCGGCTTGTTTGATAAACAGTTCTACAGGTGGGCGTACGACTCCTTGACCAGCGACGGAATCTTGGTGGCGCAGACGGAATCGCCCTTTTTCAATCAAGCCATCATCCGGCGCGCGTACGGAGCGATTCGCGAGATCTTCCCGCTCGCCCGGCTCTACCTGGCGGCGGTGCCCACCTACCCCAGCGGTCTGTGGAGCTTTACCCTGGGCTCGAAAGGGCCCGATCCGCTCAAGGCGGCCGTCGACTTGAGCGGAATTCACACCCGGTACTACACCGAAGGGGTTCACTACGCCGCATTTCAACTGCCCCGCTTCGTGCAGGAGATTGTCGAAGTCGGGGCTAAGGTGGCGGAGTAAGGTGCGTCACGAGCGAATCCAAACCGACTTCTTAGGAAGTCTCGCCAACGTGGACGAGGCTTCTTGTTTGTTGCTGGGCGCTCCCTTCGACGGAACGACCAGTTTCGTCCCGGGCACCCGCTTCGGCCCGGCGCGCCTGCGGGAAGCCTCCCACGGATTGGAGACCTACAGCCCCGCGCTCGACCGCTCTTTGGAGGAGGTGCCCTTCGCCGACCTGGGCGATTTGGAGCTTCCCTTCGGCAACGCGGCGGAAGCGCTGGAGCGGATTGAGGCCGCATGCCGCGAGGTGGTGGCGGCGGGCAAGTCGCTCGTCGTCTTGGGAGGCGAGCACCTGATTTCGCTGCCTGTCATTCGTGCGTGCCACAGTGTGTACAAAGACCTGGCCGTCGTGCAATTCGACGCCCACGCCGACCTGCGCGACGTGTACCTTGGCGAACACGATTCCCACGCGACGGTGATGCGGCGGGTCGGGGAGATCGTGGGCCCGGCCTCCCTTTACCAGCTGGGAATCCGCTCCGGAACCCGGGAAGAGTACGTCTACGCCCGGGCGTTCTCCGGGCACTTTACGGAGGATTTGATCCAGGGCGTCGACCGGGCGGTGGAGGCCCTGGGCGGCCGGCCGGTGTACGTGACGGTCGATATCGATGTCGTCGATCCGGGCTTCGCGCCGGGCACCGGCACGCCCGAGCCGGGGGGATGCCGGCCGCAAGAGCTCTTTGACGCGCTGCGCCGCTTGGGAGCCTTGAACGTTGTCGCCTTTGACGTCGTCGAGCTGAATCCGCTGGTCGATACGGGGTGGACGACAGCGATTCTGGCGGCTAAGGTGGTGCGCGAAGGGTTGCTTTCGTTTTTTGCCAGCGACTGAGGCGCCGAGGGCGCGCGAACGATGGGAGTGACGAAAACGTGGGCGAAGCTTTAGCGCAAGGCTGGCGCGCGATTGCTCGGGGCATGCGCGGGGCGTACGATTTTGCGGGGACGAACATGCTTATCAGCTCGATCTGGTTCTTCCTCGGCTTCTTCCCGGCCATGCTCACCTTCTTGGTCTTCGTCCAGGTCCCCGCGTTGAACTCGCTGCTGATCTTCGGCATCGTCGCCGCCACCCTGCTCGGTCCCCTCACCGCCGGGGTGTACAGCATTTGCGACGCGTTGCTCCAGGGCGAAGACGTGACGATTCGTGAGTACTTCTCCCACTTTCGGCGCCACTACACCAAGGCGCTTGCCAGCACGGCGGTCATGGGAGCGATCCTGGCCCTTTTGGTGCTCGATGTCCTCTTCTTTGGACAGCTGGGGACCAGGCTCGGGCAAGTGATCAGCGTCTTTTGGATGTACATGATATTCGTCTGGTGCCTCACCATCCAGTTTGTCTATCCGCTGATCGTTCGCCGGGATTTGACGGTTTGGCAGACCTTGAAGACGGCGGTGCTGCTGGCGCTGGACAACACCGTCGCCACGCTGGTGATCACGTTGGTCGCCCTGGCGGTGGCGGCTGTTTCGTACTTCTTGCGGTTTCCACTGATGCTCTTCATGGCCGGCACCCTCGGTTTTTTGCACTGCGCGGCCCTCGACGAGCTATTGGTGAGATATAAAAGGGCTCGCGACGAGGTAGAGTCCGCAAAGGAGAATACGACACATGACTAAGTACATCTTCGTGACCGGCGGCGTCGTCTCGGGATTGGGCAAGGGGATCACAGCCGCGTCCTTGGGACGGCTCCTCAAGAGCCGGGGCCTCAATGTCACGATTGCGAAGCTGGACCCATATATTAATGTTGATCCGGGAACGATGAGTCCGCTGCAGCACGGTGAGGTGTTCGTGACGGACGACGGCGCCGAGACCGACCTAGACCTGGGTCACTACGAGCGGTTCATGGACGTCAACCTCACCACGATGAACAACGTGACGACCGGGCGCATCTATTGGTCGATCATCAACAAGGAGCGGCGGGGCGATTTCCTGGGCGGGACCGTGCAGGTGATCCCCCACGTCACCAACGAGATTAAGGAACGCATTATGCAGGTGGCGACCAAGACCGGCGTCGACGTTGCCATCATCGAGGTGGGCGGGACGGTCGGCGACATCGAGAGCCTGCCGTTCCTTGAGGCGATCCGCCAGATGAAAAGCGACGTTGGGCGGGACTCGTGCCTTTACATCCACGTCACGCTGGTCCCTCAGGTGGGGGCCGAGCTGAAGACCAAGCCAACCCAGCACAGCGTGAAGGAGCTGCGCTCCATCGGCATCCAGCCCGACATCATCGTCTGCCGCTCACAGCGCGGGCTGCCGGCTGACTTGAAAAAGAAGATCGCCCTGTTTTGTGATATCTCACCCGAAGCCGTCATCCCCAACGCCGACGTGGAGACGATTTACGAAGTGCCACTCCTTTTTGCCCGCGAGGGCTTGGACGACATCGTCGTCTCCCGCCTCAACCTGGGGGGCACCGAGCGCGACCTGTCCGAATGGGAGGCGATGGTCGAGCGGATCAAGCACCCCACGGAGCACGTCAAGGTGGGGGTGGTCGGCAAGTACGTCGCCCTGCCGGACGCGTACATGAGCGTCGCGGAGGCGCTTTGCCATGGAGGCATTGAGCACGCGGCGAGTGTTGAGATCGAATGGATCAGTGCGGAAGAGGTGGAGGAGCGGGGAGCGCCGGCTACATTAAGCCACCTGGACGCGATCTTGGTCCCGGGCGGCTTCGGCCCGCGGGGCGTGGAGGGGAAGATCGAGGCGGCCCGGTACTGCCGGGAGAACGGAGTGCCGTTCCTAGGCATCAGTCTGGGTATGCACTGCGCCGTCATCGAGATCGCCCGCAACGTATGCGGTCTTCGGGGCGCGCACAGCTGCGAATTTGATCCCAACACGCCCTACCCGGTGATCGATTTGATGCCCGAGCAAAAGGGAGTCGAGAAGCTGGGCGGCACGATGCGGCGCGGCCTGTACGAGTGCAGGCTCGAGGAGGGGAGCCGGGCAAAGATGCACTACGGCACGGACGTGGTCTACGAACGGCACCGGCACCGGTACGAAGTGAACAACGCCTTCCGGGAGCAACTGCGCGGCGCCGGCGTGCGCTTCTCCGGCCTCTCGCCCGACGGCCGCCTGATTGAAATCATCGAGCTGGAAGGGCATCCCTGGTTCGTCGGTTGCCAGTTTCACCCGGAGCTGAAGTCGCGGCCGAACCGTCCGCACGCTCTGTTCAAGGGCTTTATCGGTGCGGCGCTGGAAGAGAAAAACCGGCGTGCCAGCACTTCCTCCCGGGCCGAGCTCTCCTCGACGACCTGAGCCGGTGGAAGCGAAGGTGTAATTCTGATATAATCTTGGCATATCGAAATCAAGTCCCTAAGGGGTGAACCCACGTGGTCAGAATGAAGGTGAAGGTGGTCGGACTCGATCAGAACACGATGGTGCCCGTCGTCATCATTACTGACCGTGATGAAAAAGGGTTTATACCGATTGTGATCGGGCCGGCCGAAGCCGGGGCGATCAGCGAGGGGCTTGAAGGAAAGAAGCGGTCCCGTCCGATGACCCACGATTTGATCAAGAACGTGATCGACACCCTAAACGCCAAGGTCGATCGGGTGGTCATCCACGACCTGCGGGACGAGACCTATTACGCCCGCATTTACCTCAAGACTCGCGACGGCGAGCTGGATGTCGACGCTCGGCCCAGCGACGCCATCGCCCTCGCACTGCGGGCCGATGCGCCGATCTACGTCTCTGAGGAAGTGGCCGCCCGCGCCCTTCAGGTGAACCAACCCCTAGAGGACGAGGACATGGAGGAATTTCGTAAGTTCCTTGAGACGGTGACCCCGGAGGACTTCCAGCGCAATTTCCAGCGGGATTAGATAGCCAACGCTTTCGCCTTGGGAGCGTCGTTCGACGGCACTCGCCAAGGGCGACCGAGGGCTCCGCGCCGCGCCGGCGGGGCCCTCGTCCTCATAAGGCGCGAGGCCGCGGCGCGTGGGGGTAGGGGCCTCGCAGCGCCTCCCAGAAGTCTCCTGTTGTCAAGACCCAGAAGGAGAAGCGCGAACCATCACGAATACCTGCACTGAAGTTCGCGGGGGCGGGGCCTTGCTATGGCTGCTGGGCGGAGCGGGAAGCCTCGCTCTCGGATGCGCGCGGAGAGCAGATACCCAACCCCAGTCCGGTCGGCCGCGGCCGCGCGACTCAAAACCGGCAGCTCTTCTATGTCACCTACACCCAATGGACCTCGACGGCCTAGGCTTCGTCCTGGGGTGCGTCAGCAGTCAGCGCGACGTATCTCAAATTGCGCGCCTGGGAAGACTTGAAAAAACCTCGTTGTTCGACCCTGAGTGCAGAGCCTGAGTTGCAAACCCTTCTGCCACGGTCCACGGGCTCGCCGCGGCGTAAGCGCAGGCAAAGGTGCATGAGCCGGTCTGCAAGTGCGGCAGCGATCGCGTTGAGTCCACCCTTCTCTCTCACCAGGTCGAACTTTGATTCCTTACATATGGGGTCCACGCTCCGTTTTATTGCCAAAGAAAGGGCGGCAAAGAGGTTAGGCGCACCGCATCACGGGTATAATGCCCATGACGGTTTTGTTCATCCCCTCGAAGATGTTCCAACCATCACCCAAAACAAAACGCTTTGAATGGACCACCTCTTGAATTCCGCGGTATGGGTACGAGGAGGCAACTTTTCGGTGAACATCTCTGAGTTGCAAGCGAAGACGAACGCCGAATTGCACCAGCTGGCGAAGGAGTACCAGGTGGTCGGCTACGCCAAGATGCGCAAGCGCGAGCTGATCATGGCGCTGCTCAAAGCCGAGGCGGAGAAGGAGGGCCTGATCTTTGCCCGGGGAGTCCTCGAGATCTTGCCCGACGGGTACGGGTTTCTCCGGGTAAACGATTACACCCCCGGGCCCGACGACGTGTACGTGTCGCCGTCCCAAATTCGCCGCTTCAGCCTGCGTACGGGCGATTTGGTGTTCGGGCATGTGCGGCCGCCGCGAGAGGGGGAGAGGTACTACGCCCTCCTCAAGGTGAAAGCCGTCAACATGCGCGATCCGGAGCAAGCTTTGAATCGCCCGCACTTCGACGATCTGACGCCGATTTATCCCAACTCCCGCCTGCGCCTCGAAGTACCCGGCCAAAAGGATGTCGCCACCCGCCTGATCGACGTGATCGCGCCTTTGGGGAAAGGCCAACGGGGATTGATTGTCGCGCCGCCCAAAGCAGGGAAGACGACGGTCCTCAAGAAAATCGCAAATAGTATTACGAGCAACTACCCGGAAGTCGAATTGATGGTGCTGCTCATCGACGAGCGGCCGGAAGAAGTGACCGATATGGAGCGCTCGGTCGAGGGCGAGGTGATAAGCTCCACCTTCGACATGCCCCCGGAGAACCACGTGCGGGTCGCGGATATTGTGCTAGAGCGGGCGAAGCGGATGGTGGAGCACGGCACCGACGTCGTCATCCTTCTCGACAGTCTCACCCGCCTCGCGCGGGCGCACAACCTGGTGGTGCCTCCCAGCGGGCGGACGCTTTCGGGCGGTGTCGATCCGGCCGCCTTGCACCGGCCCAAGCGCTTCTTCGGCGCCGCCCGCAATCTCGAAGAGGGAGGCAGCTTGACGATCCTGGCCACGGCCCTCATTGAGACCGGCAGCCGGATGGACGAAGTGATTTTCGAGGAGTTTAAGGGGACCGGCAACTGGGAGCTGCACCTCGACCGGAAGTTGGCCGAGCGGCGGATCTTCCCGGCTGTCGACATCAACCGTTCGGGAACGCGCAAAGAGGAGCTCCTATTCACCGAGCGGGAGCTGGAGATGAGCTGGCTGCTGCGGCGATTGATGAACACGATGGGAGCGGCCGATACGACCGATCTGCTCATCGAGCGCATCGCGAACACCAAGTCGAACGAGGAGTTCGTCGAGCTGGTTGTGAACTCAAGCTTCGCCGACAACGTATTTCGATCGTGAGCCGCGCTGTCTTTGCCCGCCGCTTGGGCACGGCACTTCCGGATTAGGCGGACGCTCCGCCTGGCGCGCGGGGATTTTTGAGGCAAATGCGGACAAGCGGTCCCGTACGCCGGGGCTGCAGTCTTGCGCGGAAGGGGTTCGCCATGTCACGATTCCGGCGTCCAGCCCTTTGGGCCGTCGTCTTAGCGGCCCTTCTTGCTGTGTCCATCAGCGGCGTTCCACCCTGGGAGGTGGACGAGGGGACGAGGGGAAGCCTCACTGCGCAGGGGCCGATCGCGTGGGGTCCTTTCGACGAGCCCGCACCGGAGCAGCTCCGTACGGACGCCCCTGCGGGCGAGTACGGCGCCGGGCCTGTAGAGGATACGGCCGTCCTTGTCGCCAGCGCAAGTGAGGGCGCCCAGCCGTGGGAGGAGAACGGTCAGCTTCAGGTCGGCGGCCCCACGGAAGAGGAGAGTAGGCAGTTCGAGGCGGCGGCGCAGTGGCGCATCATCACCTACACGGTCCAACCAGGCGAGACGCTGTCGTCGGTGGCGGCCCGCTTCAACATCGCTCAGGAGACGATCTTGGCCGCGAACGACCTGGCCAACGCGAACTTTCTCAGGGCGGGTCAAAAGCTGAACATCCTGTCGCAAGACGGAGCGATCCACCGGGTGCAGCGGGGCGAGAGTTTGTGGGAGATCGCTCGCATGTACCGGGTCGACCTCGAGGAGATCGTGCGGGTTAACAACATCACGGATCCCAATCGGTTGTTGCCCGCTCAGGAGATCATCATTCCCGGACGGCAGGCAGCCAGCATCGCCAACGCCATGCGGCAGGAGCGCTTGGTCTCCGCGGACGGCACGCTGCTCCAGGCCTTCAGCTGGCCAGTGAACGGACGGATCTCGTCGCGCTACGGGATGCGCTGGGGCGCCATGCACCACGGCGTCGACATCGCTGTGAACACGGGCACACCGGTACGGGCCGCCGCGGCGGGGCGCGTAAGCTTTGCGGGGTGGAACGGCGGTTACGGGTACCTGGTCGTCATCGATCACGGCCAGGGCGTCGAGACCCGGTACGCGCACAACTCGCGCATTGTCGTGAAGGTGGGACAGCAAGTGAAGCGGGGGGACATTGTCGCCTACAGCGGGAATACGGGTCGCTCCACAGGGCCGCACCTTCACTTTGAGATCCGGTACCGGGGCGCTTCCGTCGATCCGCTCAAGTATTTGCGTTAACGCCGCGGATTCGCTCGTACTTGCCTACGCCTTCTTGTCTGGTCGACGCGCCTGTGCTATAATGCGGGCGTTATTTCAGGAAGTGGACGGGCGGACGCGCGCCGGCCGCGCCGGCGGCTCCGGTTAAGCAGCGAGGTGAGGGTTGTGAAAAAAGGGATTCACCCCGAGTACTACCGTACGACGATTACGTGCGCTTGTGGAGCGACGTACGAGACAGGGTCGACGAAGCAGAACTTGCGGGTCGAGATTTGCTCGAACTGCCATCCCTACTTCACGGGGGCGCGAGGGCGCTTGGTCGACACCGGCGGTCGGGTGGAAAGGTTTCGCCGCCGGTTCCGCTTGGCTGCCGAAGAGTAAGGTTCCGACGGGATGTCGGAAAGGTTGCCGTGAGAAGCCACCGCACCAAAAAGGGGCGGTGGTTCTTTTTTTCTCCGGGATCCCGTGGTAAAATCGTGTTGGGCACAAATTTGTGCACAACCCGAGCGGGGAGGCGACGGAGCGGGCGTGGACCTAGTGCGGATCGGAAACAAGTTGATCAGCCGCAGCCGCATCATTCGGCGCCTTGACGAGATCCTGACCCTGCGTGTCCAAGGGAAGAGTCAGCAGGAGACGGCTGAGCTGCTCGGGATTGACCGCACGTTCGTCTCGCGCGTCGAGGCTTTGGGCGAGGTGCGCAAGGGCGGGCGGATCGCCCTCGTCGGTTTCCCCGTCGGGAACAAGGCGGCGCTGGAACGTGCCGCGCTCGAGCTGGGCGTCGACTTCGTCCTGCTCTTTACCGAAGCGGAACGTCGCCATTACGCCGCCAGCATCTCCGGCGCGGCCCTCGTCAATGAGATTATGGAGCTGTCGGGGCGGCTGCGCTCCTTTGACACGGTTGTCTTCCTGGGATCGGACGCGCGCGTGGAGATGGTGGAGGCGATGATCGGCCGCGAGCGGGTGATCGGCATTCCGCTCGGCAAGTCGCCGCTCACGGCGGACGTCTTCGTGAACGTAGACGAGGTGGTTGCAATCTTGAGCAACTTGCGAGGGACCAGCGGACCGTGAAGCGAGTCGTCAGCGTCAGCATCGGCTCTTCTAAGCGCGATCACCGCGTGGAGATCGAAGTCCTCGGTGAGCGGGTGCTCATCGAACGGCGAGGGACTGACGGCGATCTGGACGCAGCGGCCCGCCTCATCGCTGAACTGGACGGCGCGGTCGACTGCATCGGTTTGGGCGGCCTTGATCTCTACATTTACGCTGGTGGGCGCCGCTACACGTTCCGGGACGCGCAGCGGCTGGCGCGCATGGCGCGCCAAACCCCGGTGGTCGACGGCAGCGGTCTCAAGAACTCTTTGGAGCGTTGGGTGGTCAAATACCTGCGGGACGATGAGGGTCTTCCCTTGATGCATCGCCGCGTGCTGATGGTCGCCGCCGTCGATCGCTTCGGTATGGCGGAGGAGCTGGCCGCGAGCGGGTGCCGCCTCCTTTGCGGGGATCTCCTCTTCGGCCTGGGCCTGCCCATCCCTTTGTACTCGCTGAAGACCCTCGGCCGCGTCGCGCGCGTCGTCGCTCCGATGGTGACGCGGCTTCCCATCAAGATGCTTTATCCCACCGGGGAGAAGCAGAACGTATCGACACCGAGGCACACCAAATACTTTGAGCAGGCAGATATCATTGCGGGAGACTTTCACTTCATTAGACGCTACATGCCCGACCGCCTCGACGGAAAGGGCGTGGTCACCAATACGGTCACGGAGGACGACGTAGCGCGGCTGCGGGAAGCGGGAGCCTCCTTTTTGGTGACGACGACTCCCAACCTTCAGGGACGGTCGTTCGGCACGAATGTGGTCGAGGCGACACTCGTCGCCTTGTCGGGACGCCGTCCCGAAGAGCTCACTCCGGGTGATTACCTCGAGCTGGTCGCACAGGCCGGGTTTCGCCCGCGCATCGAACGCTTTGGACCTGTCCCATTCTAAGGAGGAATCACATTGAATCGCTTCGCCTTTATCATCCACCCGCTCGAAGTGCACGACATCACCCGGAAATTCGGTTTCGCCAAGCGGCTTCCCGCCGGCTGGGTGGAGCGGGCTTTGCGCTACATTCCGCCCTTGACGGTCTCCGAAGTGACGGGCGTTCGCTCCAAGGCGACGGGCGTGGAGATCTCCGGCTGGTTCGTGGGCTGTCCGCTGACCGCTCGGCAGATGCTGGAGCTGGACGTCGATTATGTGACGGAGAAAATCGTCGACGCCGTGAAGAAGAGCGAGGAGCTGGGCGCTCAAATTGTGGGGCTCGGCGCGTTTACGTCGGTCGTCGGCGATGCGGGTGTGACCGTCGCGTCCCGGGCTGGAATCCCTGTGACGACGGGAAACAGCTACACTGTGGCGACGGCGCTTGAGGGAATCGAGTACGCGGCGAAGCTTCTTGAGATCGACTTAGATGGCGCTCACGTCGCCGTCTTGGGGGCCACAGGCTCGATCGGCAAGGCGTGCGCCCGAATCATGGCAAAGCGCGGCTTCGCCCCGACGTTGGTAGCTCGCCGGCGCGAGGCGTTGTTGGACGTCGCCCGGCAGATCAAAAACGAGTCGGGCGTCGACGCGCGCATCGAGACGGATATCGCCAAAGGGTTGCAGGACGCCGACGTCGTCATCGCGGTGACCAGCGCGGTCGACGCCGTGGTCGACGCCGCCTGGCTGAAGCCGGGCGCGATCGTCTGCGACGTCGCCCGCCCCCGTAACGTGGCCCGGGCCGTCGCCGAGGCGCGCGAGGACGTCTTCGTCTTCGAAGGCGGCGTGGTGATGCCCCCTGGCGAGGTGGAGTTCAACTTCAACTTCGGCTTCCCGCCTCGCACCTGCTATGCGTGCATGGCGGAGACCATGCTCTTGACGCTGGAAGGCCGCTTCGAGCCCTATAGCCTGGGAAGGGACCTGGAGGTGGAAAAGATCGAGGAGATCGCCCGCTTGGCGGAAAAGCACGGGTTCTCCTTGGCGGGGCTGCGCAGCTTCGAACGGGCCGTCTCCGATGAGTACGTCCAACAGGTGCGCGACGCCATGGCGCGCGCCCGCGGCCGTACGACGGTGCCCCTGTTGGCGAGGGTTGACACTGATTGAAAAGCTGGGATATAATCGGCGCCAGATGTACGCGGCGTTCGCCTCTGCCGCGCCGGAACAGACAGGAGCACGGACGAGTTTGCACGAGCACTGACCTGTTTCCAGGGCCAGTGCTCTATCTTCTGATATGCACCTCGATTGATATGCACCTCGATGCACCTCACGCGAAGGGGAGTAGCGCCGATGAATGAGAAGGAAATCCTCCTTACCCCGGACGGACTGCAAAAGCTCGAGAGGGAACTGGAAGAGCTCAAGACCGTGCGGCGTCGTGAGGTCGCTGCCAGGATCAAACAGGCGATCGAGTTCGGCGATATCTCGGAGAACTCCGAGTATGACGATGCGAAGAACGAGCAAGCATTTATCGAAGGGCGGATTGCCACGCTGGAGAAGATGCTGCGCAACGCCCGGATCATCGACGAAGAGAGTGTCGACACCGAGTTGGTCACCGTGGGTGCGAAGGTCCGGTTAAGGGATCTCGAGCGTGGCGAGGAGTTTGAGTACACGCTGGTCGGGTCGGCCGAGGCCGATCCGGCGGCAGCGCGCATTTCGAACGAGTCGCCCGTGGGACGGGCGATCTTAGGCAAGCGAGTGGGGGCGATCGTCGAAGTGGACGCCCCGATGGGGACGTTGAAGTACGAGATTCTCTCGATTTCCCGGTGACGCCCCTCCGGGAAGCGCGAGATCATGCCACCAAGGATAGAGACGGGGGCGGACGGGTGTCAGACGAAGCACTTACGACAGAGGAAGCGGTTCCTGAGCTGAACGACCAAATGGCGGTGCGGCGGGCCAAGCTCGAAGCGTTGCGGCAGCGGGGCGAAAACCCTTACGAAAACCGCATGGTTCCGACGCATCGGGCACAGCAGATCGTCGCGGAGTTTGAACGCATGGAGGGGCAGGAGGTCGTCGTTGCCGGGCGTTTGCGCGCTTTGCGCGTGCACGGCAAGGCGACCTTCGCCGACCTGCAGGACGGGTCGGGGCGGATTCAGCTCTTCGTCGCTTTGGACACCGTGGGCGAGGAGCGCTATCGCGCCTTTGGAGAGTTAGACTTGGGCGACGTGATCGGCGCGCGCGGCGAGGTGTTCCGCACCCGCCGGGGCGAGATCAGCGTCCGGGTCATCGAGTTTGCTCTTCTGGCCAAAGCGCTGCGCCCGCTTCCCGAGAAGTGGCACGGGCTTAAGGACGTGGAGCAGCGTTACCGCCGCCGCTACCTGGACCTGATCGTCAATCCGGAGGTACGGCGCATCTTCATTGCCCGCAGCCAAGTGATCGCGAGCTTGCGCGCGACGCTGGCCGCTAAAGGGTATATCGAAGTAGAGACGCCGATGCTCCATCCCATCCCGGGCGGCGCCGCAGCCCGTCCGTTCTCCACGTATCACAACGCACTGGATATGCCTTTGTACCTCCGCATTGCTCCGGAGCTTTACCTGAAGCGCCTTCTGGTGGGCGGCATTGAGCGCGTCTTTGAGATCGGGAAGGTGTTCCGCAACGAAGGCATCTCGACGCGCCACAATCCGGAGTATACGCTCCTCGAGGCGTATCAAGCGTACGCTGATTACCAAGACATGATGCGGCTCACTGAGGAGCTGGTGGCTGAGGCGGCTCGCGCCGTCACCGGTTCGACCGTGGTGACGTTTCAGGGCAAAGAGCTCGATTTGACGCCGCCGTGGCCTCGCCTCGCCATGCTCGACGCGATCCGCGAGTACGCGGGGATCGATTTTGATGCGTGTCCTGGACGGGAGGTCGAAGTGGCCCGGCAAGCCGGTGTGCGCCTGGACGAGCGGGCGACGCGCGGCCACGCGATCCAGGAGACGTTTGAACAACTGGTGCAAGATAAACTGATTCAGCCGGTCTTCATCACCGATCATCCCGTCGAAGTCTCGCCGCTGGCCAAGCGGCGCAGCGACGACCCGCGCTTTACCGAACGCTTCGAGCCCTACATTAATGGGTGGGAGATTGCCAACGGCTTCTCCGAGTTAAACGACCCCGACGATCAGCGCCAGCGTTTCGAAGAGCAAGTGAGGGCGCGCCAAGCGGGCGACGAGGAAGCCCACCGCATGGACGTGGACTTCCTCGAGGCGCTAGAGTTTGCCATGCCGCCCGCGGGGGGACTGGGGATCGGAGTCGACCGGTTGACGATGATCTTGACCGATTCGCCGTCGATTCGCGACGTCATCCTCTTTCCGCACATGCGGCCGCGCGCGTAGCGCCTTACAAAGGACTGGACAAAACCCTCTTGATTTTTTGTGGGAGCCCGTGGTATATTAGCCGTGGTCTTCGGATCGCGTTCGGCGGCCGGCGAGGCCGCTCCGGCAGCGATCGCCCGCTCACCAAAGCGATCGACGCCGGAAACTGGTAGTTGACGAACGAGACCGAAGGTGCTAAACTAAAAGATGTCGCTCTCAGCGGCCGGACGGCGGCGAGGGCGGCGGGTTGGACCTTGAAAACTAAACAGCGCGCCTGGACGGAATGGAAGGGCCTGCGGTCAAGAGTGA
>k87-309889_pt1 | contig 18818 bp, 18 predicted proteins | sample MGYA00084031_6733416 | MGnify analysis MGYA00084031
GTTACCAAAAGACCGATCACCACGGGATAAAGATTGCGTCTGGCCAGCTCGAACGGATCGACGCGGCAAATGGCTGCAGCGGGAATCAGCGCCCACGGTATAATCGTGCCGCCCCCGACCCAAATAGCGGAGATTTGCCCGAGTGCCGTCAAAGTAGCGGCTCCCGTTCCCAGAGCAGTGGCAAATAGTTGGGCTAGCGAACCTGCGAGGGTAATTCCGGAGAAACCCGAACCATCCAGACCTGTAATGACCCCGATGGCCGTCAGGGCAAGCGCCGCCACTTCCTTGCTTAAAGGAATCGTATGAGCCAAGGCAACCCCCAAGTCGTTTACAATCCCCTGCGACCCGGCAGGAAGCGTTTCGCCAAAGACCTGCACAAAACCGCTGTCACCCATATAAAAGAAGGCAGCAATCGGGATGACCGGACCAAATACTTTAAAACCAAACTGAAAGCCGTGGATGAGGTGACTCGTGACTTTTTCCAGACCAGACTGTTTGTGAGCGATCAGTGTGACAGCAACGAGAATAAACAGAGCAGTTCCTCCGACGAGCGCAGTGGCATCCCCGCCTTTTAGTTGGAGCATGAACATTGCACATACATCGAGGAGGAATAGCAGAATAACTGCGGCAGCCAGCCAACCACGCAGGCCAGAAGCAAGCAGTGTGGAGGCGCTTTTTTCGTCTGAGTCAGAATCTTCAAACTCTTTCAATGGTTCGACGGCAAGTCCGTTCTTCATGTCTTTCCTCAAGTACCAAAATGCCGCGACTGTCGTAACCACTCCCATGACGATTACGAGAGGAACACTCGCCGAAATGACATCTGCAACCGGGAGGCCGGCCGCTTTGGCTGTCAGAGTAGGCGCGCCCTGAATAATAAAATCGCCAGACAAGGCAATACCGTGGCCGAACAGGTTCATCGCGACTGCGACACCAATCGCGGGAAGACCTACGCGGATAGCTGCTGGGAGGAGGACGGCTCCGACCAGCGCAACGGCAGGGGAAGGCCAGAAAAACCAGGAAATGGCCATCATCACAAGCCCGATCACCCAAAACGCCAGCGCAGGTGTGCGGATGAGTGAAGAGACGGGCTTGATCATCGTCTCATTAATACCCGTCTCGGATAAGACCTGGCTCATCGCAACGATAATGGATATGACCAGTATCGTCGGCAACAGCTCTGTGATGGCATAAATAAAGCTGCCAAACAGTCCGCCAACCGCTGTTGTGACAGAGCCCGTAGCAGTGAGTCCGAGAACGGCGATCCCGATCATGCACAACAGACTTGTGTCTCGTCTCATCACCATCGCCGCGATAATGATGAGGACAAACAGGACATATACGCCGTGCAGCCAGAACAATTCTGCACCCATGCCAATCCCCTCCTTGATCGAGTCAGGAGAATGCTTTTGTTGTCACACTATGCAAGGAAACAGGCATGGGTGAAGGCGGAATTTTCGTTTACACTTTGTTGTAGCGGATTGTTCGCCAGACTTCCCACATCCAGTGGTGGGTGACGTGGTCAAGTTCTTCGGTCCGGTTCAAGATTCTGTAGATACGCTCCATGAGCTGCTCGTATTCCTCTTCCGTCAACTGTACCTGGGGCATCCCAATCTTCCTCTCATTGTCATTATTATCCATTTTATCCCATCTTTGTTGATCGTTATACGGACGGTGAGCGGTTCTTGATGTGGTCGACAACTGGAAATGCTTCGCTGTTTATGCGAGGATAGATAAGGAAGCAATTTTTCACCAAGTAAGGGCAAAAGAGGGGGGACCGGCGCCTTTTGCGCCATTTACCATGCTGAATACCACGCAGCTTCAACAAAAAATAGATCAAGCGATCGAAGTACTGGAGCGCCGGTTTTTTGAGAGGAGCGAGCTGATCCGGCTGCTGATCCTCGGAATCATGAGCGGCGAGAACGCCCTTCTCGTCGGTCCTCCGGGGACAGCGAAATCGCAGCTTGCCCGCTCCATTTCCAAACTATTCGGGTCTGAGCATTGGTTTGATTATCTGCTCACCCGTTTTACGACACCAGATGAGATTTTTGGCCCGGTTTCGCTCCAGCAGCTCAAACAAGACCAATACGTACGGAAGACAGCCGGGTATTTGCCGTCGGCTCAATTCGCCTTTCTCGATGAAATCTTTAAGGCCAATAGCGCGATATTGAACTCTTTGCTGTCCATTTTGCATGAACGGATTTACTTTAACGGAAGAGAAAAAGAAGAAGTGCCGCTGCTCTTTCTCGTGGCCGCTTCCAATGAACTGCCCGACGAAGAAGAGCAGCTGACGGCCTTGTACGACCGGTTTCTCATCCGTTACGAGGTGGGATATCTGCAGCATGCCTCCAGCTATGAAAAGATGTTCGATCCGCCTGCAAAAGAGATACCCGTGGTCTTCTCATTGTACGATGTAAAGGATGTCCAGTCCGCCTCGAAGAAGGTTGCCATCTCGGAGGGCCTGATTTACTTTTTGTACAGCTTGAAAAAGGATCTCGAGGAAAAGGAGTTTGTCATCTCTGACAGGAGATGGAACAAGATCGTTCATGTGTGGAAAACCTCTGCTGTCCTCAACGGCCGGGACTATGTGTCGATTTGGGATACCGTCTTTACCCCGCACATGCTATGGGAGGTTCCAGAGGATTTGCCCGTCTTGCGTGAGCTGTTTGAAAAAAGGTTTACGGAGCAGGTGAAGGCAGAGCTCGAAGCTGAGCTTCCTTTGCGGAGATACCATCAGATTGCCCAACGTTGGCTGGAAAAAGAATCGGAGCTGCACGCCTTCCAGTTTAAAAAAGAGATCGGTCATAAGATGGGAGCCCAGAGGACGGAGGAGTACCGCTCCATGCTGGAGGAATGCCGGCTGGAGCTTGAAGAGACGGGCAGGGACCTTCGGAATCGTTTGCTCGGCTGGCAGCGGCGGGAGAAGGATATGAATGCCTACATCTATGAGAAAAACAGGCTCATCCATCAAGTAGATAAGTATACGGTCAAATACGTCCACCTGCGCGTCGAGGGGGAACGGATTCTACAGATGATACAAGGGGTATATCGGACGGTGTTCGATCGCGAAATTGCGGGTACCGAATATGATTACACCCTCTGAGGAGGCTGCCGGCGATCATGATTATTCGTGCCAGCAGGGTCGACCGTTATGTCTTCGACGGACTCTGCTATTCATCACGGACGGCAATGGAATGGATGGAGGAAGCAAAAAAACGGGCACCGTGGTTTTCCCGGGAGCTTCTGGCTGATTTTTTTCTCTGCTTTTTCCTCTCTGAGCCCGAAATCGATCAGACACAGGAAGCCACGCCGTTCCATCGTTGGATGGTCCAGACGCTCCGCAAACAGTACTTTTACCAGACTATACACCCGCGTACGATCGGGCAGGAGAGCGCTTCGTTCAAAACAGCGATCAAGGCTCTTATGTGGCTGGCGGAGAGCTTCGCGGAAGAAGTGAAGAAGCGAGAACGCGAGCAGCAAATGACGCCACTGGTTGCCGGGCTGAAACAGAAGCAGCACGGGGAGGGAAATGAGCAGGCCAAGCTTTCCGAGTTTCTTACAGAAAAACAGATTTCGCGGCTGCAGCTGGTGGGATATACGTTGCAGCAAGGAAAGCGGCTGGTTGAAGAGAAACAGGAAGTGCTCGATTCCCGGCCATTGGTGGAGGCCGAGATCCAGTCGCTCAAGGGACGAATAGAAGAACTGCGCGAAGATATGCGGGTGCAATTTACGAAGCGGTCCAAGCTGCAACAGAAGGTAAAAAAGCTGGAAGAGGAGCTCACGAAACGGGAAAAGCAGCATGAGCGCCTTACGCGCCAGGAGCGGGAAGCTATCGAGCGGTTCGAACAGGAGCTGGGACAATGGCTGGATCGTTCGTTGAAAGAGACGCTCTCCGGTGAGGAAAATGACACTCTGTTTATTCGCGAGCTGCTTGAGGCCAGCCAGCGCTTTGCAAATCGCCGCTGGGGAAACGATCTGGGAAAGCTCCGCAGGCAAGCGCTGGACCAGTACCTGCAATGGGTGGACAAGCTGAAGCGGCATCCTGATCTGCTTTCTTTTTTGGAGGAGGTGGGGCGCAACGTCCACCATTTTCGGATCAAAAAGAAGGAGAAGCGGACACGCCGGATGCCGGAGGAATACGACAACCTGAGGCAGTCCGGGGATATCGGACATATGCTCCCCAGTGAAGCGGTTCTTTTGGCTGATCCCGACTATGAAACGTATTTTTTGCTGAAATGGCTGGAGCAAAAGCTGATGACATACGATACGACAGGCTGGTATGAGGAGCCGCCGAAGGGCCCCGTTATTTTCATGCTGGACACCTCTCATTCGATGAAGGGCGGAAAGCTGCGACTAGCCCAAGTGTTTGTGATGACATTCGCGGCCCTTTGTCTGTTGGAAAAGCGAGATTTTATGCTGCTGTTATTTGGAGCCAAGGGTGAACTGCTGGAGCGGGCCTTGTACCATAAAAGACCGGATTGGCCAGGATTCTATGCTTTGGCCCAGACAGCCTTCGGCGGGGGCACTCACTTTGATGCCCCCATGAAGCGCGCGATTCGCATCCTGGAGGATAACAACCGGTTTCAATCCGCTGATCTCGTCATGGCGACAGATGGCATCGGCGGGCTGTCTGCTTACGTGAGGGACATGCTTGCGCAGTTGGCCCAAAAGAAGCAGGTGCGGCTGCATACGCTGATCGTCGGCTCTGCCCGGCAGCATTTGGTACAACAATACGACATACTCGGGGTTTCCCATCGGGTGAGGTTTGCTTCAACCTGGGAGAGCCGAGGGGAGGAGCAGACCGGGCTCTTATTGGATGTATTTTCAACGAGACAACCATCGCAATAGCCGCATTCTGAAACGGATAAGCGGCAAAAAGACCATCTTGGCACTGGCAGCCAAAGATGGTCTTTTTACGATCCTGTCACTTTTGGAGGCACGGCTTTCTTGTTCAGGCTTTCTTGTTCAGGCTTTCTTGTTCAGGCTCTCTTGCTCAGCCCTTTCTTGCTCACGCCTTCACCCAAGGGTTTTTCAGCCCGGATGAAAGCCGTTCAACCGTTTTTTGGAGCCTGCTCGCCCTCGTTTCCCCCCGTTTTAGATGCTGTGAACGAACAACAACAGGACACAGTCCTTTGAATTGCTCTGGTGTTGTCTTTCTTGTTGCTGAGGGGGCTCGCTCTGCATGGCTGCACCATCCGGCAGCGGGAGCAGCAGGTTTGTATAGCCCTCGGGGGAATTAAGCACCAAAACTTGATGACCTTCCTTGATCCTGAGCTTTTTGGCTAGTTCTCCCATGGCTCCTCCATTAGTTGATCCGGCTAAGCAGGCTGCGGCCAAATTCCAGCTCGTCAAATTTTTCACGTACACGAGTGCTTTCGTATTCCCATTTTGCTTGCTCCGGCTCAAAGGTGATCGGGACATCACAGATGATCGTCGCCAATTTTTGACTGAGATACACCTGGTCACGGTTTTCTTCCAGCTTGGCTCTCATTTTTGGCGTACAAGCCTCCAGCCGGCTGTACAGGTTGTCCAGACTTTGATGCTCTGTGATCAGCTTATGGGCTGTTTTCTCGCCAATACCGGGACAGCCGGGTATACAGTCGGAGGCATCACCCATCAGGGCCTTTACGTCGACCACCTGCTCTGGGGTGATGCCGCGCAGGTGGAGCAGACTGGCGGGCGTGTAATGCTCATGCTTGCCGCCGTTTTTCAATATCTTCACGCTGACTTTTTCTGACACGAGCTGAAGGCTGTCGTAGTCACCCGTTGCGATCACAACCTCATTACCGTCTGCAGCCAGCATCGTGCTGAGTGTCCCGAGTACATCGTCCCCCTCATAACCGGGGCATCCTATATTCGGTACAGAAAAAGCATCGGTTACTTCCTTTACCAAATCAAACTGCGGGATCAATTCATCGGGAGGAGCATTGCGGTTCGATTTATAGCCATCGTACCACTGGCTACGGATAAGGGTTTCCCTGGCTGCGACATCCCAGCCGACAGCGACGTGTGTGGGCTGGATCAAGTCGATGTAGTCCAGCATCATTTTGGTAAATCCATGCACAGCGTTGGTGTAAACGCCTTGAGACGTTTGTCGGTATCCGCCTGTCCAAGCGGAAGCGTAAAATGCGCGAAACAGAAAGCTCATTCCGTCAATGAGCAAAATTTTTTGCGGATTGTTCACAACGGCGACTCCTCTCATCGTCGAGACTATTCGCCTCATTATAGCACAAAACAGGACGAACACTTTTCTTTGCGCCTGTCAGATTTTACATCGAGGAAAGGCGAATGCGGCTGGACAGTTGGAGGGAAGATAGTATCACAAGAGGTCAACAAGACTCTTTTCTCAACGTCTCTCGGTCTCAGTTGGAGAGGAGCAGCACGCTGACGGTTCGAATCCGTCCCGGGAGAAAAAAGCGATAGGAGGAATCACACATGGCGAACAACAACTCTGGCAACACCAACAATTTGTTAGTTCCTCAAGCAAATGCGGCCCTGGACCAACTGAAGTATGAAATTGCTGCAGAATTCGGTGTAAACCTGGGCGCAGATACCACTTCCCGCCAAAACGGTTCCGTCGGAGGAGAAATCACGAAACGTCTGGTTAGCTTTGCTGAACAACAACTGGCAGGCCGCGGATAAATCCGTGCAGCTACAAGTAAATATGTGAATGCAGGAAGGCCCCTCATAGAGGGGTCTTTCTTCTTGTCTCTACACAGGAGCCCTTTCTCTGCGGAGTGTGCGAATACACAATCCACATTCGCGGACTAGTCATATGGTGTAATGTAACGGAGGCATCCTATTCTTTGTGGGATAGAGAGGGGGGACGGCGGGCCGTGAAAAAGAAGGACATGAAACGCCTGTTTAAAGCCAACCCGGATTTTGAAGCATGGCTTATGCAGGACCCATCACGTGTGGCTGCGATTCGCGCCAACCCGGCGGCTGCAAACGATTTGTTCAAGCGATGGAACGACAGAAAAAAAGGAATCATCGATTTTGACAACATTACACAGAAGACAAAACGGGCCAGCGAAATGCTGACAAACGTTCAATCAATTATGGAAATGATGTCGGATTATAGCAAAAAACAGTCGGAACGGTAGAAGGCTGAAGAATTTTAGCCTTCTTTTTCTTTTTCATTTCCCGCTTTGATTTGTTATACTGGAAAATGGGAGGGAATACGCGATGATCCAGCAGATTTCCAGTCTGATGCTGATAGCCGCTTTGGTCTTTTCTGCGGGGACAAGCAGCATGGGGAAAGAAATAAAAGAGAACGCCCAGACTGTCTTCGAGCAACCATACCTGGCGATCGCACCCGTTCAAACATATCCGGGTGACGCAGTACTGGTGAAAAGCAAACAGGCTACGTCAGTCACCCTTTTTCAGAAAACGTACCGGCTTCAGCCTTCAAACGGCGAGTATGTCCGGTTTATTCCGGTTCCTTTTGACGCAAAGCCCGGGACCTATCCTATACAAACCGCGGATAACAAGCATCACGCTGAATTGACGATCCTGCCCAAACAGTTCGCGGTAGACAAGCTGACTGTTTCCAAGCAACTAAACCAAATGAGACAAGACACGGCAAGAATTGATGCCGATCAGAAGAAAATCAACGCTGCCCGCTCCAAGTCTGCGGAGACAGCGTATTTTGCCGACAAATTTCAATGGCCTGCAGAAGGCCGCATTACAACCCCATACGGATATCAACGAGTGGTTAACGGAGTACCGGCCAATCGACATGCAGCCATAGATATCGCCAACAAGACGGGCACGCCGATCGTGGCGACCAACCACGGAAAAGTCGTGCTCGCGGAGTCATTGTATTTGACCGGTAACACGGTAATCATTGACCACGGCCTCCAGGTATTTTCCATCTATGCACACATGTCCAAGATTGATGTAAAGACGGGTGATCTGGTGAAAGCCGGGCAACAAATCGGCCGCATCGGTAGCACGGGTTTCTCGACCGGGCCTCATCTTCACTTTGGCATGTTGATTGGAAATACGTATGTCAATCCGCAACCATTTCTGGATGCATCACCTTTCCTCTGGGAGTGACATGGAGGTGTTTTTTGCATGAAAAGCACACAAGTACCAAATCGGGTATTAAATAACCTTGTTCATTTTTTGGCACCTTATGAACAAGCGGTTGATGAATTGAAATTAAAGCTAAAAGGAATTAAGTACGGCTTTATGAAGCGGGGACGGTATTCCCCGATCGAGTTTGTAGTAGGTCGCGTCAAAAAAGTGGACAGCCTGGTGAAAAAGGCTCAGGAAAAAGGGATTGATTTTACGCAGAGTGATTGGGAAGCGGATCTCGCACGCGAGATTACGGATATTGCTGGATTGCGCGTGGTCTGCCGTTATGTTGATGATGTACGCGAGGTTCAGCAGCTGCTGCAGGAGCGGGAAGATATTGTCATCCATGACGTGAAGGACTATATTGCATCACCGAAAGACTCCGGGTATCGGAGCATTCACATGATTGCATCCTATACGGTGTATCATGGCAGCGAAAAAATTACATTGCTTTGTGAAATCCAGATCAGAACTCTCGGAATGAATTTCTGGGCAACCAATGAACATGAGCTCAGATACAAATATGCAGGGAACATCCCTCAGAATGTGATGGAGCAGCTCCATGAAGCTTCATTGATCACTCACCAGCTGGATGTGCTGATGAACAATTTGCGGCAGGAGATTTTAACGCCGCAAGCGGTCGATCCGACCTTGGAAGAAAAACTGGAAGAGATCTTCTCATTGTATGTGAAGCAAGATTTAGAATCGGCTGCCGCCCTGTATCGCGAGTACGTCAGCGGATTTGAACAGGCTTTTCAGGACAATCCGAAGTTTAAGATGATCTATGATTTGCTCGGAAAACGTCTCGGATAACAGATAAGCGCTACTTTTGGATGACAACTAGATCGAATAGCTATGAAAGGAACAAAAATAGCATGCGTTATTTACTCATCTGCCTGCTGGCCGTGGCATGTGTTTTTTCCACCACCGCGGTACAGCAGGTCAAGGCCCAGGAGGGATCTGCCGTCTTGTCGCCGGAACAAATTAGCGGGGAATCTGCTATCTTGATCGATGCAAAGACCGGTCAGGTTTTGTTCGAAAAAAATTCCCACGCCAAGCTGTATCCGGCAAGCATCACCAAGATCGCAACCGGAATTTACGCAATCGAGAATGGAAATCCGGATGACATCGTGACTGTTTCGAAAAGAGCTCGCTGGGAGGAAGGCACGCGTGTCTACCTTGCAGAAGGAGAGCAAGTAACGCTAAAAAAGCTGGAGTACGGACTGTTGATGAACTCCGGTAATGACGCGGCAACAGCGATCGCCGAACATTTGAGCGGTACCGTAGAGCAATTTGCCGAACGATTGAATGCCTATCTTGTCGAAAAAGTGGGCATTGAGGAAACCCACTTTACAAATGCCCATGGCTTGCATGATCCGAATCACTATACGACAGCAGCCGATATGGCAAAAATTGCCCAATACGCCATGCAGAATCCGATTTTCCGAGAAATCGTCGCAACAGAGCGGTTGCCATGGGACGGTCTGGAATGGCAAACGGTTTTGGTCAACCATAACAAGCTGCTCCGAAATTATGAGGGAGCTACCGGAATCAAAAACGGGTTTACCGACCAGGCACGCAATACCCTTGTCGGCTCGGCCAAACGGGGAGACACAGAATTTATCGCGGTTACGATGAAAGCGGGCTCGAGCAACCTTTCCTACAAGGATGTTACTGCCATGCTGGACTATGGCTTCGCTCATTTTGAGACAAAGCAAATCGCCCATGCTGGACAGGCCTTTACACGCGCTAAGCAGAGTATACAGCAGACTTCGCAGGAAGAAGCGCCGACCTATACGGCCGATTCCGATTTATATGCGACTGTCCCCTTGGGAACAACCCCCGAGACCGAGGTAACTGCTGATGGCCAGCTAATTGTCAGGGCTGGGGAACTCTCGCGTACCTATGCCTTGAAACGAAAAGAGGAGCCGCGTGTAGCAGCCGCTGCAAGCAAAGAAGAACCGGAGAGCGTGCCAACCGGTCCTCGATACGGAATCCTGTTTACCTGGCTTGGACTTAATCTTTTTCTGGTTACCTATACGGTAGCCCGTGCGAGAAAGCGTCGACGTCAGCGTATGCGCCAAATCCCAAGAAATTGGTCTCGCATGCAATAAAATAATTGCAGGTGTCAAAGCCGTCCCTTCTATGACAGGGACGGCTTATTGGCATTGGTTAGAAAAAGAATTACATACGTAATGATCACAAACAAATACTGATAGAAAACGAAGAGTGGAAGTCAAGGAGTCAGGGGATAACAGCCGTGTCCATACTCGCGTGACCAACGTATGGTAAAAAGAAACCATCTTACCGGAAAGGGGGAAACGCGATGGACGACGATTTATCTGTTGCACCAAAAGTGTCGGTTATTATTCCTGCTCGCAATGAAGGCAAACGCATCGTCCGCGTCATCGAGGAAGTAAAAAAGGTATCCCCCTCGATTGAAATTCTTGTTGTATCAAACGGCACAACAGATGGAACTACAAAGCTTGCGTTTCATTCAGGTGCTCGTGTAATCGAAGGATATCAATCATTAGGATATGATGTAGGACGTGCGGTAGGTGCTTACTTTGCCAGAGGGGAAGTCTTGCTGTTTATCGACGCTGACTTCGTCATCCCTGCTCAAAAGCTGCGCGTTTACATCAATGCCATTCAGGCTGGCTGGGATATCGCCTTAAATGCATACTCCGGCTTCTGCACCAAGCGAAACATGCATCCAACCTCGCTCGCCAAGCGTCTCTTGAACCATATTACGGGCAGGCCGGACCTCGTCGGCAGTTCTTTGACCACCGTTCCACATGCCATGAGCCGAAAAGCAGTGAATCGGATCGGCTGGGAGGAGCTAGCTGTCCCACCGAAAGCACAGGTAAAGGCAATTCTCGAGGGACTGTCTATTACTCGTGTTTGTCCGATTAATACGGCCAAGGTCAATAAACGACGGACCGGACGAACGGAAAATGTAAAGGAACTGGTACTTGGAGACCACGCTGAGGCGATCGCGTACTTTATAAAAGCAAGGGGAGTTCGAGCGGGATTTCATGACCTGGATCGAAACCGCCAGCTGTTGAATGTTCCCGGACATCTTCATTTGCGTTCGGTCATGCACAAAGAGACGGCGCGAATAGAAGGGGGAGAAGGGCGTGATCATCTACAAACCTAAGAGAAAAGGCCAGGTAACGAAAAGAAAAGCCATGGTCAAGACCGGGAAGAGACCAGCTAAAAAGAAAGCGGCCCGAAGAAAAAGGCTCCCTTTGCTGGACAGCCTGCAAACAAGGCAAAACATGCAACGACTCTCGGTCATCATACCGGTTCGGGACGAGGAGCGGACGATCGGCAAAGTGCTCAAGCAAGTGGTGCGTTTGAGACCAAAGGAAATTATTGTGATTGCAAATGGCAGTCGGGACAGAACGATACAGATTGCGACCACATACAATGTCACTTGCCTTTCCTATCCGTTTCCATTGGGACACGATGTTGGGCGAGCGATCGGGGCCAAGGAAGCAAGCGGAGACGTGCTGTTGTTTCTTGATGGAGATATCGTGATTCCAGCTGAACGTCTCCAAAGATTTGTCAAAGCTTGCTACCTCGGAGCGGATATATCGCTGAATAACGTAAACCGATTTTTTAATAATACGGCAAGAATTGACGCTGTGAGCATGGCCAAATCATATTTGAATCGCCTGCTGCTGCGCCCTGATCTCGGTTTTTCCTCGATGACGGCAGTGCCTCATGCGATGAAACGATCTGTGGCGGCCTGGCTTGGGTATGACAGCCTGATGGTTCCCCCTTTGGCCCAAGCAAAGGCGATTTTGCAGGGAATGCGGGTCGTACAATCAGCTAGTGTGGATGTCTTGCGGACGAATCGGAAGAGAATCATCAATCAGAAGACGAACAATCTGGTGAAGGATCTGATTTTGGGCGATCATATGGAAGCTCTTTCCTTTTTGCAGTCCATGAAATCAGAGAGAGTGTTTTTTTTCGATCAGCTAAGAAGGAGACACATCTTTGGACATATAGGAAGAACGGCAAAGCTTGCTTCGAATCACTTCGTTCTTCCAAACGATGTCTAGGAACATAGAAAACCGTTGCCATCCTTTAAGATGACAACGGTTTTTGTTCTGTTTACAGCTGGCTGCCAGTTGTTCGTTATCGTTTCCGTCAGACTTGGCTTACCCGTTTAATTGTTTGTGAGCCTGGCTCAGACTGCTTGTGAATGCTGGGTCAGGTATCTGATAGTCAGACGGCAGATCACTTACTACCATGGACCATAAGCCAGGGTCGAACAATTGCTCCCGGTTTTGATAGAAAATAGACTCGATTCGCTGTGTATCGACACTTTGGGAGTGAATTTCTTCCGATAGAGGTGCAGGTGCGTTTATAACATCCGCTTCGATGGCAGGAAGGATTGGCGCAGTTGGGATGGGGGTCACCTCCGGAACGGTTGGGGGTGCTGGAAAAGCAAGTGTTCGCCTTGTCCATGCGGTTCGACGCTTTCGTGTTTTGGTCATGATACGGTTCGACCTGCGGGGACCTCTCATGAGCCCTGCTTGTTTATTTCCTGCACGGCGAAGTGGACGTTGCCTTGTTTTGGCGGCTGAACCGGAAACAGACGGTTTTCGTTCCCGCATGGCTTTCTGGACGGTGGACAGTGCCAAACGGTACGGGACATTCTTTGCTTGCTGCATGGATATCGGAATGCCTCTTTTTAGTAGAATCTGCCGGTATGCTGCATACACTTTATCATTTTTGCTGGGGGTGGACCTATGAACCGATCTTGCTATCGTTTGCGGGCGCCTTCCCCTGTTCATTTTTGTGGACGGACCTCTCACTGCAGCGCCGCGATAAACCAGGGGGGCTTTCCGTTTTCGGCTGACGGGTCGAGATGAGCTCCTAAGCTTTTTTATGGCCATATCTTACTTCCTCACCTTCTCTAGTGCTGACAAATAAATCCCCATCGTATTTTTCAAGAGAGTAGACAGAGACCAGCGGTGCAATCCCCATCGATGTCCTTGAACTGCCACTTGCTTTGCAAGAGTGGGATGCGAGAGGACATAGTTGAGCTTGGAAGCGAGGTCATCGCTATTGCTCGAGGCGAAGATAAAGCCGGTCTTTTTATGGGAGACCATTTCCGGGATACCGCCTGCATTCGAAGCTACGACGAGCTTTCCAGCTACCTGTGCCTCCATGATGGAAAATGGGTGGTTGTCCTGTACAGAGGGAAGAACCAATATGTCACTTTGCCTAAGAAGCTGAGGAACATCGTCACGATCCCCGAAGAAATGGACCACGTCGGTTATGCCCAGGGAGCTTGCAAGAGACACCATTTCACTGTACAGGGGTCCGTTGCCGATCAGCCAGCAGACGAAGTCATTTCTTTTTTGTTTCAGCCTATAAATGGCTTCCAATAGATATCTGTGTCCTTTGACAGGGACGAGTCTGGCGGGGCAGATCAAGACGGTTTTTCCACTCTCAACCATCGGAACATAGGAGGACGGGGGAGCGTTGTATTTTCTCAAAAATTGCTGGATGTCCATGCCGTAGGGAACGGTGTGCAGGAGTTTAGGAGGTACACCATAGTCCGGCTCGCTCAGCTTCCGCTTTAGCCAGGAAGTCGGAACCATGGTTTTGGTGGCGGAGGTCGCTCCATAGTACTCTTCCTTGCAGACATACTTCCACGGAAGCGATTGTTTGCTGGTCACGTCCCCTGAGAGCATATGTTCGATAGCCAAAAGACCGTGAATCGTGGCAACCAGTGGAACATTCGGTGGTTTTACCCTCGATAGCGCTCGCGTCGAAATAATGTCCTGCGTATGGATCAGATCGTACTGCTTCAAATTGAATGAAATGGCTGCCAATTCAAAAGAGTACCGTTCAATCTCCCGCCAGCGGATCCAATCATCTACGTACGGCTGAGACGTTTCGAAGTACTTCAGTACATTGTCGTACACGACCTGCTTGATTTTTGCTTTCGTCAAGTACCGCCCTGAGTGGACAATGTAGTATTTCTGCATATCCGGGTGGTGGGCGAGTACATCGACCTGGTGACCTGCCGCCATCAGTTCTTTTCGGAGCACATTGACGTAGGTATTGACTCCTCCGACGTGCGGCAGATACCAGTACGTTGCGATGAGGATACGCACCTATGAATCTCTCCTTTTCTGTATCATCGCATACCGGCTCACTATGATATATGTCAAGCCACGGCTAAGCGGAAGAGGATGTTCAACTATTTTTTCGTGATATTCCACTACTCTTTCAAAAGATAGTATATCCGACCATATCGAAAGTATAGTCGTTCACATAACCTAAGATAGCCGTATACGAAGGGAGGAAACCTGGTTGACCGTGGACAAAGAAAATACGACACCTGTCGTAGCCATTATCGGGTTGGGGTATGTCGGGTTACCTCTTGCCATGCTGTTTGCTTCCAAACGGGTGTCTGTCATCGGAATAGACGTAGACACAGAAAAAATAGAAATGCTCCATTCAGGAAAAAGCTATTTGACCGACATACATGATCGTGAGGTTGCCGCATTGTTTGACACAGGTTGTTTTTCAGCGACCGATGATTTCTCGAAAATCCGTTCCGCCGAGGCTATCATCTTGTGTGTGCCTACACCGCTGCGCGATCATTCGTATCCAGATCTCAGCTATGTTCAGGCCGCAGCCAACTCACTAGTTCCGCATTTGCATGATGGACACTTGGTCGTGCTAGAAAGCTCCACATTTCCCGGAACGACAGAAGAAGTACTGCTGCCGATATTTTCTCGGAGCGGGTTGCAGGTAGGGAAAGACTTCTATCTCGGTTATTCGCCGGAGCGGATTGATCCTGGAAACAAACAGTATTCATTAGAAGATATACCAAAGGTAATCAGCGGGATATCGCCAAACTGCCTGCAAAAGGTGAAAGAGGTGTACGGTCTCGCTTTTCGTCATCTCATATCTGTCACCACACCGAAAGCAGCAGAAATGACGAAGCTTCTGGAGAACTGCCAACGGTTCGTAAATATCTCCTTCATGAATGAGTTCGCAATGATCTGCGCTGAAATGGGGATAGACGTGTGGGAGGTGATAGAGGCAGCAAAAACGAAGCCCTACGGTTTTACTGCTTACTATCCCGGTCCTGGCATCGGCGGACACTGCATCCCGGTCGATCCGCTCTATCTGCAGTGGAAAGCAAAGCAGTACGACATGGAAACACGTTTTATCCACCTCTCAAAAGTGATCAATGACCAGATGCCAGACTACATCATCAGCAGGATCATCAAGGCCATGGGAAACAAAAAACCCGTGACGCAGCAGCGAATTCTGCTTCTTGGCTTGACCTACAAAAAGGACGTCAACGATACACGTGAATCGCCTGCACTGGCCATCTATGAAAAATTGGACAGTATGGAGCTGAGTGTCTGCTACCATGATCCGCTGGTGCCCCAAGTGAAGGTCAACGGAAGAGAAGCGAAGAGTGTGGAGCTCTCCCCGGAAAGTCTGTCAGCCTTTGATTGTGTCGTACTGCTGACCGATCATACAGGGCTGCCTTACGAGATGATCGGGAAACACGCTAGACTGCTCTTTGATACCCGAAGAGTCTTTACCGAACAGCAAGATAATCTCATTTTACTCTAGGGAGGAGATTCAGCGTGAAAATTCTGGTGACGGGGGGAGCCGGCTTCATTGGCTCCCATTTAGTAGAGCGCTTATTACGCGAGCAGCACGAAGTGTGGGCGCTGGATGATCTGTCGACCGGCAAGCGAGCCTTTGTGACTCCCTTACAAGCACATCCGCACATGCACTTTGTACAGGGCAGTGTACTGGACCGGGACCTGTTGCAAGAGTTGATGAAAAAAGTGGATGCCGTTTATCATCTGGCAGCGGTATTAGGTGTAAAAAATACTGTCGAGAATCCTTTGAAGGTGATCCAGGGAAATATTGATGGAACCAAGCTCGTTTTGGAAGCAGCGTTCCCGGATCGAAAAAAAGTGATCTTCGCCTCCACGTCCGAGGTGTATGGCAAGAATGCGGCGGTTCCCTTCCGCGAAGACGATGATCGGATACTCGGTTCCACAGCTACGCATCGCTGGTGCTATTCAACAGCCAAGGCTTTGGATGAGCATCTTTGTTTGGCTTACGCGTCACTGGGCTTGCCCGTCACGATTCTGCGGTATTTCAACACGTACGGGCCGAGGGCGACGTCTTCTGCATACGGCGGTGTGATTCCGCGATTCGTTACTGCCGCTATCAAGGGGGAACCGCTCTACGTCTATGGGACAGGGGAACAGACCCGCTGCTTTACCTTTATCCAGGATACTGTCGAAGGAACCTTCCAGGCATTGCAGCCACATGCCAATGGACGCGTTATCAATATTGGCAATGATCAACCGATGACGATTATGGAAACGGCCCAATTGGTTGTTCAGCTCGCCAACTCGACTTCGCCGATCATCACCCTCTCCTATGAAGAAGCGTACGGTCCCGGATATGAAGACATGCAAAGACGACAGCCGGATCTGCAGCGTGCCAAAGAGGTATTGAACTACAGTCCGAAGGTTTCTTTGACGGAGGGACTGAAGCTTACCATCGACTGGTACCGGGAGCATCTGCAGGTAACAGGAAGTGACTCCTGATGCGGGTATTAGTGACGGGCGGAGCGGGATTTATTGGCTCGCATATCGTCGAATTGCTAGTAGAGCGCGGGCATGACGTGACGGTAGTGGATAACCTCTCTACAGGGGACCGCTCCCGTCTTTCCCGTGATGTACTGTTGGTCGAGAAGGATATCCGCGAACATGACCTCGTCGATCTTTTCCGGTCTGTTCGTCCGGAAGCAGTGATTCATCAGGCTGCACAGGTAGACGTCGCGAAGTCTATGTCAGAACCGCTCTCAGACGGTACTGTCAACGTCATGGGGACCCTGAATGTCGTGGATGCGGCCGTCAAGTGCGGTGCGGAAAAGATCGTGTTTGCTTCTTCCTGCGCTGTCTACGGGGAGACACAGGAGGAAAAGATAAAGGAGACACATCCGATTCAGCCAATCTCCCTTTATGGCGCATCCAAATGGCTTAGCGAGTGGTATCTTCACTGGTACTCCCGGTTTCACGCGATCGACGTAAGCGTACTCCGCTATTCCAACGTCTACGGTCCTCGCCAAGGCGTAAAGGGGGAGGGAGGCGTCGTTTCGATTTTTACACAGCAGCTGCTGGCAGGCAAAACACCGGTTATATTTGGAGATGGAAAGCAAACTCGTGATTTTGTCTACGTCAAAGATGTGGCAATGGCCAATGTACAGGCGTTGTCGTCTGGCTCCGGGACTATTTGCAACATCAGTACAGGCGTAACGACAACGGTTCAGAGGCTTTGCGAGCTACTGCAGATCGCCACGGGCAAACGAGGCAAGATCGACTATCAGGCAGAGAGGTCTGGCGACATCCGCCACAGCTGCCTGGACAACGAAAAGGCAAGAGAAGCTCTGAACTGGAAGCCTGTAACGACGCTTCGGCAGGGACTCGAGGAAACGGTCGCGTTCTTTGCCAATGAAAAGGAAATAGGAAAATAAAGCGGTACACGCCAGTCAATTTTCCATGCTGCCACGATGGAGGTTCATGGAAAATCGGCAAAGGAGATAACGGCAAGACTGTCTTTGCCGGATTGGAAAAAGCAAAAACAGAGCTTGGCTTTGTCATTTCATGGGATGAAACTGAGGTCCGCAGCTCTGTTTTTCATTTCTCTTTTCCTTCCGTTTATAGTACGATAACCTAGAAGGAAAATATGTACATAGAAAAGGGGCAGATTACATGAGCGTCCACATTGGAGCGAAACCAAACGACATTGCAGAAACCATTTTGTTGCCGGGCGATCCCCTGCGAGCCAAATACATAGCTGAAAACTTCCTGGAAGATGCGGTCTGCTATAATACTGTACGCAACATGCTCGGTTTTACCGGTACGTACAAAGGACAACGCGTATCTGTGCAGGGGACAGGCATGGGTGTGCCGTCCATCTCCATTTACATTCATGAACTGATGGAGTCGTATGGCGTACAAAACTTGATCCGCGTCGGCACTTGCGGTGCCATTCAAGAAGACATCAAAGTACGTGATGTTATCATCGCCATGTCTTCTTCCACAGATTCCCAAGTGAATCGTCTGCGATTCAACCAGGTCGACTTTGCTCCGACTGCCGACTTCGATCTGCTGCACAAAGCTTATCAGGCGGCGGTAGGGCGCGATCTGTCGGTAAAAGTGGGAAGTGTATTCACGAGCGATACTTTCTATCAGGAAAGCCTTGATTTGTACAAAAAACTGGCGAGTTATCAGGTCCTGGCAGTAGAGATGGAGACTACAGCTCTCTATACGCTTGCTGCTCAATTCAAGCGCAAAGCGCTCTCGATCCTGACCGTGAGCGACCATATCCTGACTGGAGAGGCTACCTCCGCGGATGAGCGCCAAACAACGTTCAATACCATGATCGAAGTCGCTCTGGAAGCCGCTACCCAGAAATAAGCTGACGATCGGTTGATGACCTGTACATTTTCGGATCATCGGAGTGCAGCTCATCATCGTTTGTCACGCCCGCAGCATGCATTCGCTGCGGGCGTTTCGTTTTTTGCGGAACGACGATCAATTTAGCTCAATCGGTTCTATCGCGGGTTTGCCTGATCTGTTTCCACTTTGAAATGACCAACACCGTTATAACAATCAGAGCCAAAAGGGAAAAGACGTATAGTCCATAGCGATGGATGTACGCCTTGA
>k87-787754_pt1 | contig 18811 bp, 20 predicted proteins | sample MGYA00084031_6733416 | MGnify analysis MGYA00084031
GGTCAGCAGCAGCGGTTAACCCTGCAGGCCCGGCACCCACTATGGCTACCTTCTTACCGTCGGGCCTTATATTCACCTCATCATCTATACCCTTTTCCATGCAATAGTCTGCTACAAACCTCTCGAGCCTGCCTATGGCTACGGGCTCTCCACGCTTGCCCAGCAAACACCTCTGCTCGCACTGGGTCTCCTGGGGGCAAACCCTTCCACATATGGCAGGTAGGTTGTTGGTCTGACGTATGATCCTGAATGCTTCCTCAATGTTACCCTCCACTATAGCTGCAATGAACTGGGGAATCCTGACATTTACAGGGCAGCCTTCAACGCACATGGGCTTTTTGCACTGCAGACACCTTTTTGCCTCCTGCACGGCTTCTTCCAGGGTATAGCCCAAAGCCACTTCATCGAAATTCCTGCGCCTTACCTCGGGGTCCTGTTCCCGCATGGGTACTCTATTCAAGTTCACTGCCATGGCTTACAGCCCCTCCTTCTCCATCAATTTGCAGATGTGCTGCTCCTCTTCCCGGTACATACGCTGCCTCCTCATAGCCTCGTCGAAATCCACCAAGTGCCCATCAAAATCCGGACCGTCCACGCAAGCATAGCGGACCTCACCGCCCACGGTGACGCGGCATCCTCCGCACATACCGGTACCGTCCACCATTATGGGATTCATGCTGACAACGGTGGGCACATTGTACTGCTTGGTAATCTCGGATACTACCTTCATCATAATGAGGGGGCCAATTGCGATTACCCTGTCATATACATTTCCCTGATCAAGCAATTCCTTCAAGACGTCGGATACAAACCCTTTGCGCCCGTATGAACCATCATCGGTGGTTATATACAAATTATTGCATATGCCCCTTATCTCTTTTTCCAGAATAAGGTATTCTTTGCTCCTGGCGCCTACAATCACGTCGACGGAAGTACCTTTTTCCCATAGATATTTTACCTGCGGGTACAAGGGCGCTACGCCCACCCCGCCGCCTATGCACAGCACGCGCTTTAAGCCATCCAGCTCAGACGCCCTGCCCAGCGGCCCTACAAAGTCCAGGATGCCATCGCCCTCATTCAGTTTGGCCAAAAGGCGGGTGGTCAACCCAACTTCCTGAAAGATGATGGTAACCCATCCCTCCTGCCTGTCGTAATCGGCTATGGTCAAGGGGATCCTCTCCCCTCCCTCCTTCACGCGCAGAATTATGAACTGCCCGGGCATCGCCCTTCGGGCTACAAACGGCGCCATGACTTTCATAAGCCATATCCCCGGAGCCAGCTTTTCCTTCCGTAAAATCCTGTACATCCATCCTTCCCCCTTTTATTGGTTTATTGCTCCTTTAAACGACCAGATTTCGTGCCGTGACGTTTACAGCGATCACGTTTATACCAGTCAATCTATCCACATCCTTTGCCACCGCCGACTGTACCTCTTCCAGCACCACATGTATTCTATAGCCATACTTCACCGCCAAATCGATGTATATTATCAACCCGTCATCCCTGCTGGTAAGGCTGGTATTCAAAACTCTTGCTACCCCTTCCACCTTTTGAGCATTATACGCTACAATGGACTCAATTGCCGTGTCGGCAATGTAGAACCTGCCCATATAGCTGTAAGTAGGGCGCACCACCGTCTTCTCCACCGCTTCCACCTTCTTGCCCTTACCGGCGATCCTGAATATCTTCAGGGGGTCAATGAAATAGCCCGAGAAATCCTTGCGTATCTCGAACGTCGGTACCGGGATGACGTGCTTACCCTGTTCATACCGATATTTTTGCGCCAACCTGATCTCCTGGCTGGTTGAGATGTCCTCGATCCTTATGACCTCGTGAACGGGCGGCAATTCCAAGCGTTTAATTATCCTGTCTATCATCCTCATGGACGTACCAAGGATTAAGATAGAATCAGGCATAACAGCTCTGATAGCCTCTTTTACCTGCTTTGCATGCTCCTCATCCATAAAAAGAGCTCTCCTGACAGCTGCTATCCTCGTGGACTCCTTTTTGGCAGAAATGCCGGCAACTATCTTATTGCGCTTTATAAACAGGCCATCGTCGATTATATACTCAATTCCTTTTTCGCTGGCCAGGGTAAGGGCCTTATAGCTCTTACCCGTGCCACTTGGGCCTATCAAGGCGTAAACCTTCAAGGCTTGCCTCCCCTTAATCTCATATTCGCGCCACACCGGATTGTCTGGCAGCCTGCGCCACAGCCTGGGCTACGGTCTGCCCCACCCGTTTATCAAAGGGAGCTGGTATTATATATTCCTCGTTGAGCTCATCATCGCTTACCAACGACGCTATGGCATATGCCGCCGCTATCTTCATCTCATCGTTTATATCCCTTGCCCTCACGTCAAGAGCCCCTCTGAAAATGCCAGGGAAAGCCAGCACATTGTTTATCTGATTTGCAAAATCCGAGCGCCCTGTTCCCACTACCCTGGCCCCTGCCTCCTTGGCTTCATCCGGCATTATCTCGGGCACCGGATTGGCCATAGCAAAGACTATGGGGTCCCTGGCCATGGATTTAACCATTTCTTTTGTAAGCATGCCAGCGGCCGACAGGCCGATAAAGACGTCAGCTCCTGCGATCACATCCTTCAGGCTTCCCCTTTTCCGCTCGGGGTTTGTGTGCTTTGCCATCTCGGCCTTTTCGGCATTCAAGCCCTCCCGGCCCTCATAAATAGCACCCATCCTGTCACACAGTATGACGTTTTTAAGCCCTACAGCCATCAACAGCCTGGTAACGGCAATCCCCGCTGCACCAGCGCCGTTTACCACCACCGATATATCCTTCATGTCCTTGCCTACTATCTTGAGAGCATTGATCAGAGCAGCAAGGGTCACCACCGCAGTGCCGTGCTGGTCATCGTGAAACACGGGAATATCGCACTCGGTTTTAAGCCTTCTTTCTATCTCAAAACACCTAGGCGCTGATATGTCTTCAAGGTTTATACCTCCAAAGCTTCCGGATATGAGCTTTATGGTGTTTACGATCTCGTCTACGTCTTTTGACCTTATGCATATGGGAAAGGCATCCACATCGGCAAACAGCTTAAACAGCACGCACTTTCCTTCCATAACCGGCATGCCAGCCTCGGGCCCTATATCGCCCAGTCCCAGCACTGCCGACCCGTCGGTCACTACAGCCACCAGGTTCCATCTCCGGGTATATTCATACGAAAGGTTGACGTCCTTTTGTATGGCCAGACAGGGCTGTGCAACCCCTGGCGTATAAGCCAATGACAAGTCCTTCTTGTCTTTGATGGATACCCTGCTTACGACTTCTATCTTGCCCTTCCACTGCCTGTGGAGCTCCAGGGCTTCCTGCTGTATCGCCATACAACTATTCCCCTTTCTTACATGCTTAAAGCACTCAATATGGCCCTCGCTCACATCTTATGCCTGATTTTACATTACAACAATGCTGATTTTATTAACACAATTCACCCCGTCTGCTCCCTATGACTTTCAAATAAAGTGCTGAAGGCCCAAATTAAAAGGCGTCAACGAAGACCAATTGCTCTGCAAAAATTATTTATCTCTGGCGTTATAATATTCACAGTATTCGGCCAGAAAACACTCATGGCATTTGGGCTTTCGGGCGGTGCACACCCTTCTCCCATGGCGTATGAGCCAGTGATGGGCCCTCGACCACTTGTCCTTGGGTATATTCTCCATAAGCTGCATCTCGGTATCCCTTACGTTTGCAGCATGCGCCAGTCCCAGCCTGTTAGCCACACGAAACACGTGGGTGTCAACCGCAATGGCATCCACGCCAAAGGCATTGCTGGCCACAACATTTGCCGTCTTTCTGCCCACTCCTGGAAGAGTCTGAAGTTCCTCAATATCCTGTGGAACTTGTCCACCGTATTTATCGAGTATGATTTGGCTTGTCTTGATTATATTCCTGCTTTTGGTTTTATAGAAGCCACAACTGTAAATTTCCTTCTCCAGCTCTTCCGGCGACAGTCGCGCAAAATCCTCCGGTCCCGGGTATTTTGCAAAAAGCGTAGATGTAACTTTATTTACCTGCCTATCGGTGCTCTGGGCCGAAAGCATAGTAGCCACCAGAAGCTGAAATGGGGTTTTATATTTGAGCTCTGTAGTGGCTCCTTTATAATGTTTTTCCAGTTCATCCAGGATTTTTTGGTATCTTTCCCTGTCCGTCAACAGAGCTCTTTTCTCCTTCCTTCAAACAGATTATCTTTGCATATTATACAATAAACGCTGCAATTTACTCAAGCAGGATATATATAAAAATCTATAAGCAAATACCTGTGCCGCCCATATCAAGCCTTTACAGGCCATATGGGCGGCATACCATGAACTAATTCACTATAACCACCGGTTTTATAAGGCATAGAAAACGACAGCCAATTACGCCCATTTTCTATGCCTTTTATAAAATATTCAACCAAACTCGGTAAGTTTTCCTCTGATTCCGTTATAAATCCTCTCACTAGTTAAGTCCTTTCTTTACAGGCCTCTACAAAGGCGATGACATTCTCTATAGGGACATCGGGTTCCAGCACATGTGTAGGCTCAAGGATTAAAGCTCCGTCATATCCTAAGGTCCTTTTTCGTTCCCTTACCACTCTTTTTACTTCATCTGGCGTTCCAAAAGGCATGGTGCTCTGAGTTCCAACCGTGCCTTTGAGAACCAAGTACTCCCCGTATTTTCGCTTTACCTCAATCGGATCCATGCACTCAGGCTGAATAGGATTCAAAATGGTAACTCCAATCTCAATAAGCTCGGGTATAATATCCATAATATTTCCATCGCTATGATAATCCACCTGTATATCAGGTTTTATATCCTTTGCAGCTTTTATCACTTTGGCCCATCTGGGCTTCAAAAATCTTCTCCAGTGTTCAATCGAAAACATAAGCGTCCTTTCATTGGCCACATCGTCGCCTATGGTCAACCAATCTACCCCGGCCTTTGCCGCAGCTTGAGCAACTTTCACGTTCCGCTCACAAATCTTATCCAGTATGAATTCACATATCTCGGGATTAAGGAGCATATCCACGAGAAACTGCTCGTATCCCCGGATCTGCCAAGCAACCTCATAGATATGCCCCACCCAGCAGATAACAGGTTGATTGTTTTCATGAGCTATCTTAACCTGTTCTGCCATATGGCAATCCGTCCAACCCTCTACATTTGGATATGGAAAATCTTCTATTTCCCTAAGAGTTTTTGCGTTTCTCAAAGGACTGACATATCTAGTGAAATGATACAGACTTCCCGGTATCTCCAGTACACCAATATCGTTGATAAACGCATTGGGTGGAATATCCATATCCTCGTAATACTTAGAAAAATCGGGCTTTTTAAAATCCTCAGGGGGCTTTAAGGCCACATACGCAACACGAGGCATATCAAAATTTTCTACAAAGCTGTCCTGTGGCTTTAAGCCCAGATGTTGGCGAAGGCGCCTTTCCAAATCCGGAGTACAATGGAAGAAAAAAAGGTATTCATCATGTGGAATATGCTCCACTGTCGCCTTAAACAATTCCAAACTATTCACAATGCTCCCCTTTCTATGCAACCCTTTTAAAATTATTGGGTTTCTAAGCCATAGTTTAATTGTAAGTGAAAACCTTGGCCAAGCAAATCTATCCTTCCAGAGCCACCGATATCATAGCATAGCAAAGTACTTTTCATCCGGCACATACTCCGGGATGCTGTTGCCTGTCCCCAGCGCGTAACCACCTGTGTTTTTTGTCCTTTCCAGCATGGCCCTGCAGCGCTGCTTGATCTCATCGATCGAAGCCCTACACACAAAATCCACATCAATACCACCAAGAATGGCTATTCTTCCACCCCAGCGATCATATGCCTCCTCCACTGGCATGATGGCATCCTCAAAGGAATGCTTTGCATCATATTCCATATCTTCAATACCAAGATAACTTATGGATATAGAGACCTGCCGAAAAGCTTTGCAGCGCACTACCTCTGTTCTCAACACAAAACTCATACATTCTCTATCTGTCACCTGACAACACACAGACTCATCAGCTGTTTTCTGCCAAAACTATTTTACCATATTTTATTAGGCAATTCATCTTTCTCATCCTCAGAAAAACAAATTGACAGAAGCGATAAAACGCATCAAAATCCTTGCAATAAAATTCTCATGCGGTGCATATAAATTTACTGAACTTACCTGTCCTACGTGATTTATTAATGTCAAAAATCAAGGGGTTTACAGATAGGAGGTGGCAAGGTGAAACTCTATTACCGCAATGACTATATAGTGCGGTTTAAAAACGGTGACTTATGGCACTTTTTCTCTCAAAAAGGAAAGGGTATATACTTCCGCTGCATGGAAAAAAGCCGAAATTGGGGAAATGAGACAGAGCTTGTAGCAAACGCCCACGAGTACTTTTCCGTGTCGATCGACAGCCATGACCACCTGCACCTGATATACCAGGACCATAACGGAGAAATAGTATACATGGAGTATAACGGGAATACGTGGAACAAACAGTTGCTTCATCAATACGATACTTCATCGTACATAGTGCAATTTCCTACCATTATTGTTCTCAACGAGCAGGTCCACGCCATTTTTGCTGTGGGCACAATCCCCTCTACCGGCCTTTGGAGCCTTTATCATTGCTATAACAACGGCAACGGCTGGATTAAAGGCGAGATAACCAGGTATGCGGATGGAAAACAGACCAGCCCCTTTTACCTTGACTATGACCAAAGAAACATTCACATGATTTACCGCAGCCTGTACCGCAACCATCACAGATTATTTTACTGCCATTTTGATGGCGCCCGTAATCGATGGAGCATGCCCGAGAGCTTAAGCCGCAACCTGACCGACTGCAACATGCCCAGCATCCTCGTCAAAAACAACAGGCTTCATCTTGCATGGACGTCAATAAAAAATTCCAACCTGCAGGTTATGTACCGAAACTGGAACCTGAATTCATACTTCAAAACTGGCTTGGAAAAAGAGGTGCTTTTGTCCAGTGAAGAATCGAACTGTTCGGATCCACAGCTCTTCTGGGCAGATAACCAGTTATGGTGCATGTGGTATCAAAACGACGATATATACTGCTGCTCATCCCTCGACGACGGCGTGACCTGGACCCAAGCAAAATCCCTGGAATGGTCGCATATCGGCAGCTGTTACTGCATAAAATATTCCAGCAACTATCCCGAAGACCAGTCCAACCTTAAAGTGCGTCGAATATTTGCAAACCTAGACAACGGCCTGGAAATTCCCATACCGGGAGAATGCAAGGGCCTTCCCGAAGCCATACATAGTGTAAAGATAGAGGATTTGCCTTCGAAACCAACCATGGACCAACCGCACTTTGAACATCCTGGTTCATTTCAGCAGGTAAATGCACCTTCTGCACCTTTAAAACAAAACAGCGCCGCTTCTGAGCTGCTCGCATCCAAAGATGCACCCTACAGCTCATCAGAAAAAGCTGCACAGGGAGATGCATCCCCCACACCGCCAACCTCCAATCAGGAAATGCACGATTTAAAACCAGCCGACGGCGGGCATGCTTCCGAAAGCGTGCATTCAACCAACGCAAATTCCACAACCCGTGATACAGCTTTGCATGCCACAGACTACGTGGCAGATAAAGAGCAAAGTACACCACAGCCAAACACACAACAGCCGGAGACTGAATTAAAAGAAGCACCCATAAAGTCAGATAATATAAGGCAAGAACGCCATCACCCTTATGAAAAAGCAGGGCAATTACCTGCCAACCAGACCATACCCGACAATGTCGTAAATCGCGTACTGGCCTTGATACAGGAGATGAACAAGGTCAATGGCCTGAGAGCAAGATTTCAGGCTCTCATTGCCAAAAACCAACCAGAACAGGACAGCACGTACTACCTTTTCCAACTTGATGCCCTCTTGAATTCCTGGATCAAAAAAGCCGAGGGAATCCAGGCTCAAAACCAGACCATCATGAGGGAAATCGAAGCGCTGCGAAGGCGTTCCATAGAAAATCAGCGGCAATGGGAAATCCTCCTGGAAGAATTTGAGGAAATAAAAGACCTACTAGAAAAAAACTTGAGAAGGGGTTTTTTAAGAAAAATCATAGGCTAATCCAACAATCATCCAATACAAAACAACACAGCTATTGGCCACAAAAATTATATTTCCCAATAAATGCATTTAGCAAAATTACTGCCACAAAAACCGGAATATCAGTGAAATATATTCTTCTGTCTTGGAGAATGATATACTTCTAAAGGAAGGAGAACTCAATTATGGTGATATACATGGACAACGCAGCCACTTCATGGCCAAAGCCCAAATCAGTCTACAGGGCCGTTCTAAATTGCATGAAGAGATATGGAGCCAACCCTGGCCGTTCGGGGCATAAGATGGCTATAGAAGCGGGAAAAATACTACTACATACCCGTAAAATGCTGTGTCAGCTCTTTTCGATAGATAACCCATTTCAAATGATATTTACCCTGAATGCTACCGAAAGCCTGAACCTGGCCATCAAAGGGTGTACAAAGCCAGGCGACCATATCATCACCACCTCCATGGAGCACAACTCGGTAGTGCGCCCGCTCAAAGAGCTCGAAAAGTATGATATAAAAACCACCTACGTAAAAGCCGACAGCCAGGGACGAATCGATCCTCACGACATAAAAAAGGCTATTCGAACCAATACACGGCTCATCGTCACCACCCATGCCTCCAACGTGACCGGGACCCTTGTACCCATAGACGAAATAGGCAAAATCGCAAGGGAATACGGCATACTCTACCTAGTAGATGCAGCGCAAACCGCCGGAATCATACCCATCGACCTTTCAAAATTGCCTGTGGACATGATGGCCATGGCGGGACACAAAGGGCTACTTGGCCCTCAAGGGACCGGCGTGCTTTACATCGCCCCCCATGTAAAGTTAAAGCCGTTAAAGGAAGGGGGTACAGGAAGCCAATCGGAAAACCTTTATCAACCCGAATTTGCCCCCGACAGGTATGAAGCCGGAACGCAAAACACTCCTGGAATTGCCGGCCTTGGAGCGGGAATTAGCTACATATTCCAACAGGGCCAAAAAAAGCTGCTTTCCCACATCATCAGGCTCGAGAAGTTCTTTTTAGAGGCTGTATCCCATATTCCCGGTATAAAGATCTACGGCCCCACAAACATGGATGAACGAATCGGTGCGATTTCAATAAATATAAAGGATTTTGACTCGGCATACATCGCCAACTTATTGGATGAAAGGTATAACATCGCAACTCGCGGTGCCATTCACTGCGCTCCTTTGGCCCATCAAACTATAGGCACCTTAAAGCAAGGAACCGTACGCTTCAGCCCCGGCATTTTCAATACCATGGACGAAGTCAAGGAATGCATAAGAGCGCTGGAGCAGCTCAGCCACCTCAAATAGCATTAAAGAAAAACCCCTGCAAGTTGACGCTCTGCAAGGGTTTCTCTATCTATTGGCCGAGTATGCTCTTGACATCCACCAGCCCTCTGCCCTGGGCATATATATTCTTATCTATACTTCTTGCGTATTTCATGATCAGCCCCTTTACCTCATCCGGCGTGTACTCGGGATGTGCCTCAAAGATAAGGGCTGCTATGCCGGCTACTATCGGCGCTGCCACCGACGTCCCAGACATGGTAGTGTACGCCTTCTCCAATGAATAAAGCTTTGGTCCACCGGTATAGTCGCGGTCGGTGTTTAAAGATACCACATTCACTCCGGGCGCCACCACGTCGGGCTTGGGTATGTTGCCATGGGCTGGTCCGCGACTTGAAAACTCTGCAACCACATCATCGCTTATATCAACGGTTCGCTTATCATCGACCGCTCCTACCGTTACAATGCTTGGGCTTATACCCGGGGTGGTGATAGTTCCTTTCTTTGGACCAGAGTTGCCCGCCGCAGCCGTCACAAAAATGCCCTGTTTCCAGAGCTGGTTGACAGCCACCACAAGAGGATCATTCCTTATAGCTCCGGAAGGTTTGGAGCCGAGCGATAGGCACACCACCCTTATATTGTATTCCTTCCAGTGATCTGCCACCCATTGCATTCCAGCGACTATCTTTGAAGCGCTGCCCTCCCCATCCCTGTTCATAACTTTAACCGCGATTACGTTGGCCTCTGGAGCCACCCCTGCATACTTTCCTCCCGATGAATAGCCGTTCCCGGCCGCCACCCCTGCAACAAAGGTGCCATGCCCGTTATCGTCGTAAGGGTCCTTTTTGTCATTCACAAAATCCTTAAAGGCAATGATCCTATTTTTGGGCCTTATCAGATCAGGGTGAGGATAAACACCGGTATCAAGTATGGCAATTCCTATGCCTTTTCCAGTATACCCCTTTAGGTTGACATCCCTGGCACCCACCTCTTGTGTGGCTATATTTAAAAGAGAATTTATATCCACATCGTCAGAAATATATCTTATGGACTCTATCTCTACAATTCTCTCAAGCATGGACCTAGGAATCTCAACCGCATAAGCATTGATAAGCGGAAACTCATACACTATCGTTACGCCCATCTTCTGTAAGCATTCCTTGCAAACAGAGGCCTGCTCCTCTTTAGAAAATATAATAGCCGAAAGCCTACTGTCTGAATTTAAGGTTTGAACTTTCTTGATAAGCCTACGATCAATTTTCTCCTCAGCTCTAGTTACTCGATCTAAAAAAGGAAATAGCAACATTCCGAATAGAATGTTCAATATTTCGCCCCCTTTACTTGCATTTGGTATATCTTATGTATACCGTCAGCAAGTTGTTAAGGGGTACAGAAAAAGTTTATCAATTAGCGGCCTTGCAACTCCCTAAGAAGTCTATCCAGCTTCCTCCTCTGTTGTGGCTCCAGCACAGGCATAATAGCCTTTATCATACCTTCGGCCTTTTCTCGTGTAATTCCCCCTTTGCCCGATTTGATCATGGCAGCCAGCTCACGTATCATCTCATCCTCCGATTTCCCCTGCATGCTTTGAACCATCTGCAACAATCTTCTTATGTCCTGATTTCCCATATTCATAACAACACCACCTCTAAATCATTTTAATGTTGTTATAATACATAATTATTCAAAATCTCAAATATTGCTACTCCAAACCAATGCACATTTTATAGATAGCAGCATATTATGGGTAAAGAAAGCATCAAGGGTGGTGAGCGACTTATGTCACAAGAAGTGCTCAAAGGCAGTTTCAAAGGTACCAATGTGCTGTTTTTCTTCATGATACTGACGCTTATATGGGATGTACATTTTGAGATAAATCACCTGTTTTTCTTCTTTATATTTCTGGTATTGACATCTGCGGTATAGAACCGTGCAAAAAGCAAGGAGGAATTCTATGGAGAACAAATACCCTTTTACCCCGGTACCCTCAAGACAAACAGCCCATAAAATGGGGCAACCATACCTCAGTGCTCCGCAGGAACGGCCATCTGTCGCTGCCAAACCGACACCGCTTGCACCAACAAATTCAGCTACCAGAAACTTACCAAATGTACCAAAAAAAATCCCTGGTTTCTTGACCCCTCCCATAAATCCGCTGCCGCTGTTCCTTCTTTTCATCACAATCAAAGTACTGGCTTCAGAAATACATAGCGGCAACAAGGGTAGATTTTCAATAAACCTGTGGAACTCCATCAGCCAGGCGGTGTACAATCCCGAAACAATAAACATGCTGATGGCCGTAAGCCCTTACTTGGATGTACCAGAGCAGGAAGGGATATATACCATTATAGGCATACTGGAAGCCATCCAAGTACTCAAAGGACTTCGAGAAGGAAGTTATCAGGCGCAGCGCATGCAGCAAATACCTGTCCTGGGACTGGAAAATGAAAACAAGGGATTGGGGATCATCAAGGCCCTAAGAGACTACATGCCTGAAAATAGCCGTCCCACCATTGACAGGGCTATACAGATCCACGAATCGATCGAAAAGCTCTCCAATAACATAAAAATATACAGAAACAACCTGAAAATTGCAGGCAATCGCAAGCCAAACCCCATAGAGGAATTGGGCGAAATCATAAAGGTTGTAAAATCCATAATCCCTGATGAACAGCAAAGCAAACTGAATAAACTGCAAAAGCTCATTCAGGTTGCTCAAGTAATGGATTTGGACGAGGTCATAAAAAACAGGAATTCAACCCTTCAGTCCAGAAACAATGATTCACAAAAAGATAAATTTAAAACAGAAGACGAGGTTATTATAGACAAAGCCATGCAGCACAAGGACAACATCTATCCCAGGGAACAAAAAAGCACGGCTCACAGCGATGACCATCAAACCGCATCAAATGATGACCAGAATCAATCCCTTGAAATGCTGCTCAGGTTGATGCAGCTCCTATTGCAGCCTTCCAACACAAAAACGGAATGAAAAAAGGGCCCTTGCTATCAGGCCCTTTTCCCTTGTTCATTTTCAACTGCGCTCCAAAGCCCTTTCTAGCATGGGCAGCACTATTAACGCCAGTACACCACCTATCGAAGCGGTGATCAGTTGAGGCCAGCTAAACTTTAAAGACATCAGCTCCTTGGCCTGTGGCGGCGTGTTGGGCATAAAGAAGGGGATTGCCACATGTACCACCGTTATGTACAAAACTAAGAATTTGCACAGGGCCCCTGCAGCCAGAGCTACGTATTTATTCTTTCTATAAAGAAGCGCTACCAAAACGACGATGGTGGCATTGCCCAGGGCTACAAAAGGCACCATAATGGGATTTGCCAGCACATTCTGCAAAAATGCTATAACCGGAGTCAAGATTGCGACTATGAGCCCTCCCTCGATCCCCACAACCACCGCTGCGATGATCAAACACAGATTTACCAATGAACCTACAACGTACTGGTCCACCAGGCTCGGAATGGGCATAAACAGCCTCAAAGATTGAAACAGCACTGCCAAAGCCAGAAGGATTGCCGTCCTGCCAATAAAATTAACCGTTTTATTTATAATCATCACTCCCCATCAATCATAAAATTTTTTTGACGTCAAAGCGGTTTTAACCGTAACCCCTTTTAGATTCCCAAGCTTTCCGGTGAGCGCTCCGATGTCGTCTGTGGTGCCCTCCACTATAAGGGCAATCACAGATATGCCCCTTTCCCGATAAGGGATGCCCATCCTTCCCACGATGATATGCGAATACTCCCTGATATAACTGTTAACTTGCTCGCCCCACTCCTTATGGTCATCCACCACAATTCCAATTACCCCAATCCTCTTTTCCACGGCCTGTACCTCCACCCCTCAATCTTAAAAACTTCACAATTTACCCTCTTCACTTCGCGATATACGCCTCCCCTCTTACTCAGGGCCATCCCCTCATAATCAGGAGCTTCTTTAAAAAAATTATACATCATTTTTACAGGCTTTTACAACCAGAACCGTCACGTCGTCCAGCATCTTCTTATCCCCCAAAAGCACGTGGTATGCATCGATGATCTCGTCGCATATCTCCTTAGCCGAGGTATCCTTCAGCCATTTTACAAATTCCACCAATTTATCCTGCGAGAAAAGCTCAGGCTGGGCAGGGTCAATCTCTATCAGCCCATCGGTATAAAATACAAGGCTGTCTCCCGGTTCCAAATGCACCGTCCTGCTCTCGTAAGACGGCTTAAAATAGGGGGCAAACTTGCAAATCGGAAATCCATCAGCCTGTAGGACCTCAACCTCCCCATCTGCTCTGATAATAAGGGGATTGGTGTTCATACCGGCCGACGCATAGGTAAACTTTCGAGTGGCGATGTTGTAAATGCCATACAGCATCACCACATATACCTCATCGGGGAACGGCATCTCGTTATAGGTGTGATAGCAGTTCATGAGCACTCCCCTCGGAGTGAACACCTTCTGCCGTCCATCGTCATACTCCTTTTTAAAGTTTATGTTTTGATTTATGAAGACGTTGATCATAGCAGCAGACACGCCGTGTCCCGCCACATCCCCTATGAGAATGCCTATGTTCTCATCATCCAGCTTGAATATATTATAGAAATCACCGCCCACGTTTTCACAGGGCATATACCTGGCCGCAAATTCCACACCTTTTACATTGGGAAAGGTGGTAGGCAAAAGCGCCAGCAAGATATTTCGGGCATACTCGAGGTTTTTCATCAAGCTCTGATTGGCTGCGGTGATTTCAGCAGTCCTTTGAGCCACCAGCTGCTCCAGGTTGTTTACATAAATGCTCAGCTGGGTTTCAACGGCCCGAAGGTCCTGGTATGGTTTCTGCACGTTTTGCACAAACAGAGCCCTAAATAGAAGGTAATAGGCTATTATTTTGTAAATATGTCCCAAAAAGTTATATGTATCGTATACATTGGTATAGCGCGTGAAAGCCATTTCACTGAAGATGCTAAACACCAGCGCTTTTACTATGAGGGCATCCCCCTTATCTTCACAATCCCCCCTTATGTAAGCCATCAAAAATAAAGCAGCTGTTATAAGCTGGATGAGTATTATTAAATACTCCAAGTATATCTTAAGAGGCGTTAAACCTTTTCCCTCAATGAACAGAGGCGGCAAAAAATCAATCCGGTAATGCACCACAATGAGCCAAAAAATTGAATACGCTATCGTGGGTAAAAGCCATAATCCCTCGCAGCTTCTCACCTTTCTATCGCACGGCACCAGGGTGGAAGTCAGCATACCACATGACATGGTAAGGCGTGCCAAAATCCAGAATGCAGTGGCCTTTTCCGCCGAAGATTCAGTTAAAAATACCGGCATCCCCTTGTAGGATAAGGTATGAAATAAATCAATCAGCGATACCGCAAGAAAAGTGCAAGCAATTATCATCGATCTTAAACGGTTGGATTCCTCAAAAGTGTAAAAAGTAATGGCAAATACGGCAAACGACATCACAATGCTAGATAATTCTAAAAAGATGTGCCAGGTTAAAAAAAAATCCGACGAAAAGATCCTGTACAAAAAATGGTCACACCAGGCAAGCACGATGAACAAAAACACAGATATCACTATTATGTAAGCAACACCGGTAAGGTCTTTCTTTAACTTTAAAGCATAACCCGCCATAAGATTTACAATTGCCCCCAAACCATACTTAAATTTCTATTTAGCGAGTTTATTCAAATTTTCGACAAAATTATATTTTTATTATACTCGCTATTTGGGATAAAGTCCATACCACCTCCCCGCGTTTTTTATTATATGCTTTACAAGTAAATCTGTTTATCAGTTTTCCCTTCCAACTTGCCGATTCCATATCCCAATGAAAAGCTCTGCATCATGCTGCCTGCGATGATGAGGACCAATAATTCCCTGCTTTCCTTATCCAGACCCACATCCGCGGTTTTCATAAACTCACGCATCTTATCCCTGGCCAGATCCAGAATGGCCTGACGCGTACCACTGTACTGTTTATCCAATTTTTTGTTCCCTTCCCTAGTGTATTCCTTCAACATCTCATCAACCTTCATGCCAATCAAAACCCCTTTTACTTCGTTATGGTATTTTTCCCTTTCAATGGTACCCTAATTCCCCTGGTTTTATACTTGGAACTCCGCCAATTTATTAAAATTAAAATTAGAAGTAAATCAAAAAGGCCTATGGGAGACAAGCTCCCATAGGCCTTGAAATGAAAAGACTCACTAAATAAAGCTACTTAGATGCAAACACATAGTTTTGTCCATTGTTGTTGTCCCAGTGGCCAGCGGAGTCTTTAAAGGCCACATTGAGGTTACCCTTGCTGGTTACGGCAAACTGGCTTTCAAACTTTTGAGGCCCCACTTTCCTCATCTCAATGAAGGAAACATCTGTCCACCTGGTATTGGGCCCATAACCTATGCAGGCAAAAACCCTGTCAGCCCCGTGCTGAGCGAGTATGCCCTCATATGTTAGATTGACCACTTTCCCTTTTTCAACAACCTCGGGATTGCAATAAACGCCGTACTGTGCATATTTCCCGCCGTTCATTTACATCATCACCCTCCTTTAAAGCCATCAATCATAGTATGCGGTGAATTTTTTAAAATATATCTGTATATTTTTTCTCTTCTCAATAGTTTTTATCGAAAAATCTCCTTCAATAAAATGTATTTTATTGTATAAAATTCCATTTAAGCCCGAAGATATATTTTACACCGCTATAAATTGAATCTGTAATCCTATTTGCTTTCAAAGACAGAATTTGCTTGATATTTTGTTTGATATGTTGATGGGAAATGCATATGATTGGCAAAAAACAAAAAGCGCCAGACTCGATGGCTGGCAGCTCACTCCTCAAAATTGCTATTGATCAGCTTAGTGATTCCACATAAGGCCTCTGCCTCATCGGGCCCTACAACTTGGACCCTGAATCTACAGCCCTTATAGATCCCCAGTGCAAGGATGGACAGCAGGCTCTTGCCATTGCCAATCTTTCCATCTTTTATAACAAAAATCTCTGATTTGTAGCTGTTTGCAACCTTTGTAAATTTTGCAGCAGGACGTGCATGAAGACCTACCTCGTTTTCAATGACAAAATCCTTCTCCAGCATTTTGTCCCCTCTTCTCCCATCCCCGTTTATAGCTGCTTGAAAATAACGTTATCATGAAAAATATTCTTGTCCTATATTGTACTGCAATTTGACATAAAATACAATGCCGATGTTTGCATAAATTTAAAATTTATATTCCAACAGATAGTCAAATACCGCCTTTAACCTATTGAGCTGCTTAAAGGCTTGACGGTCAATGCGACCTTCCTCCAGAAAATACTCCAATTCATCGCATACATTGCTGTACGCAAAGCTGATGTGCTTATTGAACCCGTCTATATTGACCTCCAGTATAAGTTCCATATTTGGATACATCTCAATGCCAGGAATAAATTCTTTCGGGTAACTGGACTGCAACTCCCCTATCCGCAGTTTATTTATAACATGATTTAGTATCTGTTTAACCTGTCTTTGGCTGAGCTGTCCACTTTCCACTTTACCCTCAAAGATGTCCCTTCGTACGCGTATAACCCCGTTGCCATACAGCTCAAATACCGTATTATCACCCTTACCTTCCTTTATGCGAATGATTGCATTCTCAGAAGATGGGTCATAGGATATCCCTGTCTCAAAGGAACACCCTCCTAAAATGGTTGCTAAGGGCATCATAACAGCTGAAACAATCAAAAATACCATGGTCGTTTTCATGCTCCTCACCCCAACCCCTCGATTCTCCAAACTATTAGACGGTAGTTAAAACTGAAAGGTTTCAATTTTGACGCCCACAAACACCATAAAAAATTACATCTGTTGCAACCATATCCATAGTATGATATTATTTTGATAACCGTGAAAATTTGCAGGTTGATTACATAAAAAGCCGGTATAAGCTAATTTCAATGACGAGGAGGTATACACAGCGTGGCAACACAGGATAAGATGGACAAGATAGTAGCCCTATGCAAAAACCGTGGCTTTATTTATCCCGGTTCGGAGATATATGGCGGATTAGCCAATACCTGGGATTACGGTCCTTTGGGAGTGGAGCTTAAAAACAATATCAAAAGAGCCTGGTGGAAAAAATTCATCCAGGAAAACCCATACAATGTTGGTGTAGATACCGCCATCATCATGAACCCTCGCACATGGCTGGCCTCTGGCCACCTGGAGAGGTTCAACGATCCGTTGATGGACTGTAAGGAGTGCAAAGCCCGTTTCCGTGCCGACAAATTGATTGAAGATTACATGGCAGCCCAGGGCGTGCCCAATCCCTCGGTGGCTGGATGGAGCGACGAACAGATGGAGAACTACATAAGGGAGCACCAGATTCCCTGCCCCGACTGCGGCAAGCACAACTTCACCTCCATACGATACTTTAACCTGATGTTCAAGACCTTCCAGGGTGTCACCGAGGACTCAAAATCAGAACTGTACCTGAGGCCCGAAACAGCGCAGGGCATATTCGTCAACTTCAAGAACGTGCTCAGGACATCCCGAAAGAAAATCCCCTTTGGAATCGGGCAAATAGGTAAGGCCTTCCGCAACGAGATCACTCCGGGCAACTTCATCTTCCGAACCAGGGAATTTGAACAGATGGAGCTGGAATTCTTCTGCAAACCGGGAGAGGACATGCAGTGGTTCCAGTACTGGAAGGAGTTCTGCAAGAAATGGCTTATCGACCTGGGGATGAAGGAAGAGGACATTCGCTTCAGGGACCACTCTCCAGAGGAGCTATCCCACTACAGCACAGCCACCACCGACATAGAATACCGATTCCCCTTCGGCTGGGGCGAAGTGTGGGGCATAGCCAACAGAACAGACTTTGACCTAAAACAGCATGCAAAGTACTCCGGCGAGAACTTCAATTACCTGGATCCTACCACCAACGAACAGTACATTCCCTATTGTATAGAGCCTTCGGTAGGCGTTGACCGTATAATGCTGGCCTTCCTGTGCAACGCCTACGACGAGGAGCAGCTAGAAGACGGAGATGTGAGGACGGTATTGAGGCTGCATCCGGCTCTGGCTCCCTTTAAAGCAGCGGTACTGCCGCTAGTGAAGAAGTTGGGCGAGCCGGCACAGCAGCTATACCTTAACCTGCTCAAGAAGTTCATGGTGGACTACGACGAAAGTGGAAGCATTGGCAGGCGCTACAGGCGCCAGGATGAGATCGGAACCCCATTCTGCATAACCATAGATTTCGATACGCTGGAGGATAACACCGTCACCATCAGAGACAGGGATTCGATGGAGCAGATAAGGATTAAGATGGATGAGGTAGAAGATTACCTGGAAGAGAAGACGCAATTTTAAAAAAGCAGCCGGGTGTACACCCGGCTGCTTTTTTAAAATTGCGTCTTCTCTTCCAGGTAA
>k87-167298_pt1 | contig 18795 bp, 20 predicted proteins | sample MGYA00084031_6733416 | MGnify analysis MGYA00084031
ATATCTTCCTCCGTTGGAGCCAGTACAGCCTTTTGTTCTGAGTAAGATGCATCCAACGGCTGGATTTCCTGCTCCTTATCAGTGCTGCAGCCCGTTAAAACAATGATCATTAGCAAAACGTAGGCAATCAGCTTCATGACACCCCTCCCACCATCCAGATTATACCAAATCCTTCAGGGCAATTATACTGGATGCAGTTTAAGCTGGTTCTCCGCCGTCTTTTCGTGAAAGAGCCGAAGCTGAGCCGTTACAACCTTTTTTATTAGGAGCGGAACCGCTCAAAGCTGTAATCGGTTCATTGATCGTTGCAATCATTGTCCGCAATTGGATCGCATCTCTCGACTTCTCCCCTTCTCCTTCTGTATGAGCGCTTGGCTCGGGCCTTTGACGGGCATCGATATCGCGGCATTATCGGACTTTGATTCCCGCAGGTACCCTACCCATGAATTCGTCTTGCCTCGCTTCTTGGTAGCGATGTTTGGGCTTGCGTGGGTTGACGGCACCGACACGTTGATCCTCCCTGTTGCGTCTTGTTGCCACCTCGAAAAACAACAAAAAGCCAGCCCTGGTGAATGGCGGCCTCCGAGCTTGAGACGTCGCTTTACCTTCTAGGCTGGCTTTTCCGTACGTATGTTGAACTGCGGCCTGCTGGCCGATCATTCGTGCCAGTAAGGTTCTATATTATTTCATAAGCAATTCATCTGTTTTGGTGATCATGTTATCCCAATTGATGAGATACACCTTAACCCCGACGAGTTTAAGCTTCCCGTCAACATATTCGTGAATTTTCTCGGTAAATTCCCTCGTTGATTCATTGAAAGTAAGCTTTCCTTTAACAGGCTCGATCTGGCGGGAAAACAGTTTCGTAATACCAGTATTTACCTTGTCGATCTCATACCCGTTGATAAATGACCCTTGGGAATTGGTTTCCAGCATATAGAACATGTTTCCGTGGACCATACGAGAAATCTCACTTAACTTTCCGGTACTCTCCATCTTCGGAATAACAAGTTCTTTATTATTTACGATGTTAACGACTTTTTCAAAACCTGGACGCAATGCGTACACATAGTCCAAGGGGAAGGGGTACGTCTGCTGTCCCTGCATTCCTCCAAAGATCGGGTCGCTAGTCACCCGGTCAGGGCCTTCGAAACGAACCGCAGGAACGCTATTATCCCACTTTTGACCAATACCAAACATGTTCGCGATAGTGGCAGCAGGTACATACACGTTGCCGTTGTAAGTGAAGGGCTCCGCTTTGGTCTGAATTTCCTTCCCGTTGATCATGAGCTTGATATTCGCAAAGTTAGCCTTAATGGATTGCGTTCCCTTTTTGGCGATGGCGCTATTGCTTCCGGCGAGCATTCCCCCGGTAAACAACAATGCTCCCGCCACTCCTCCAATTATTACCTTTTTCGATATATGAAACATGCTATACTCTCCTCTGTGTCGATTTTTATATAAGTATAACGCAAAAAGTTGAACAAATGTTTCATCAAAATTCGTAATGACTCGCATTGGCAAAGTAATAATGCCCCAATTACATAGTGCGTTTGAATATGTTACAACCGTTCATTTGTATGGTAAAATTTCCCAAAAAGAAGGTTGTGCATCTAATGAAAAATCAACCATTCTGGTTCAAATTTATTTTCGTTATCGTTATGATAATCGGGATATTTGCATTCCTTACAGGGATTTCTTTCTTTCAACTCTCAACATTGCTCGGCTTGCTCGTTCTCTCTATTTGCTTGTATACCAAAGATTCAACCAAGCTCTAAAAAAAGGATTGATGTTGATTTTCACTAAAACCCTCTGTTTGGAGGGTTTTTTGGCATTTACTTCAGTCCGACTTGATTTCTTTCCCACTATTTGTTATTTTGGTTTACTCTGGCTGGCAAATTCGAAAAATTAGGGTGATACAAATGATCACGAGATATGCAAATATAAATGACACCATTGAAATATTACGGATGGATGAGAAGGTCATCCATTCTTCGAGCAGATCTGGATATTTATCGGAAATGATTGATCATCATCGCTGTCTCGTTGCTGAACAAAACGCTTCGATATCCGGTTTTCTGACTTTTGATACGAACTTTTTTGGGTATTGGTTTATTTCTCTCGTTATCGTGGACCCTGCTTACCGCCAAAAAGGGATTGCAACAGCTCTTATCAAACATCTCGAGAAGCTATGCCCTACATCGAAATTATTTACCTCAACCAACCAGTCCAATCTTCCCATGCACAACCTATGTGATCGGCTCGGTTATTTAAAAACAGGTATTATTGAGAACCTGGATGAAGGTGATCCGGAAATTATTTACTTCAAACGATTGGCGGATGAAAACGAGGAAATTATTACCTTTTACGGTTGAAACCAGATGTAACTTGGGATAAAATTAACATAAAATTACAAATTTGGGGTGTGGAATGATGAAGAAGATCGCTGCGATTGTTTTTTCTGTCATGCTGGTTCTGTCTGTATCGAGTGCTGCGCTTGCTGCCAAGCCAGCGGAAGTTCGTCCATCGTGTGCGATGGTTCCATGGTGCGTGATTATGAATTAAGAACTTACAGGACTCTTATGAGGGGGGCTTCATGTGCCCTTTGGACTGAAGAAAACCCCGACAAAATGTGGGGGTTCTATCTGGGCTGGCACCTTACTTACAGGTGTCCGCTCTTTCTTTTTTTGAAAACCTGTCATCATGTCAACCATTCCATACGGAAAGGAGCGTGAAGGAGTGGATTCCGCATGATCGATATCGTATCAATCATTTTGATTACAGTTCTCCTCGTTAGTTGGGGTTTTATCGTAAACTCCCATTCGCTTCGTAAAAAATGGATTTATGTACTGATAACATTCGTCATGTTTTGGGGGATTGTTGAATTGATAGACTACCTTGCCCCTTCATCCCCTCACTATGAATAATCAATTACCCGTGACGCTAGCTTATTTACTTTTTTTTGTAAAAATGGCTATTGCCTCGGGTACTCTCCCTCCGCAAAGATACATTGAATGAAAAACTTCTGGAGTCCCCTATCCCGCTTGTAAGCAACCCTGAATTTTTTATTCAGGCCTCATTAAACGCTATATCCAGATCGTCGTCCCAAGAAAGAAAACCACCATGGCGCATAGCACCAATCATCAACACGCTCAACACGGTAAAAACATCAAAAAAGAAGCTTATTTTCTGTTCCTGAGAGCAGCCTTTGTATATTTGCCGTATGCCTGAAAACAACCATAAGCGCCATTAGGCACGCAAATATATAAAAATACAAGGTATTCCCAAAAACAGGAATAAATGAAATAACCGCAAAAAGCACTGTTGCACATATTGTGCCTAAAGAAACATAACGGGTCAAAGCTACTATTATCACAAAAAAGCCAAGGCATAAAAGGGCCATCACCCAGTCAATCATGAACAGCACAGCCACTGCTGTAAGTGCTCCCTTGCCCCCTTTAAAGCCAAAATATACCGGCCAGTTATGCCCAATAACCGCTCCTGCGCCTGCCGCTAAAAGGCTTACGCATTCTCTAGCCTCTCCCGAATAAAAGTAAACGCCAATGTACAAGCCTATCATACAGGCAATGATCCCTTTTAATATATCTCCCGCAAGAACTAACACCGCAGCAGATTTCCCAAGTACCCTCAGCGTATTGGTAAGTCCGGCGCTTTTGCTTCCATGGCTTCTTATGTCCGTGCCGTATATGTTCCCTACAATTACTGCGGTATTCAGGCTGCCCAAAAGGTAGCCCAAAATTAAGGCTGCCAAAAGCTTTATAATATCAATCATCGCTCTTCTCCCTTGGAGTATTCTCATTTTCTTTTATTTATCCATCTATACAGGGTTCATCCGCCGTCAAACCTGCCTCCTTTACCCATTGGTTATATCAATGAATGACTGCGGCCAAATATTTTGCCAAGCATATTTATGAACCTTTGCCAAGCAAATAGAATATATAGGGATGTTTTCTCTCATATTTGCCATTCTTTGGAGGTGTTCTCTCTCAGAATTCTTACATTCGGTAATTTTCAGATATTTTTGTTTCCTGGCTTCATTATAACATATCTCTTATTTTTTCAGATGTTCTCGCAAGTTTAAAAGGAGGGATTTTGCCGACGAGCGAATCCGATCTGGTTGTAAATTCGAGCCGTTTCCTGGGCTTCCTCTCCCCTTCTCCGTGTCTCTTTACGGTTTAGCTTCGGCAGAAAAGACATCTGTGCGCTCATCTTCCGTACCCCCTCGCGTTTTGCCATGGTATAACGTTGGTAGCGTATATACTTTCGATCTCCAGCATGGGGACTTTTCTTTTTCTGCCTCATACCTCTTCTGCTACCGTTAGTTGCGGAAGGGGGTGAGAACTATGACCAAGCGTCTGTACTTTTTTGTAAGTCTCCATGACGCGCTGCGAATCAGTAATGAACTTTCACAACTCGGTGTAAGTCGTTACCATGTACAGCCACACGATTTGGAAGTCGCTTTTGTTTTTGAACGTGTGTCAGAAGTTACACAGGTCGTCTTGAGGCGTTTGTTTGGTACAGATGGTGTGTCACAACAAGACTAACCCAGCAGCTGGTGTTTCCTCGAATGAGGGGCACCAGCTCCGTATTTCCATCGAAATATTGTGTTAAGCTTCGATATCTCATGAAAAAATGCTGTTTACAGAATCTCCCTAAAATGATACGTTATTGTCAGAACTTTCTGTGAGGAGGTGATCCGATGAAAAAGTTGCTTGCTGTTGTTTTTTCTGTGGTAATGGTTATGTCTGTAACTGCTGGTGCTACAGCTGCTGAAACACAAGGGTGTTATGCACAACGTGTTTGCCAAGAAATTTATTAATTGAACTTGTGTAGATCTTTCCATAACGGGACTGGAGCTTAAGGGTACTTTATGTACCCTTTTCTGTTTATTGGCTTCCTCCTCATCACAATTTCTCTTTTGGTAAATGACAGCTCCTTTTGCTTTGAAAAATCCGAAGCTCACTGCTTGCGGCATCTACTGGTTCCAGAAATGACAGTTACTCTTGTGCGCTGATCTTCCCTTCCCCTCACGGTTAGACCTCCGTGGTATAATTTTTGGCCGAGTTATTACCCAAATCTCCCTCAATTGGGGATTCTATAGAAAGTGGTTGATACGATGGTTTATGCCATCAATGACTGGGCCTTCTCTAATGACACAGAATTCCCTCATTAAGATTGGGACCTTTTTCTTACTGATTTAAGTACCGCTCCTTTACTACTATCACTATCAATGAATCCGAAAGTAGCGAAGGCTAAACGAAAAGTCTTTCTAGCTTGCCTATACCTATTTGTAGGTGATGCAGTTGGAATAGTAAAAGATAAAAACTACCTTGAGGAAGTCCGACTTTTTGTAGAGCAAGCATCATCCAATCGAAATTATTACATCCAACAATGGGTTTCTCGGTCGTTTCAACTTATTCAAAACCCTGAGCTTTTCGATTACAAAAAATGGTGTGATGGGATTGATATCTTTTCTTTCTGGGACGATTACGTTTTCCTTTGTTCCCGATATGTTTTGTAAAATCTAAGCCGTTCCTCCTGTTGCAAATCCTCGGTAAGAAAAAATCGCCCCTACACACCCGGACTTCATACCTTGCTGCTTGTTCGATTTCCTCATCAGTCATTCCGTATTTTTTCAGGAACCGTTCCCACCCGACTGGAATGATTTGAACTCCTTTATGAAGAATGCGGACCATCTTTAAAAAGGATTGCTTTTCCTTTTCCTGTTCCATGCCTTTACCCCTTCTTTACAAATTGAGTGATTTGAAAAATCGAATCGAATTGTAACAAATTACCACTACCTTCGTCCTTATAGTGGAAACAATACCAACACTTGAATCGGAGGTATTTCATTTTGAACAAAAAACTTTTTACATCGGGGAACTTAATAGTTGTTCTTCCTCTCTTATTTGCGCTTTTAATACCTGCAAGATTCTTACTTGACTCATCACCAGCCCAAAGAAATAAATTTGATTGGAACTTACAAGCCGGTTCTGCCAATGGAATTGTAGCCAAAACTCCAATTGATGTAGCGAGCAATTTGTATTACAACGATAGGCCGTTACGGAACGCACTGGTAAAAGTAACCTACTTTGACAATAACCAACACGTGAGTATTGTCATGCAACCTTACGAGGATGGATATGAAGGGACCGTTTTCTTCCAAGAATCAGGAAAATATACCCTTCGATTTTCTGTAGAGAAAGGAACTATTACTGGTTCAGAAGTTTGGGAAATTGATGTAAAAGAATAGGTGAGATGTGTTTTTTTGTGAAGACACCAATCTCATGATCCATTAGCAACGAATAGAGTTATAATTTACTCGACTCTTGTTCAAATAAGGATGATTTTGAATGCGACTCCCTTATTTTATCGGGCTTATTATTTACATACTGGTTTTGTCTCCAGTCCTGGCTGTAATCGCAGCCAAACCTTCACCCTCCGGATTCCTGATTGGTGCTGCGATCGTAAAATCATTCGCATTTTTCTTGTTCATACTAATCACTATCATTTTCTTCTCATACTGTTATCTAATTAAAGCTTACTCAAAAGGCCGCCACTCGTTTCTTGCGGCGATACTTGTATCCATTGTGGCACTTACTTCATTCACTCTTTGGGATCAGTATTTTTGTCATTTCTGTTATCCGGTTTTTCATGTCGGCCCAAATGAAACCCCTGTATCCGAGCGGAAATGAGTTACAAAATCACTGCTTAGTAAAAAGCCTCTTAGCAAACTCTAGGTGATCAAAAAATGGGCCTTACACATGAGTTTTTCTTAGTGCGGAGTGAAAGTTGAGCAGGTAGTTATAAGTGATAATCTTGTTATCTACATATGGGACTCTCTTCGTTAGATCCCTTCCTTTTAATCCCTCAACGAAAGAAAACCACATCGGTTTCAATTACCACGGTATAACGTTCATTCGTCACGAAGGTGCAAGACTTCTCAAAGACATTTGCTTAGGTTGGTCACACCTGTTTTCTCTGGCGCCTTCAACACGCCAACTCACTGGCGACTTTGTTATGGATGAGAACTAAAATCCTAACAACTTTGGCAGCTATTGCGGATCGGGCTTTTCACGAAAACTACATCATCATTTACCACGGCATTTAGCATTTTGAGCAGGTTTGAAAGCTCATATATCATCCACCCGCCATTTTACAATAAACCCAAATAATGATAGAATATTAACAACTTTCAGTAAGGAGGTGATCCCATGAATAAGTTCCTTGCTGCTTCTTTGTCTCTTGCATTTGCTCTTGCTTTGCTCGCAGTTCCTTTGCATAATGCTCAAGCCGCAAGTATTACATGCATACCAAAACCAAATGAATGGTGGTGCGTCTAGATGCTAATCCGTGAGCGCCATCTCTCCGACCTGTCCTGACAAAAGTTTCTGTAATTGGAGGCGGTCGGAGTTGCCGATCACGCAAACTCTGAATTCTAATCCGGGTCCTCACACCGCCTCCCAAAGAGTAGCAATGGTTTCTGCATATGGTTCATCGTTTAGCTACTTTTCCTCGATATAATCTTTACATAATTGAGCTGCTTTTTAACATAATCATGATTATGTTAATTCAATGGCTGCTATCGTACAGATCACGTTCACCTCACCCTGTCACCCGCACGCTTGTAAATCCTGGTTGTCTGGATTGCAATGATAGGAAAAACTAGGTTCCCTCACCAGGAATGTCCGAAGAAATTTCGTCCAACAATCCTTCAGCGCTCCTTCTTTGGCTTCATTTTCACTTCCCCTGCAACCCTCAGACAAAAAGAAAAAACCTTGATTTTTCAAGGTTTCAACACTCTGATTCGATGTAGCGGGTGATGGTGCTCGAACCCTCGCCGCTAGCCTGAAAAGAAGGAAAAACAGTATCCCTGCAAACCCGTACTTATCTAAAAACCCTTGTAAATCAAGGGAGATGCAATCAACAATAAAGGAAGGTCATTTCTATTTCTGTTAGATTTGCCCGATAAGGAATCAATAGTAGGTACTCCCTCACTGTTATTGATCTGAAAGGAAACCTGTTTGGCCGCCCTTACAAATTTTTAAATCCATGAAAAGGTCCGAAATACCAGGCTTGCCTCTTCCTTTTACGATATGCTTGCCAAAAGCTCCTCCAGGCGATCCATGGTCTGTTCGGCACCTGGGACGGCATATACTTTCACCTTTCGAATATAGCGGCAGTTTCTTCGAAAACGGTGCTGTACGTAAGTCTGGTCTTACCATCCAGATCCTCAAAAATGGCTGTGGCCAGAAAATGAGGAAAAACATCGTGTTTGATGACGATTCGCTCGGGTTTAACGACCTCGACAAAAACATTGGTGTTGGGATAGTCAACGCCATCTGGACCGTGCATGATAAATTGCCATGTACCGCCCGGTTTCATCTCAAACTTCTGAAGAGTCAACGTAAAGCCTTGAGGTCCCCACCACTTTGACAGGTACTCCTCTTTCGTCCAGGCATCAAACACAAGATCGCGTGGAGCATCCAATACGCGAGTGATCACAATCTCGCGTTCGCCTACTTGCGCTCCGCTTTCGTTGTTTTGGTTCATGTCAATCCCTCCAAAATGAAATTGACTTCGACTTGCTAAACCTATAGCACAAAGCAGCTTCCCTTGCATTCCTTTCCATATGACACGGGGAAACCGTCATCATTGTTCAGCTCCTTTTTCAATCATAGCAAATACATACTGAACCGGTTTCTTTCAGATTGCTCTCTTGAATCATCCCAATCATTGTTTCCTACTCATACATTTAAACGGGGAGCATTACTCTCATGATATGATGAGGATAAAAAGCCTATAAAAAAACCCGCCGCAGCGGGTTTCATGTATGAGTGCTGACAAGCATTGATATGGACAGAAACGTATTTTCGTCCATATCAACTGACAGGGCCCCTCTCTTAAACGCTATTTGACCTTAACCAAAAATTGCCATTTCCCGATTATTCATATCCAACACTTCAATCTTCACAGTTCCCCCGAGATGACGGGACACCAAATCAGCCAATTCTTTCAGCGCCATGTGAAACTCATCGCTTCTGGTTTCATCTACTAATTCAATACAGAGGAATGCGTTTTTCGTCTTTTCTGTTAGCATCGTTCTCTGAGCTTCACGCCAATTCCAGCATCTGCATATGGCGCCCGCATCGTCTTTATAAACAATTTCACCTTCATAAGGCGGAGCATTTTCATCACTTCCCAATGGAATAAACGGTTCGTTGCCAATTGCTTGTGTGAGCCGAATATCGCCTGCAAAAGTGTCGATATCTTCTCCGCCACACGGAAGTCCATAACGCAATGAAATGGAATTATAGATGTCGACAAGCGGGTTTATGGTTCCGATATGATTGCCGTTTTTCACTCTTTTTAATAAAGCTTCGATGGAGCACCTTGCCCCTTTCTTTGTCTTGAATTTCTGAAAGGCTTCCCGCCAAACGGATATGACTGGATTGCTGCTGAATTCCTCCAGACTCAAGAATGTGTGTGCTTCTTTCTCAGCCTCCTGCAGCAGTTTCTCGTAGATTTCAACATCCCTTATGGAATTATCGATCCCTTGGCAAATAACGGTTCCAATTTTTGCGTGAGGAAATAGCGACCAAAAATCATCTTCAATGATAAATCTTGGCATCGAATATCTCTCCATTTCTTTTTGCTATATTGTTTGTGTAAAATCACGATTTGTTGTGTCACAACCCGACATGTCATCATCACACGCTTATGTTTTGGACGGGCTCGCAAAGGCGGAGAATACCCCTAGAGCAATATAAAAATAACCAGTCATCCGATTCATTAACTTTGTACTCGCTTTCCTACCCACAATCCGCTTTCTTATACTTGCTGCAAGAACAGCATACAGACCATCACTGATAAAAGCTAGGATAAGAAATATCGTTCCTAAAAGCAAAAATTGTGTTGTGACTGATCCAGCCGAAGGTGAAATGAATTGCGGAAAGAAGGATAAAAAAAAGAGTGCTGTCTTCGGATTCATTACTTCTACGAGTGCCGATTCGTAAAAAATCTTACGTAACCTTTTGCGAGGGGCTGTTGGAATTTCGGAAGTTGTTCCAGCGGATGCAGAAAATAAAGTTTTGCACCCCAGATAGATAAGATAAGCAGCGCCCAAGTATTTTACGATAGCAAAGGCTGTTGCCGATGTCATCAGGATCGCAGAAACTCCGATTGCTCCTGCCAGAACGTGAACAGAACCACCGAGTGATACACCAAGAACGGACACGAGCCCCGCTCTCTTGCCTTGATCGATACTTCTTGCCATAATGTAGAACACAGCAGGTCCAGGTATGATTAACAATGCAGCGGCAGCCATTACAAATAGCCAAATCGTTGAAAACTCCATAGGATGCAACTCCTTGTTGTATTTTTGCCCAAGCTGTAACCAGCTCCTCCTTGATTGGTGAAAGCAAAGTCAGACTTTATTTGTAAGGTTCGCTTTCATCAAGGAAGCAATTTGCTGCTCGTTTGAAAATGGAATCCGTTCCAACTGATTTATAACGAGCTCCTGTCTGTGCAAGGAATGGTTTTGACTTAGCTTTGCCTTTCCTTCCACCCGATCGATTTTGATTTTGAATCCTTGAACGCCTTTGTTCATACCAGAAAGAAACTCAGTATCTACATCCTGCAGTCTGTAAGGGCTGTCAGGAGCTTCATACTTCGCTACCATATCATTCATGGAACTCATTAATTCCTCTTCATCCTCGATTAGCTCAACTTCTCCGTAAACATGGACAGTCACATAATTCCACGTGGGCACTGCTTTATTGGTCTCGTACCAAGATGGAGAGATATAGCAATGAGGACCATGGAAAACGGTTAAGACCGTCTGATTTCGAATATCGTGCCACTGCGGGTTCGGACGGGCAAAATGACCGTACAAATGGGTTTTCTCCTTGTTCAAGATCAGAGGCAAATGTGTTGCAAAGGGCATTCCTTTATGAATGGAAAACAATGTTGCAAAACTGTTCTCCTGTATGACCTTGTAGGCAGCTTCTTCTTTCATTGTAAAATGCTCCGGGATATACATTTGCAATTCTCCTAATCCTCTTTTTGACATACAACGGATTTCCATTATCCAGTATGATATAACTCAAGCTGACATGTAAAAAAGGTACAGTATTGAAAAATCGCGCATGTCAGTGAGTGGAAAAGTGATAAAAGTGCTGACTGGCCCCTGGGGCTGCACGATAACAATCTGTCATAACCGGGCCGATTATTCAAATAACCCTTTCCGTTTCTCGCGCATCCACTGAGCAACCTGAATTTCCTCTTGATCCTCTGATTTTTCAAGCTCTGCAACAATCGATTTATAATCGGTATCGCTTCGATTCTGGCTCATTTTGGCCGCAGCTTCAATGGAGGTGATCTCAATTTCAAAACCGACGATCCCTTTCATTTCTCTCTCAAGCAGCTCAGGATCAAACGTCTCCCAGAGCCGACCATTTTCTCGGTGAGATTCATAGCGTTTCAGCATAGAGTCCAAAGCCGATTTCAGCTCATCCTTCTCAAGCACACGCGATGTTCCATACGCATGTACAGCGAGATAGTCCCATGTAGGAACCTCTTCTCTCTCATACCAGCTTGACGAAATGTAAGCGTGCGGTCCTTGGAAAATAAGCAACACATCACGGTTATGATCCAATGTTTTCTTCTGGATGTTTCCGTAAGCAATGTGCCCGGTCGCATAAATTTCCCCTTCCTCTTCACGAATTTCCAACGGGATGTGTGTAGCCAACGGGCGCTGTTCATCAACCGTAATCAATAAGGCAAACGGGTAGGACTTCATCATTTGAACGGCCTCATCATGATTCATCCGATATTGCTTAGGAATATACACATTCATCATCCTTTCAGCTCGCAATAGAATGACTCGGAAAATTGGCAGTAAAAATCGTGACAAAGATATCGTATGATGCGAGCTGACATAAAAAAATATACAATAACAAACAAATATACATGTCAGAGGGATGAAAATGAAAAACGCCATTTTTTCCTTTCAAGATAACTCTCCGAAATACAAACAAATCTACGAGAAATTTAAATCATTCATTGAACAAGGCGACCTGAAGGCGAATGAGCCATTGCCCTCCATTCGCCAGCTTGCGGATTCCCTGCATGTGAGCCGCAATACAACATTAATGGCATATGAACAGCTTGTTGCTGAAGGGTATATTCGTGGAGAGGGCCGTAAAGGTTATTTTGTAAATGAGTTGGAGCCCCTTTTATTTCAGGAAGCTCGCAGTTCTTCCAATCATAAGCAAACCGAACCGGCCCCACCCGTTCGCGTAGATTTCCGGGCAGGCGTCGTCGATCAAGCGCACTTCCCTTTAAAAACGTGGAGAAGGATCTCGAACCAAGTATTAACGGAAAAGGACAGCTTTCGATACGGGGAACCTTTTGGCGAAATGTGCCTGCGTGAACAAATCGCAGCCTATATACTCCAGTCTCGTGGGGTGAGAACAGATCCAGATGCAATCATTATCGGAAGCAGTACCGGGCAAATGCTCGTGTATCTCGGTCTTGTCCTGAAACGTGATTTTTCCAGCATCATTGTGGAGGATCCTGGCTATGATGGCGCCAGAGAAGCTTTTCGAGCAAACGGTTTTACGCTTGAAACACTGCCCGTTTACGAGACAGGTGCTGATTTTTCACACCTGGAATATTTGACATCACGGTTAATTTATGTGGCGCCGTCCCATCACAGTCCATACGGGGTAAGCATGCCCATTCAGCAAAGGCACGCCCTCATCCATTGGGCAAACAAGAAGCAAGGCTATATCATCGAAGACGATTACGACAGTGAATTTCGCTATACCCAGCAACCATTCCCCGCTCTCGCTTCCATCGACTCAACGAGAGTGATTTATCTTGGAAATTTCTCAAAGTGCTTTCTTCCCGGAATTCGCTTAACTTACATGGTGTTGCCAGAGCCACTTTTACACGGTTACAAAAAGCAATTCAAACATTTCGAGAGCACTACTTCCCTACTTAGCCAATTTGCTATGGCAAAATTTATGGAAGAAGGGGAATGGACTCGCCATATTAAACGCATGCGTCTTGTTTACAAACGAAAAATGCAGCAGTTGGTTTTTGAGTTAAGGAATCATTTCGAGCAAAATCTATCGATTATTGGCGAGCAGTCTGGCTTGTACGTATTAGTCAAAGTACACTTGGAGCGTTCAGAGGAATGGCTCATTCATCAAGCATCCATGCAGGGGGTTAAAGTTTATCCTACTTCACTCTACTTCATTAAAAACAAAACCGATAAACCGATGATTAAACTTGGTTTCAGCAATTTGTCCTGTGAAGAAATCCAGCTTGGTGTGGAGCTCTTAAAAAAGGCTTGGTTATAAAATACATTACACATTTGCCACTTAAGAACGCCTTCCTACCGGTAGATCGGCTTAAAAAACTGCGTGGGATCAGATTGAATTTTTATTTTTGTTGAACATAATCTACTTTTGCACAAAAAGTTCTCATCAGTGAACGAACGGGTTCGATAGTTGAATAGTAGAGATAAGACGAGCGGCATTCTATCACCCCCACCTGCTATGAAGAGACAATTAAAGCTTGATTTCTCAAGGTTTTTATACTCTGATTTATGGGTCGGTTGATAAATTTTGTGACCTGATAAAGCTATTTTGTTGTAGAATAAGATACATCACTGAAAGGAGATGAAAGCCGATGTTGTATTCACCACTTTTTGAGAATGATGTACCTGTAATTATTCTCCCTTAACGGAAGAATAATTACGTCTCCGTTAAGGACATAAATAGTGTCTATAAAACGGAGGTCAACAATATGAAAAATACCATACTTGGTTCTTTATATTTATCACTCGCTGCTAGTATTTGGGGCGGAATGTATGTTGTCGTTAAAGTTGTGGTCGATATTGTACCACCACTTGAATTAGTATGGCTTCGCTATGTAATTGCTCTTTTAGCACTACTCATTATCGGAGCCCTGACAAAACAATCATGGCGTGTCGCAAAACGTGACTGGCCATTAATCATTTTGATTGGTTTCATTGGAAATACGATTTCTATCGTTACGCAAGAGGTCGGAACGATGCTCTCCTCTGCGCAAATGGGAGCCATTATTACATCAACGACACCTGCATTTATGGTCCTGTTTGCAAGAATGATCCTCAAAGAAAAAATTACTGCAAAGAAAGCCATTTCTATTGTTTTGGCAACCACTGGTGTCTGTGTAATTGTCGGAACTGCTCAAATCGATACCTCAAATCAGTTGGGTGGCGTATCTCTGATTATCGCAGCACTAACGTGGTCACTTATGTCTGTCCTTGTAAAGCGCGTACCAGGGCAATATTCGCAAATTGTCGTAACAAGCTACAGTATCCTTGTAGCCATTGCCCTTCTAACGCCTTTTACACTTGGGAGATTGACTAAGCTTGATTTTCAAGCGATTATGCAGCCTTCTATTTGGGGTGGCTTGCTATATTTGGGGGTCATTTCTACAGCGTGTGGCTTTTTGTTGTGGAATCGAGGCTTGCAAAAGCTTAATGCTTCCAGTGGCGGATTATTTTTCTTTTTACAGCCGATAGTGGGTACTTTTTTAGGTTGGGTATTACTTGGCGAACAGATTGGTTTGTCTTTTTGGATGGGCACAGTATTTATTTTTATTGGGCTGCTACTAGTCATTCGCGACGATAAACCTCAGAAAGAAACCAAAACTGTGTTCATGGAATAGCAGTACAGACAGAAATAGCGGCATTCTAGGACTTTCTTTTCTCGTCCTGGATTGCCGCTGTTGTTCTTTGATCCGAGTTAGGTTTAAAACGAATGAAACTACTATTGACGGTAAAACTAGCTGAAAAAATAATTCAAATCGTACAGTCCATGTTTCCGAGCATCAATTAATCTAGCTAGAGTAATCCATATAGCTGACTTTTTTACTTTATAGACAAAATGATTCATACTATAAATATAAATATCCCGTCTCACTTTTCACAAGGGGAAGACGGGATGGTTATGTTTGTGGTTAGGATTTTGTTATTTCATATCCAAACTTTTTAGTTTGATCCTCCCTTTGGAACTAAACACCCTTTATCCTTTTTTATAATGAGTCCACAAATCATCGTTATTAAGAGATTGGATACTAAAGGCGGGTAAAAGATAAAGTGATTTGCCCCAAGAAATACTATAAATTCAAAAAGAGCAATGCTAAACAGCAAGATAAACAACGTTCTGCTTCCAAGTCGGTACATGATAAATATCACCACTGCCATTACAAGGAACCGAATTGCAGTCAGTTTTGAAACGCCCCAAAAATCTTTCCACGGAATGAAACCTTGATTCACATCGTCAACAATAACAAAATAAAGAAACCCTTCAAGCATTGAGCTGCCAACTATATATACAGAGAAGATTGACGGAATAATTAGTCGGAAGACTTTTTGTTCCAAATTCACTTTTACAAATTCCCCCAATAATAAGAATCAATTACATTATACGCAACCTTTATAACCACTTCAATTGGTATATGATCTTAAACACAAAATGTTGGACCACAACTGTGTATAGCACACAATGACAAAAAAATCGGTTTTACTTTTCATATCACAGGTTCTTGTCCATATAACCAGCCTGTTCTCAGATAAGGAACGAGCTATTTACTAGGCAACCGCTTTTTTTGGCGTTGGTTGTATGTGTGTATTCACACGGCTTTTTGAGTTAACGAGAAAGTTCGCTATCTTTGAGGGGAGAATCACTCACCATATGCCACTAAATAGCATCCCTCCCCCCTTCAACCTAAAGAATCAAAAAGAAAAAAAACTTGATTTCTCAAGGTTTTTACAATCTGATTCTATGGAGCGGGTGATGGGAATCGAACCCACGCCGCTAGCTTGGGAAGCTAGAGTTCTACCATTGAACTACACCCGCAGGTATCCAAACATCCGCAACGAATGGTGCCGGTGAAGGGAAGTACGCCCTCTCCCTAGCTAGAAAGGAATTTCGTTTTGCGAATATTATTATAACACACGTGAAAATGAAGTCAAGAAAACATGTTAAGAACCTGCGAAAAACCTTGGAAACCAAGGCCATTTCGCAGGTTCTTCTGTTTTTTGCAGGGTTCAGAAGCGTTTGAGAGATTCGAAATGCATTTTGTACATGTCCCAGAAATCCGATGAACAAGCGGAAGCTGAGGGTGGAATCATTCGGGAAGACGGGCCGTGTGGTCGACTTTGGCATAGACAGATGCCATCAAAAGCGGATCAAAACATCAGCGGCTGGAAATACGGTTCGTACACGCAACGGACGTATTTCACCGAGCTTTACATGATGATATTGATTTGAAAGAATCGTTCTTGGAACTCAATCAATGCGCGAATCTGTTCACTGGTATAATGCTTGTTAGATACGACAAGTTTATCTTCTACATCATCATGTCTAATAACGACTGCGATTACTTTTCCTTCATAAGTTTCCAGCGGTTCAAACTCACCCAGGACATAGGCATCTATCTCCATGCCATCCCCCGAGATTGTGCCGGGAATATATCCGTAATTGAGAAGGTAGATGAAGTGATGTCTGGGATGTTTCGAACCTAACGGTCTGTCTATTTTCACTTTTACCTGTTTATGGAGGTAATCTGATACCATTGCTTTCTCCCTTCGCCAAGTGAACTATTGTGTAAACGCTTTGTAGCAGGCATTATTTCGGTCATCAATTTGAAAAGGCGCCCGGAATCAAATCATCCTTGAGATATATTGTATGCTTGGTTCTTCATCGAGAGAAACCTTTCCCCTTCGAACGGCATAAGTCCCTCCCATGATCGATTCGTACCGGCGGCCCGCACTATGCCCGTTTGACGATGTGCCAGCTCCGGGCGCGCTCGTATTGGTCGAACAGACGGGCAAAAATTCCCTCTCCCTGGCGGAGTTCCTCCGGCTTCCCGATTTCGGCGACACGGCCCGCATCGAGTACGATAACTTGATCGGCGGCGGCTAGCGTCGACGGACGATGAGCGATAACGATGACTGTCCGGTCGGGATCGCCGGCCAGATTGGCGATCGCTTGGCTAACCGCGATCTCGTTCTCTGGATCAAGCGCGGAGCTCGCCTCGTCGATCAGCACGATCCGTGCACGCTTCAGGAACGCCCGGGCAATAGACACCCGCTGCCGCTCACCCCCGGACAGTTGGGCGCCTCCCTCGCCGACACGCGAGCGCCAGCCTTGCGGGAGACGGGCGATGACGTCGTCGAGGCGGGCAGCGCGCGCGGCGGCGGCAAGCTCCTCATCCGTGGCGTCCGGCTTGGCAAGCCGGACGTTGTCCTCAATCGTCGTGTCGAACAGATACACGTCCTGGAACACGATAGCGACATCACTCATCAACACTTCTTCATTCAGGCTTCGGACGTCGACGCCGCCGATGCGTACGCTGCCTTTGTCGACGTCGAAGAATCGGGCGATGAGCCGGATGACGGTCGTCTTGCCGGAGCCCGACGGCCCAACGAGTGCTGTCATCGTTCCGGGGAGACAACGGAATGATACATCGGACAAGGCTGGCGCCTTGCCGGTTTCCTGCTCATAATGATAGGTTACGCTTTCAAATTCGATGCCAGCATTCTCCAGACGAGTTACAGGCTTTGGTGCTTTCGGAAGCGGACGGGTGTGCAGAATCGCCTGAACGCGCCCGATCGAGTTGTCCATCGCGCGGAGAGCTCCAATCAGTTCAATCAGATTGCCGATCGGCTCCAGAAAGCGGACGGCCAGCACGAACAGCACGACCGCATCCGGGATGGGAAGCGATCGTTCCAGCAGCAGCCAAGCTCCTAGCGCAAGCACGGCCGCGAACCCGATCATTACAACGGCGGTGAATGTCAGATCTGGCACCATGGAGCGACGCAAACCGCGGCGGTAGGTTCGGCGATGCTCTTCTAGCGCCTCACGCAGCCGGGCGGTACCGGTCGTACCGTGACCGGCCGCTCGCAGCACCGTCTGCGCTTGCCCGAGCTCGATGGCCCGCCCGGCAATCTCCGTGGCTGCCTCCTCCAGCTCAACCTCGGCGATGCTGGCAATGTGCCCGGCACGCCGCAAGGTCAGGAAAGCGATGGGGGCAATGGCGAGAAACAGCAGCGCCATCCGCCAGTCGACCGCAAACGTGACCACGATGACGGTAGCCGGCACAAGGACGGAAACGATCGCCGGGAATCCAATCGTAACGGTCAGGTGAGAGATCGTGTTGACGTCAGCGGTGACCGCCCGGGCGAGGCGGGCTTTGCGGTCGGCCGTGAACCATCCGAGAGGGAGAGTTGTCACGTGCCCCATCAGATGGTGTCTGAGCTCAGCGGCGAGCTCCATACTGGCGGCGAAGCCGAATGGCGTGGCGATGACGGTGAGCACAGCATAGACGGCAAGGCCGATTCCGCCCGCGAATAGCCACGGCCCAGCCGCGGCGAAGTCCGGCTCCGGGCGCAGCAGCGCCCGCAAGATCGGAACGAGCATGCCGAGCAGCACTCCCTGCAATACTGCCAGAATCACTTGCAACGAACCGAGACGCAAAAGCAGCTTCGGGTCCGGCCATAACCGATACAGGTTGCGGATCATAGGAATCATAGACATTCTCCTTTTTACAAGGTTTAACATGTGAAGGCATGGCTTCCTGGCACGTTTATCCGTTGGGCTAGGTTTGTTTTTGTTCATTCGTTTGCAGGCAGATAGGCAGTCAGTCATTCAGCCTTGTGTACGAAGGCTCCGGCGAGGCCAGCCACCCCGATGCAAGCACAGGCGATGCAAC
>k87-401501_pt1 | contig 18773 bp, 15 predicted proteins | sample MGYA00084031_6733416 | MGnify analysis MGYA00084031
AAAAACGGCAACGCGCATTATCCGGTTGATGAGGCGATAGGATTAAAACCTCGTAAAAGATACAGTCCTGACGTCATGATACTGGGGCGGAGTTAGCGACCGCTCCGGGGATGACTTACCGATTGGCGTCAGAGGTGACAAAGCGCCTCGCCGGCTTATGGAGATAATTTACACACAATTTTGGACTTGTTCCTCATTTACTCGTGTTTTTCCACATCATGTCCTCCGAATTCCTTTCGTAGAGCTGCTACGACTTTACCCGCGAAGGTGTCGTCTTCGAGCGAGCGATAGCGCATCATGAGAGACAGCGCGATAACGGGAGCACATGCTTGTACATCCAGCGCCGTTTCCACCGCCCACTTTCCTTCACCGGACGAATGCATGACCCCTTTAATACTTTCCAAGCGCGGTTCTTTAGCAAAGGCCTTTTCTGTCAGTTCCATTAACCAACCGCGAATGACCGATCCGTGACTCCATACTTTGGCCACGTTTCTGTAGTCGTAGTCAAACGGGCTTTTCTCCAGCAACTCAAACCCCTCGGCAATCGCCTGCATCATTCCGTATTCAATCCCGTTGTGTATCATTTTCAAGAAATGCCCGCTTCCTATGCCACCTGCGAAATAGTAACCGTTTTGGACACTGATGTCGGCAAAAATGGGTTCAATTGTGGGAAAGACATCAGCGTCACCGCCGATCATCAAACAGGCACCGTTCCGGGCTCCTGATACTCCGCCACTCGTTCCCACATCAAAGTAGCGGACGCCTTTCTCTCGTGCTCGATGGTAGCGGGCGATGGAGTCTTTGTAATGGGAATTCCCCCCGTCAATCAAGATGTCACCCTTCTCCATTAAAGGCAATATATCGTGCAAAATACGGTCAACAGCCTCTCCCGCAGGCACCATCAACCACACCACGCGGGGATTGCTCAGAGTAGCCACCAACTCTGACACCTGAAAAGCCCCTTTGGCGCCCTCGGAAACAAGAGCATGGACTCGGTCCTCTTTGACATCGTAGGCTACAACCTCGTAATCATGTTCTAACAAGTTGAGCCCAAGATTATACCCCATTTTCCCTAAACCGATTAGTCCAATTTGCATACAGGATCTCTCCTTCAACATCTTTATAGTTCAATTGGTTCCGTGTCTACCAACGCTTCTTTGAAACTCTGCGATCGCCTCAAACTCGTCTAACAAATGATCGTAAACACGGCGGTAGATCGCCATTAACTTTCGATAAGTGTTCACGTTTTCCACAATCGGTCTGTGACGGTTCACCGCTCCGGCTAGATCTTGAGCCTCTTCAAAAGAGTCAATTTCTCCGAGAGCCCACATCCCCAGTATTGCCGCCCCGAGGCATGTGCTTTCGTAATGGACGGGAATCGTCACTTCGTTACCAAACACGTCAGCTAATATTTGCCGCCACAGGGGCGATCTGGAAAATCCGCCCGACGCACGAATTTCTTTTGCCTCGCCCGCGAGACTCTCTAACGCGAGTGCGACACTGTACATACTGTAGATGACGCCTTCTAAAACAGAGCGAATCATGTGTTCTTTGCGGTGATTCAGCGATAATCCGAAAAACATGCCGCGGGCGTTTGCGTTCCAGTACGGTGCCCGTTCACCTGTCAGAAAAGGAAGAAAGATCAACCCTTCCGAGCCCGGAGGCACCCTTTCGGCAACCTCTGTCAACACTTCATACAGATCTTTTCCCAATCGTTTTGCGGTGGCAACTTCTGCTTCTCCAAGTTCATCGCGTACCCAGCGAAACGCAAGTCCCCCGTTGTTAACAGGCCCTCCGATCACCCAGCGATCTTCCGTTAAGGCGTAACAGAAAAGGCGCCCCTCCGGGTCAATCATAGGGTGATGGACCATCCTTCTGACCGCGCCACTGGTTCCGATGGTGGCCGCCATGACACCGGGACGAACGGCACCGAGACCAATATTGGACAGTACACCGTCACTCGACCCTATGACAAACGGAACATTGACGGGTAAGTTCAGTGTATCAGCCCATGCTCGGTCCAAGCCAGTCAACATGTGGGTAGGTGGTCGTGGGGTTGAAAGTTGCGCCTCCTTCACCCCTGCCACACGTAGCGCTTCCTGATCCCAGGCGAACTGCTGCCAATTGAAGAGGCCCGTGGCAGACGCAATGGAGTAATCGACGACGTATTGATTAAACAGCCGTGCCAACACATATTCCTTGATCGAGACAAACTTGTAAACACGGTTAAAAATATCACCGCGTTCGTTGCGTAACCAGCGCAACTTGGAGAGTGGCGCCATCGGATGCAAAGGTGTTCCAGTGCGAAGGTAAAGGGCGTGACCGTTTAGGTGCTCGCGGATGTGTCGTGTCTGGGCGAAGCTGCGGGTGTCAGCAAACGAGAGACAGCCAGTCAGCGGCTGGCCATGGTCGTCTACCCCGATCAGTGTGTGCATGGCGGAGCTGAACGAGACACACCGTATGTGTCGGGGGTCGATTCCGGCTTTGTGAATGGATTGGGCAATCGTCTTCGTAACAGCATCAAAAACTTCATCTGGATTGTGCTCAGCCGCCCCGGGCTCCGGCGTGTAAAGCGGATAATCAACCAGATACCGCCCGACAATCTTTCCCTCGAGATCAAACACGATCGATTTCGTACTTGTCGTGCCGATATCAACCCCGATCACGTACGCCAATTTCACTCCACTCCTTACAGCTCTCTATTCTGATGCTCCAACATAAATCCGTAAACGGCTCCTAACAAATTTGCATTTTGCCGAAATTTGCACGGTTCTATTTTAGGTTTGACTTTTGCCAAGTCAATCTTCTCTAAAATTCTATCGAGTCTTTCATCTATTTCGTCTATCAAATCTTCCTTTGCACTAATTCCCCCGCCGATTAATATGATTTCGGGATCGTAAATATACTGCAAATTGTAAATCCCGACAGCTAAAAAGATGATAAAATGCATCTATAGCTTGAATACAAGCCTGATCACCTGATTCGGCCATCTTAAAAATGTCTTCTCCCAATATGGAATCGGGGTTCATCTGTTTCATCTTCGCTACTTTTCTGACCAGTGCTTTAGTGGAAGCCACTCTGGACCATACGTCGTTACTGTCTTGAACATCGGGGGTCAAGAGCATGTAGCCAAATTCCCCGCCGTGTAAATTCGCTCCTTTGTGCAGTAACCCATTTTTGAATACGGACCCGCCTATCCCAGTGCCAATCACCATCACAAGAACGTCTTTTTTCCCTCTGGCAGATCCTTTCCACATTTCCGCATAGCCTGCACAGTTGGCATCGTTTTCGACAAAAACAGGTAGTGCTGTTCGGCGTTCCACTAATTTCTTCACACTTGGTCCGTGTATATACGGGATCGCAGAAGATCCATAAACGACTCCATCGTCTGATACAGCTCCGGGACAACTTATCGCAATCCCAGCAACACCTGGGCGGGAATGACAAAACGCCTGAATGGTATGCAATAAGTCATCGAGCGTTTTAGGCGTTTTGACCTTATGAGTTGCAACTATTTCGCCGTTTTCTCGAACCATGCCACTCTTTACAAACGTTCCGCCGATGTCAACAGCCAAGTAAGATTTCATTTATTTCACCTGATCGTCGTTAGTCGCATCAAACTGTCTCGTTTCTATTAATTGTTTATACCAGTATGCCGATTTCTTGAATGACCGTTTCAGATTATTTTCTAAATCGATCTCCACTAAACCGTACCGGTTTTTAAAAGCGTTCATCGGTGAAACGTTGTCTGTAAAAGCCCACAGCATATAGCCCTTACAATTCACGCCCGCTTCAACAGCTCTTAAAAGCCACGTTAAATGTTCACGAATAAATTCGATTCGGTAATCATCTTGAATCACCTGATCGTCATTTTTGAATCTTTGTTCGTCCTCTACCCCCATGCCGTTTTCTGCAATAAACCACTCGATGTTGCCGTACTCTTCTTTCATCCGCATGGCCATATCGTACATGATTTTCGGATAAATTTCCCAACCGCGATAAGGGTTCATTTTTTTGCCGGGAAGATCAAACTGTTCGTAATAGTACTCCGGATGAAAAGGGGTGTTTTCATTCCATGCCGATGAACGGGCTTTTACGCGACGTGGAAAGTAAAGGTTCAGCCCGACATAATCAACCGTATTTTCTTTGATCACGTCCAACTCTTCCGGCGTATGCTCGAACGCGATACTGTGTTTTTCCATCAACTCAAATAGCGCTTGTGGATATTCTCCTTTGATCGACGGGTCTAAAAAGATGCGGTTGAAAAATAAATCGTACATTCTCGCGGCTTCTTGGTCATGTTCGGCGACAGACCGCGCATAGGTCACCTCGGGGTTTAAAATCACACCGATTTTAGCGCCTGTTTTTTCTCGCAAACCTAATGCTTTAAACAACTTCACGACCCGGGCAGTGGCTAGGCTCTTGTTGTAGTTCCATTGCATCCATTTTTTTGTATTTTGCTCAAATGGCCAGCGAACGGCATCTAAATATACGCGTGTTTGAACAACAATCGGTTCATTAAAGGTGAACCAATGTTTCACGCGGTCACCGTAACGTTCAAACACTTTTTCCGCGTATTGAACGAATAAGTCCACGACGTGTTTGGAGCCCCAACCGCCGTATTTCTCAAATAAGACGGCCGGAATTTCATAGTGTTCAAGGCATATCATCGGTTCGATACCATTTTCAATCAGTTCATGAATCACATCGTCGACGTAACGCGCATACTCTTCGTCTACTACGGCATGTTCATAATCGACTAAGAAACGGGACCAATTGATGGATGTTCTAAAATGGGTGAGCCCGATCTCCTTCATGTGCCGTATGTCTTCTTTGTAACGATGATAAAAGTCTGTCGCGACTGCGGGCCCGTATCCGTTGTGCCACACGTTTTTGTCATGTTTGTACCAAACATCCAAGTAGGAATCTTGAAAATCTTTCTTTCCGGACCATCCCTCTGTTTGCCATGCGGAAGCCGCCGCCCCCATCATAAAATCTTCCGGCACTTTGACCTTGATTTCTCCCATATTATGTTCCTCCTTGCTTCACTCGTTCATTTTTTGACATCAAATGGCGATAAGCCGTGGGCGTGATACCAGTAAACTTTTTGAATACTTCTGCAAAGTACTTATACTCCTGAAATCCGACTTGCTCGGATATCTCACTAACCTTAAAAGGGGTTTCGACGAGGAGTGATTTGGCTTCCTCAACCCTTAGCTGATTGACATATTCATTAAATTTTTTCCCCGTCTTTTGTTTAAATAAATAACTGAAGTAATTAGGCGAAACATTGATCACATCTGCAACTTCATACGCTTTAATGTTTGATGTATAGTATTCCTGTATATACGCTTCAGCCCTTTCAATCATCCAATTCTTTTGATCCTCTTTTTTCTCGTCCAGCTTGCTCGTAATCGCCATCACATCGTCATCGAACAATTCTTGTAAAAGCCGGTAAGAATTATACAACTGGACATCCACAAACTGCTTGTACTGGACATCTAACGGGTACACATTGTCCCCGAGCAGAGGCCCGTATTGATTGATGACCTTGATCAAAATCTCCCTGCATACTTGAACAACCTCTTCCAGGAAAAATTTATGTGACCTGAAGTAACGAAACAATTCATCCGATAGGTCTCGCAAACCCGCGCTTCCAAATTGCAAGAATTCATCGACAAACTTTTTTTCCAGGTCGTAAGGATAGGTCGGTACACGTCGTCGTTCACGTTCAAATTTAGATAAAACAATCTCTCCGTCCTCTACTAAAGGCAAATAATTTATCGCCCTTGTCAACTCTGTCATTTTTGCCTTAAGGCGGGCGAGGTGAATGACCTCATCACTCCATATGAACGTCAACCAGTCTTGTTTCAACAGCGAAACGATTTTCTTTGGGAAACGGTCTTCGTTTTCAACTTTCACACATGTAAGTAAGACATTTTCCCCTGTAAAAACGGATACGGATTCAAATCCATTTTGGTTCAGGGTCGTATCGATGAGGTTTTTCCAGCGCATCTTTTGTACGTTTATCTTGTCATCACTTAAGTGCTTCATTTTCTGCATATATTCCTGTAACACACTTATAAACGGATAAATTTTAACATCTTCACATGCGCGAAACGGATGAGGGCATCGTACCGGTACGTCAGCTATTTGTTGGAAAATCGCGTTCTTTAAACTCGTTTCCCGAAACTCTGCTCTTAATTTCCGTTCGTCCGCTATTTCACGCGTGAGTCCCCGGACTTTTTGGACGAGCTCCTCAACATTGACGGGTTTTAACAAATAGTCTTTCACACCGAGTTGGATCGCTTTCTGGGCATATGCAAACTCATCGTATCCGCTGATCACAATCATGCGAATCTGAGGGTAGCGTTCATGGAGGAAAGAGGCCAATTGCAGACCGTCTACATTTGGCATCTTTACATCCGTGATCACAATGTCAACATGAGCGTGGCGTTGTATTTTTTCGATCGCATCTTCACCGTCATGCGCGGTATCCACAACTTTGACATTGTGCTGTTCCCACTGAATGGTATTTTCTAAGCCACGACATATAACAGGTTCGTCATCCACGATTAACATATTGAAAGACATCGCCTATTCACCTGTTTCCTTTTGGATCTCCTTTAATTTTTCCTCATTCAGAAGAGGAAGTACCAGACGATATGCCGCCCCTTCATTCGTATCCAACGGAACGAGTCCGTATTTTTCTCCGAAAGCAATATTTAACCGATCTTTTAGGTTGTTTAAAGCGTATCCCGTGTGTCGATCATTCGTTTTATCCTCTGTTTGAAATCCCCAACCATTGTCTATGACGTCAATCCATAGTTGAGCATTAGCTTGATAGCATCGTATGTAAATCATCCCTTGTCTGGGCAACTGTTTAAATCCATGCTGAATACTGTTTTCCACAAGCGGTTGCAGCATTTGCTTCATCACCAGGTGTCCTTTCACTCGATCGTCCATCACAATGCTGAAATCCAACCGGTCACCCATACGACTTTTCTGTAGTTCGAGATAAGCTTGAATGTAAGCCAGCTCGTCTTCTAACAGAACCCACATGTTGTCATTTTTCACATTCATTCGAAACACTTTTGAAAGCTGCTCGATTAACTGTCCGGTTTCCATCGCATTTTCCAACCGTGCCGTCCAGCGAATCATGTCCAGTGTATTGTATAAAAAATGTGGATCCATTTGGCTCTGAAGCGCTTTTAATTCAGATTCTTTTTGTTTAATTTTAAGTTTGTACTCTGAATCAATGTATCTTTTGATGTTTTGCACCATTTTATTAAACTGCATGCCGAGTTTTCCGATTTCATCCGAAGAATTCACATCGACACTGGCAGCAAAATTCGCATTTTCCACTTGCTTGATTTGGGTTGTCAGTGCGATGATGCGCTTTACATTTGACTGGTAAAAAAATGCAAATCCCGCCATTCCTAATAGAAAGAGAACGATCACCATGTTTCTTACAGAACCTTGTACATTGTGTAATTCTTTGACCAATTCTCCTTCATCCACGACGGCAACGGAGATCCAATTTGTACCTTCCAGCCTCTTTTTCACAACAAGATAGTTACCGGAATCTGTTTCATAGTTGTAGGATGACAGTTCACCGTTGATTGCCCAGTCCGTCAGCTTAGGATCGGGATATCGCTTTCCCACATACGATGGATTGTGGTGAATGACAACATCTCCTTGCATGGTGACCACAAAGTAATGGCCTGTTTGCGTTGACGCATTTGCTTCAAGGTGCTTAAACAGTTTTGACGAATCGAGACGAATTCTCACTTTTCCAATGGGATCATTAATTCGATTGAGGTCATTGACGATTCTGGATACACTGATTAAATATTTCTCACCGTCCCAGTCACTCGTCACCCGATAAGCATGACTCCAAACCGGGGCCCCTTCTCCCTCCTCTGCAACACGGTCCAATCGCCCTTCATTCCCTTTAATCGGTTCCCCGAATCTCAACGAATGCCCGTCTTTCCCCTCTAAATATACAGAAGAGATGTATTCATTGGACATCAGTTGAAACGTAAAGTACCCGTTTATGCCTTTCACTGCGTTTTTATATTCTAGCCGGTGCATCTCTTCTTCAGCTGTTGTAAAAAAGGTTCGAAAATCCTGATCGTAAATCATATAGGATGTCATGCTTTCGACGTTCTTGATGATCGATAAAAGAATTTGTTCATTCTTTTCCAGTTTGCTAACTAAATCCTTTTCCGCTTGCTTGTTTAGCGATACCGATGATTGATAATAGACTCGAAAACCAAAGAGAACCGTCGGTAGAGTGATGAAGACGAGGAACAAAATCACAAACTTTCTTCTCAATCCCCAGTGCCGCCTCATGGCACCCTTACCCCTTTACAGCACCGGCTGTCATCCCTTTGACAATGTTCTTCTCGAAAAATAAGTAGAACACGACGATCGGAACTAACGACATCGTCAGCCCAGCCATTTGCGCTCCGTAGTTCGTCGTAAACTGACCCGCAAAATTTGCAAGGCCCAGCGGAAGTGTTTGGAGAGACGGTTCGTTAATGAGGACCAAGGCAAACGAAAACTCATTCCAATTATATATAAAATTAAGAATAATGACAGTTGCTAACGCCGGACGCGACATGGGCAAAATAATCGACCAAAAAATGCGAAAGATGCCACTGCCGTCCATAATCGCCGATTCCTCTATCTCCTTCGGAAAAGCCTTCATGAAGCTCGTCAAAATAAATATCGTGATCGGCAAGTGAAAGGCAATGTACGGAAACAGCAATGTTACAGACGTATCCAATAATCCAAGATTTCGCATTAATATAAACATGGGGACTAATGTTGCGTGAATGGGGATTAACATTCCAAAAATGAAAAAGGTGTATAGAAGCTTATTCGTTTTAAATTCAAACCTGGATAGAAAATACGACGCGAGCGCCCCAATGAGCACGGTTATAACGGTTGCCGTCATAACGACAAATGCGCTGTTTCTAAACAAGACCCCAAAATTAGCGATTTCCCAAGCATCAACGTAATTTTCCAAAACCATCTCCTTTGGGAAACCGAACGGATTGACAGCAAACTCCCTTTCTGACTTGAAGGAATTCATGATCATCCAAACGATCGGATAAGCGTTGACTAAAGCAAAAACAATCAAAACAAGATATCTCGCCATTTCGAATCCCCCCTACATCATTTTTCTGCCAAACAGTTTCGTCACCATCAGAATTAAAATCAGACTAAAGATGAAAATACATACAGACACGGCACTGCCGTAACCGTAGTTCAATTTGTTGAATGTCTCATTAAACATATATAACGCCATCACTTCCGTGGAGTGGGCAGGCCCGCCTTTCGTCATGACATAAATTAAATCGAATGTTTTCAAGCTGCCTGATATACATAGCATGACGGCGACGATAATCGTGTCCCAAATCATTGGCACTGTGATTTTCCAAGTCGTGACCCATTCGGAAGCGCCGTCAATTTTAGCAACTTCCAATATTTCTTCCGGTATATTTTGTAACGCCGCCAAAAAAATAATGAGGTAGAGGCCAACAAATTGCCAAATAATCGTAACTAAAACAGCCATCAATGCCCACCGCGTATCCCCTAACCAATTTTGGGCCAATCCTTCTAACCCGATAGTCCTCAACAGGCCATTCAGCATACCGTTTTGAGAGTTATAAATAAGACTCCACGTTAAAGAGATAATCACTGTAGACAAAACAACGGGCAGGAAACCAACCGTCCTGAATATCCTGGCGCCTTTTAATTTTCTGTTGAGTAAAAGTGCAATAAATAACGCAATTGGAACTTGCCCTAACACAGAAGCTAACACGACATAAATATTATTTTTAACCGAATTCCAGAATAACGGTTCTTGAAATAACTTCTTAAAGTTGTCGAGTCCGACAAACGTCATATTTGAAAAGCCGTCCCAATTCATTAAGGCGTAATAAAAGGAATGCATAATCGGAAAGATCGCAAACACAGCATACATTGTGAAAGCCGGCAGTATGCCAACAACAATGGCTACTCTTTTTCTGTTGACGAGATGCATGTTCCCCTCTCCTCCGAAGAGTGTGTACAGGTTGCCTAAAAAGGCAACCCGTACTCATCTGCTTTCTTCCAACTGCTTCTGCATGTCTTCAGCTAACGCTTCAGCTGTTTTTTCGCCCAGCGTTATCGATTGAAGACCATTGTTGATCACGTCGGTTAACTCCGGTGTCAAAGTCGCATCATACACTGGTGCCAGCCCCCCTTGAGCCAAACTATTGGCCTCCTGGAACACTTGAGGGATGCTGTCATCCATTTCTACATCTGCCGGGACCACAATGTTAGCTCGTATAAGTTGTTGAAACAGATCGTCGCTATAGTAATACTTGAGAAATTCAAAGACGGCTTCTTGCTCCTCTTCACTTAGATTGCTGCTCACCGCAATGCCGCCACCCGCGACACCTGAAATTTTGCTCGCATCTCCTTCGCCACCTTCAAATGTTGGAAACGGTGCCACACCTATGTTATCTGTGTTCTCAACACTGTCTAAAATCGGACCTATGGCCCAGGACCCCGCAAAGTGCATCGCTGTGGAGCCTTTGATAAATTCGTTTCTAGACTGCGCTTCATCGATTGTATTCATGTCTTCATTAAATGCACCTAACTGCGTTAACTCATCAATGACGGATAAAGCCTGTATAAATTGATCATCAACAAATGATCCATTGCCGTTTAACGCGTTTTCCAGAAAATCGGAGCCGGTATATCGGTCTGCGATAGTGGAGATATAAACAGACTGCAATGGCCAGGCAGCCTTGTTGCCAAGCGCTATGGGAGTTATACCTTGATCATTTAAATCTTGTATTAACTTCTTTAACTCTTCGTAGGTCGTGGGGAATTCCACGTAACCAACGTCTTCTAACATATCTTTGTGGTAAAAAATTAAACTGGTCAAACTGATGTTGGACGGTATCGCATAATAATTTCCATCCACCGCATAATCTTGTAAAATGTCGTCTGGGATCACCCCATCCCAGTGTTCAATAATTGGATTAAGCGGAAGCAATGCGCCGCCTTCTGCAAGAGGAGCCGTTCTAGCTCCCGGCCACACACGCATCATATCCGGAAGTTGATTTCCGGCCGCTTGCGTTCTGAGTTTTGTTTCATACTGGTCGTGGGGAATACTTTCCAGTACGATCTCAATACGTTCATGCTCTTCATTGAACTTGGCGATAATATCTTTATAAACAGTGTTTTCAGGACGGTCTTCGGTCCAGTCGTTCCAAAGTGTCAGTTCAATGTTACCGTCCGCAGACGCCTCCTGGCTGTCGTTACCGCAAGCAGCTAAAATGACGATGCTCCAAAGTCCTAACATTATCAATCCTAACCTCTTCATGACGGTTTCCCCCTTTAATGTTAGCGCTCACATATAGTGTAACAGTTTAATTTTCTTTATTTGTATCCTATAAAACTATAAAATCATCCAATATATTTGAAACCCTTTACAACAATACAAAAATAAGGCTTCCACCTAATTGGGAACGTTTCTAAATACGTTTGAACTTTCACAATCGGTCATTATTGGAAAGCCATTTTAACGGAGCATAAATATTTGACATATACCTCCATAAAAGATATTATGGATAGACAAAGTCTTTGAAAGGGGTGAACATCACGTGAAGTATTCTAAAGCGACGAACTACGCCCTTCACGCCATGCTCCATCTTGCCGCTACCACTCCCACTCAACGTGTGGATGTGCTGCAGTTGGCAGAACGGCTTCAGGTATCACCTACGTATTTATCCAAAATCCTGACGAAACTCGTCAAAGCAGGAATGATTGAGTCCTCTTCCGGTGTCAATGGAGGATACAAGCTAAAGTCGAATTGGGAAGACATTTCGTTTCTAGACATCATTCACGCGATTGAAGGATCTGCGTCCCTGTTTGAAGGCTGCCTAAACCACAATCCGGATTGCTTGATTCAAAAGGTCATGGTTTCGGCAGAAGAAAAAATGGAGGAGCATTTGAAGAAGCAAAAAATTTCTGATCTTGCGAAGAAAGCAACGTCTACCCTCTAATCTGGGTTATTTTCAAGTATATTGTGGTGGATATGAATTCTTTTTTATCGATGTTCTTTATTTTTTGCACCTTTGTTGCCTTTATAGAGTTTTAATGTCTGCAATTAAACTATCTTGAACATTGAATGAGGAGGATGACAACAGTGGAAGTCTTTGATTGTACAATTTTAGGTGCCGGACCTGCCGGTTTGAGTGCAGGTTTAATACTTGGAAGATCGCGAAGAAATGTCGCGCTATTTGATGACGGGACGAACAGAAACCGGGTCACGCAAGAATCCCATGGATTTTTGACACGAGACGGCATTAAGCCAGCGGAGTTCAAAAATATTGCAATCGAAGAGCTGAGTAAGTATCCGTCCGTTCATTTTTTTAGAGAAACGGTGACACAGGTCACAAAACAAGCGAGTGATGCACTGTTTAAGATTACAACGTCTGAGGGCAAACAGTCCCTTGCGGAAAAAATAATTTTAGCCACGGGGATACGAGAAATATTCCCGCAAGTTCCAGAAATAAGTCAATATTACGGAAAAAGTTTATTTAGCTGTCCGTATTGTGATGGATGGGAGTTAAGAGACCAACCACTCATTTTAATTGCAGAACACGAAGGTGCGGCGTTTCATTTGGGAAAGCTGATTCACAATTGGTCTGAGGATTTATTGGTGGCAACCAACGGTCACGAAATATCTCAACCTATAAAGGACGATTTAGAGCGGAAAGGAATAGTAGTCAACACGGAACCGATACAAAAATTGTACGGAGAAAATGGATACCTGGAAAAAGTTGCGTTTGCTTCAGGCTTGGAAATCAAAAGGAGTGGTGGGTTTATTGCCCTATCATTTTATCGCCCTAATCAATTTGCTGAACACCTCGGTATTGAAATACAGGAGAACGGACAGATTGTAACAGATGATTTTGGGCGCACCTCACAAAAAAATATTTATGCCGCTGGTGAGTTCGCACAATTCGCTCCTTCTTCGTTAATAATTTCTGCTGCAGAAGGTCATAAGACGGGAGTAGCTGTAAATGCTGATATGACGGATGAGAGATTTTCGCTATTAACATAAAGCGAGCCATTTCAAAATCCTCGGTTAGAATGGAGTTGTCGGAAAATACAAGTGCCCCATCATCAAGTGCGGTGGGACAATGGTACAAGTTAAGTCGCATAAATCACCCACCGATGCTTACCGCAGTCGGTGGGTGATCCTCTTCAACGTACTGACTTCGCCGCCTCACGGGACAAATGTGAACCGAGTCTTTTTGCTGGATGATTACTAGGTAAACGAACCCTGCCCTTTCCAAACATGTTTTCACGTAAAGTTGTTGCCTCATACTCCGTCCTATGAATCCCGCGGCTTTGCAGCTCCGGAACGACATAGTCCACAAAATCGCGGAATGTTCCGGGGGAAATGGCTTGAATGATATTAAATCCGTCAACGTCACCTTCTACCGCCATAGACTCAAACTGATCCGCTATTTGTTCCGGTGTCCCAACGACTTTCCAGGCTCCGATACCGAGACCGTGATGTGTAACGGCTTCCCGCACCGTCCATTTCTTCTCTGGGTTGACAGTAGTATATTGATGGAGAAAACCCCGAGATGCATTCGTTTCCAAGTTTTCAACGTATTCATCAGGATTATAATGGGAGAAATCAACTCCCGTATGTCCCGACAAAAGCGCGAGTGTTCCTTCATAACTGACATACTGTTTCAATTCCTCGTACTTGGCCTTTGCTTCTGCTTCGGTAGCGCCCACGATAGGGACGACCCCGGGAAAAATGAGGATATCTTCCGGACGACGACCAAACTTCTTAGCCCTGCTGCGTATATCCGTTGAAAAAGCTTTTAATTCCGCTATGGTATTCTGGGTCGTCGTAAAAACAGCTTCTGCATGTTTTGCCGCAAAGTCGCGCCCCCTAGAAGAAGAGCCTGCTTGGAACAACACGGGGGTCCTTTGTGGAGAAGGTTCGACTAGGTGAATACCGGGCACGCTAAAGTATTCCCCTTTATGTTGAATGGGATGAACTTTTTCAGGATCAGCATATACGCCGATTTCCTCGTCTGCCATGACCGCATCTTCTTCCCAACTGTATTCCCACAATTTATAGACCACATCCATATACTCTTCTGCTCGTTCATAACGTTTGTCATGTTCAATTCTGGTCTTTAATCCCTGATTGACCGCCTCGCTCTCCAAGTAGGAGGTCACAATATTCCAGGCTACACGTCCTTTCGTCAAATGGTCCAACGTGGAAAACTCTCGCGCCAATTTGTACGGTTGTGTATAAGTAGCCGAATAAGTCGCTGCAAACCCCAAATATTGCGTGTTCGCAGCCATCGCAGAAATCTGAAGCAAGGTATTGTGAAGCGGAACTTGGACAGCGTTACGGATTGCCGGTTTGTAACTGTTTTGATATACATCGTAAACACCACTTACATCTGCCAGAAAGATAGCATCGAACTTTCCGCGTTCTAGAAGATGAGCCATCTCAATCCAGTAGGAGAGATCCCCATGTCGATAACCTTGATCTGCCGGATGTCTCCACAATCCTGGTGAATGAGGAGCAACCGAATTTTGGGTAAAACCATTCAAATGAATCTGCTTTTTCATTTGAGCAGACCTCCAGGTACAATGTCGTCTAAACGACCAAAGCTTTTTGCTCTTTCACGGTCCGAATGAACGAATACAATTCTTTTTTTACTCGTTGCAAAACCTCTTGATTGACAATGGGGTTTGTTTCGTTCTCACGATCAATCTGTTGGTCGAGCAAGTAAACACCTTGTAAGTTTTGCGCTTTTAACGCAGTTAGCAGCGGCTTTAAAGCAAAATCAACGGCTAACAAGTGAGCCAAACTCCCCCCAACCATGATCGGAAGGGTTGGCTTATGTTTCAAAATATCCTGCGGAAGTAAATCAAATAACGCTTTAAGCACACCCGAGTAAGACGCTTTGTAGACAGGGGAGCCGACAATGAGTCCCTTGGCGTTTTTAATTGATAGTGCTATGTCCTCAATCGACGGACTGTCATACCGCGCGTAGACGAGATCTTCTGGTTTTAAGTTTCGAACTGAAATTTGGATTGTCGACAGTCCTTCCTGTTCTATCAAAGAACAGAGAAATTTCAGGACACACTCTGATCTCGAATGTTCAGATGGGCTTCCCGATATCGTGATAACGTCGCTCATTAACTTGCACTCCTAAAATTTTTTTGGTGATAGACTGCTCCTAATCGCGTGACGTCAAGAGACAGACGGGTTCTTAGGGCATCCGACACGTGGCATGCCATTTGTACTCACAGTGCACTGGCTCAAGCTCTGTACCGCATTCAATGCCTTAAACGAATCAGTGACTAATTTACCTAGCTCGAATGGTAAGTACAGAAGACGATCGATCACCCCCTTAAAATGAACTTAACCAATTTGGATACTAGGATTTACGGAAACAACGTAATAACGAACTGTTTCCATCCCACGAACACCCTTTACCCCGGAAAAGTTAAAACCTCTTCCGATTCGGAAGAGGTTTTTGTATAAACAAACGATCAACTCTTCCTCATCTTTCAGACCTTCACAGTCTGCTGGAATTGGCACCGTTTACTTTGGGCAAGTAATGGTTGCCGCGGGTTCATCGGACCAGGTTCCTCCCCCGACTCTTGATAAGGAATGTTTGTTATGTAATTTTAGTTCTTTTTATGGTAGCTTAAGGTTTATCGTCTGTCAAGCATTTTTTGTCAACTTTTAATTTTCATGAAGGTAGCTAAATACCTTTCCCTGAACATCAGCAAGTCACCTCTAGTGCTTGAACGGATCTGGTCACAAGCAGACCATTTCTGCATTGAGACGTTGAATTCCTTTTTAAAACGATGTTACTTCTTCATAAGGCGTTGTATCTGCTGGCCTGACATGTCTGAGTTTCCAAATGATGATCGTCATTAGAACAAACAAACCGATGGCAGCTAATCCGTATATAGCTTGAATCACATCACTGAAAAAACCGTTAAAACGTATATCACAAACATTCTCGGTAAAATGAAGGTACAGGATCGCACACAAGCAGCGATTTATGCGCTGAAGCATCACTGGATTGAACCATGACGTACAACGAGTTGGTCGGTGTTGGGAAAATAAGATTCTTGGTCAACGACTGTTTTTCTTCTGGTCTCAACGGGAACATTCTGCTTCAAGGGGTGCGGGCGTACAACAGGTCGAGCCTAAGGCCCGACCTGTGTCACCCCCACCACATGTCTGTCGGTTCCTCTTTCATGAGAATCGATTGCAAATTACGGACTGCACGGGTAAGTCCTTCCTCGATGGACATGAGCGGGTCCTCGTGTTCAATACTGACGACATAGTCATAGCCGTACGTGCGTAAGGCACTCATCATGTCTGACCATTCTTTCAAGTCATGACCGTAGCCGACGGTGCGGAACGTCCAAGCCCTCGTTTTTACGTGACTGTACGGTTGCATGTCAGTGAGACCGTGCATGTTGACGTTATCTTGATCAATGTACGTGTCTTTGGCGTGGAAATGATGGATCGCGTTCGCTTCTCCCAATATCCTAATCGCTGCCACCGGTTCGATGCCTTGCCACCACAGGTGACTCGGATCTAAATTGGCCCCGACAGCTTCGCACGTAGCCTCGCGCAGTTTCAACAGTGTATAAGGTGTGTGGACGAGAAAGCCGCCATGCAATTCCAACCCGATTTTGACATTGTGGTTCTGTGCGAACTGTCCCCACTGTTTCCAGTACGGAATAAGCTTTTTTTCCCATTGCCACTTCAGTACGTCGCTGTACTCGGTCGGCCACGGGACTACCGGCCAATTCGCGTATTTCGCTCCATCGTGATCACCTGCCGTACCCGAAAAACAGTTGACGACGGGAACATCCATCATTTCAGCCAATCGGACCGTCTTCACAAACGTGTCGTGAGACGATTGCGCCACGTCCTTATTCGGCGAGAGCGGATTGCCATGACAACTGAAGGCGCTGATTGTTAACCCGCGTGTTTGAATGGCTCGCAAATACCGTTCCCGCTCACCTTTGTTCTCCAACAACGTGTCGAGCGGGCAATGCGCATCTCCAGGATTGTTCCCTGTACCGATTTCTACCGCAGATATGCCGGCTCCTTTCACATAATCCAACATTTCTTCAAATGATAGATCTGACAACAACACCGAGAACACACCGAGTTTCACCGTGAGATCTCCTTTCCTTTTTCGAACTGGACACTTTTTCTTGATTCGCTACTTTCATAAATCGCTTCAATAATCTGTGACACAGCCATCGCTTCTTCTGGCTTGACGATGACGTCCGCCTCCCCCAAACAGGCAGAAACGAAGTTTTCCGCTTGTGCCAGGCCTGGATCGTCACAACCCGGTAACCACGGGGATTCGGTGTTAAACAACATTCCATGCTTGGTATAGTTCAATTGAAGCGGAAATACGTCAAGTCCACCTCGGTCACCTGATATGCTCAAACTTTCCACATCTTCTCGAATGTTCGCGGCCCACGACGATTCAATGAACAAGGTGACGTCGTTGGCAAACTTCACAAATCCTACCGCGTGGTCGTCAACGTCAAACGATTCGGAATCGATCTTCCCCCACTCGTTCACTTGTCCGGGCGTTTTACTCAAGGCGTTGTATGTGCTTCCCATAATTTCTAGCGGTTGCGGATGACCGATCAGCCATAATGCCAAATCTAGAAGATGACATCCGTAGTCGATCAAGCTACCACCACCTTGTAGCTCTTTTTGCGTAAATACCCCCCATCCCGGCACTTTTCGGCGGCGCAGCGCCTGCACCCTCACGACAAGGGGGTGGCCGATTTCGCCGTGCATCATCAGCTTTTTGGCAGCTTGCGATTGTTTCATAAATCGGTAGTGGTAACCGATTGACAATATTTTTTTGGTTTGTTTTGCCGCTGCGATCATGGAAGCGCACTCTTTCGTCGTCAAAGCCATGGGCTTCTCACTCAACACGTGCACATTCGCTTTCAAAGCGGCAATCGCGATGTCAGCGTGAAAGGTGTTCGGAGTACATATTGTGACAGCGTCGACCTCGTTCAGCATGTCGCGGTAATCTTCAAAGACGCGTGGAATCGAGTAAGCCCGCGCAACTTCTTCTGCCCGTTGGACGTGAATGTCGCAAATCGCCGTCACATCTACTTTCTGAGGTAACGTCATATAAGCGGGGATGTGTCGAGCCGTAGCGATACGTCCTGCGCCGACCAACCCCATCCGCAGTTTTTTCATCTAGAACACTCCGATCTGCCTTAAGTATCCGTTATCGGTCATTTAACGGATCGACCATTTTCGCGCACCACCGTTTACGAACTATAGTCTAGTCGGATCACTCGCTTTTTTTCGTTTGATTCAAGTGCGGCTAAAATAATGTGCAATGCGCGCAGTCCCTCTCGTCCGCTGACGGGAGGAGGGGTGTCGTTGACGATGCACCGAACGAATGCATCGACGACATGAGATTGGGTCTGTCCGTCTGCAGCATTAGACTGAATGTTCCCTAGCGCGTATTTGACCACTTCTCCGTTGTGGTACTGTACAACGAGGGCGTGATTGGGATCGTCCTCTAGACGCAGGATCGCCTTTTCCCCGTAAATCATCGTAGTGTTGTCTTCTTCCGACACATACGACCAACTCGCTGCCAGACTACCGACAATCCCACTTTCTGTCTTTAATATACAGACCGCAT
>k87-70707_pt1 | contig 18712 bp, 7 predicted proteins | sample MGYA00084031_6733416 | MGnify analysis MGYA00084031
CGCGCAGGAGCCGGTCTTCGGCATCGAGCAGGAGTACACGTTCTTCAAGGGCTCCCGGCCCCTCGGCTTCCCCGAGGGCGGCTACCCCGAGCCCCAGGGCGGCTACTACTGCGGCGTCGGCGCCGACGAGATCCACGGCCGCGAGATCGTCGAGGCGCACCTGGACAACTGCCTGGCCGCCGGCCTGTCGATCTCCGGCATCAACGCCGAGGTGATGCCCGGCCAGTGGGAGTTCCAGGTCGGCCCGCTGCCGCCGCTGGAGGTCTCCGACCAGCTGTGGGTCGCGCGGTGGCTGCTGTACCGCACGGCCGAGGACTTCGGCGTCTCCGCCACGCTGACGCCCAAGCCGGTCAAGGGTGACTGGAACGGCGCGGGCGCGCACACCAACTTCTCGACCAAGGCGATGCGCGAGGGCTACGACGCGATCATCGCCGCCTGCGACGCCCTCGGCAAGGAGGGCAAGCCGCTGGAGCACGTGCGGAACTACGGCGTGGGTGTCGAGGACCGCCTCACCGGCGCCCACGAGACCGCGCCGTGGGACACGTTCAGCTACGGCGTCTCCGACCGCGGTGCCTCGGTCCGCATCCCGTGGCAGGTCGAGCGGGACAAGAAGGGCTACATCGAGGACCGCCGCCCCAACGCCAACTGCGACCCGTACGTGGTCACCCGCCTGCTCACCGACACTGTGTGCACCGAGCTCGCGGCCTCGGGACTGGCCTGAGCCCCGGCCCGTCCCCCGCGACGTCTCCCCGGCCGCGGCCAGCAGCTCGGGCGCGGTCCGGGGAGGCTTGCCGCGAAGGCGCCCGCGCCGGCGGGCGCCTTCGCCGTGCCCAGAAGTGCCCTGCCCGTGGCCGGCGGGGGTGTAGGTGAGTACACCCCCGGTCCGGGTGCCGCCCTCCTCACCCGCCGCCCTCGGTCCGTGAGACCGTAAACGCCTGCGAGGCCGCGACGGCCGAGGGACGGAGGACCGGCACGGGCATGATGAAGGCTTTGAAAGTACTGGGCATTGATGAGCGGCAGGCGCGCGCCTCCCTGCTGGCCACCGCTCAGTCGCTGCTGCTGATACTGCTCAGCGTGGGGGTCTCCCTCGTACTGTTCATCCTTTTCGTGCTGTCGCTGGCGTTCATCCTGCTGGGCATCGGGCTGTTCACCACGCCCGTGATCGCCGACGCCGTGCGGGCGCACGCCAACCAGCGGCGGCTGTTCGCCCGCGACTGGAGCGGCGTGACGATCCCCGCCGCGTACCAGCCGTTCCCGCACCGCCACCGCGCCGGCATCGCCGGGCAGGTGGAGCGCACGGTGTGGCTGCTGCGGGACACCGCGACCTGGCGGGACTTCGGCTGGCTGCTCACGGACGCGGTCGCCGGCTTCCTCACCGGGATGATGCCGTTCGTGCTGATCGGCTACGCCGCGTTCGGCCTGCTGCTGCCGACGGGCCTGTGGGTGCCGATCGTTGAGGCCACCGGCACGTACTTCTTCTGCTTCGTGCCCGTCAACAGCTGGTTTACGGCGCTGCTGGCGGCCGGCCTGAGCGCGGTGATGATCGTGCTCGGCCTGCGGTTCAACCCGGTGCTGCTGCGGCTGCACTTCCTGCTGACGCGGGCACTGATCGGCGCCTCGCAGAAGGAGCTGCTGGCACAGCGGGTGGCGCGGCTGACCGAGACCCGGCACGACGCGCTGGACAACTCGGCCGCCGAACTGCGGCGGATCGAGCGGGACCTGCACGACGGCGCCCAGGCGCGGCTGGTGGCCATGGGCATGAGCCTGGGCACGATCGAGTCGCTGATCGAGTCCGACCCGGAGCAGGCCAGGAAGCTGCTGGCACAGGCACGGGAGAACTCCCAGGCGGCACTGACCGAGCTGCGGGACCTGGTGCGCGGCATCCACCCGCCGGTGCTGGCCGAGCGGGGCCTGGCCGACGCCGCCCGCGCGCTGGCGCTGCGGATGCCGCTGCCGGTGGAGGTGGACGCGGAGCTGCCGGGGCGGCTGGAGGAAGCCGTGGAGTCCGCCGCGTACTTCGCGGTCAGCGAGGTGCTCACCAACGTCGCCAAGCACTCGGGCGCCCAGCAGGCGTGGCTGGACATGTACTACAGCGCGGAGGACGCGACGCTGCGGATCGCGGTGACCGACAACGGGCGCGGCGGCGCCACCATGGACGGCGGGACCGGGCTGCGCGGCATCGAGCGCCGCCTCGGCCCGTTCGACGGCGTGATCGCCGTGAGCAGCCCGAAAGGCGGGCCGACGATGGTGACGATCGAGATCCCCTGCACACCGCTCAGCTGACGGCCTGCCAGTAGCCGACCAGGTCGGCGTAGAGCGGGCTGGTGGCCAGGAGTTCCTCGTGGCGCCCGGCGCGCAGGCGGGCGCCGTCGAGCACGAGCACGCGCTCGGCGCGGAGCGCGGAGCTGATGCGGTGGGCGATCACGACGAGGGTGCCCTCGCGGCGTGCGAAGGCGTTCTCGACGCGCTCCTCCGTCGCCGGATCGAGGTGGCAGGTGGCCTCGTCGAGGATGACGACGCGGGCGGGCGAGGCGTAGACACGGGCCAGCGTCAGCAGCTGCCGCTCGCCCGCCGAGAGCGCGCCGGGCCCGGCGAGCGGGGCATCGTAGCCGCCCAGGCGGTGCAGCAGCGGGCCGAGGCCGAGCGCGGCCACGGCGCGGTCGAGGTCGGCGTCGCCGGCACCCGGCGCCAGGTAGGCGAGGTTCTCCCGGACGGTGCCGGCGAACACGTACGCCTCCTGCGGCACCAGCGCCACGGCGCGCCGCAGCCACGCCTGGTCGAGCCCCGGCAGCGCGGCCGAACCGAGCCGTACCTCGCCGCGCTCGGGGCGGGCCAGCCCGGCGAGGACCAGCGCCAGCGTCGACTTGCCGGTGCCGCTGGGGCCGACGAGGGCGACGTGCTCGCCCGGGGCCACGCGCAGCCGGACGCCGTCGAGCACGGGCGCGGCGTGCGGGCCGTACCGGAACGTCACGTCGTGGAGCGTCAGTGCGCAGCCGCGGGTGCGGCGGCCGCACGCCGGGGCCGGGTCCCCGCCGGGCTCCTCGCCGGATGCAGTATCGGCCCCGGCGACGGACCCGGTATCCCCTCCGGTGTCCGATCCGGTGTCCGATCCGGTGTCAGCGCCGGCGTCAGATGCGGCGGTGCCGGGCGGCGGCGCGCCGTGCGCGGCGAGCCGGTGCAGCAGGGTCGCCAGCTCCAGGCCCAGGTTGCCGGCGGAGTGGACCAGCGCCTTCATGGCCGGCTCCAGCCCGGAGACCAGGTAGGTGGCCGCGCCCAGCAGCTCGCCGGCGGTGAGCGCGCCGCTGGAGACCAGGGACGGGGCGAGGAGCAGCAGGGCGGCCAGGGGCAGGCGCGTGCTGAGCGCGAGCACGGCAACGCGGGCGCCGCTCAGCCAGGCGACGGCGGCGGCGGCCCCGGCGTGGCGGCGCAGCGCCTGGTCCAGGTCGGCCTCGGCGCGGGCGGTGGCGGCGCAGGCGACGACATCCCGCATGCCCTCCAGGGTGCGGCCGCACTCCTCCGCCAGCTCCTCCTCGGCCCGCAGCGACGCCTCGTAGCGGCGCCGCCAGCGGCGCGAGAGCGGCACCAGGGCGGCGCAGGCCAGGGCGGCGGCGGGCAGGGTCACCAGGACCAGGACGGGCGCGAGATGCCACAGCCCGGCGACGGCGGCACCGGCGGCGAAGACCGTGGTGGACAGCGAGAGCAGCAGCACGGACAGGATCTGCCGCACCCGCTCGCTCTGGCTGGTGATCCGGGAGACCACGGCGGTGTCGGGCGGGCGTTCTCCGTGCACCGCGGCGTGCAGGCCGCCGCTGACGGCGCCGCGCAGCACGTGGTCGCGGACGGCCTCGACGAGGTCGGCCATGGGGCCGAACGCCTGCCGCGTGGCGTACGCCCCCAGCACCAGCGCGGCGCCGTAGCAGCCGAGCATGGCCAGCCCGAAGGCGGCGTCGCCGGCGAGGAAGCCGCGGTCAGCGGCGAGCGCGACCAGGCGTCCGGACAGCAGGACGGGCAGCGCGCCGAGCGCGGACCAGGCCGCCAGCCGCCACAGCGCGGCACGGTGAGCGGCCGCCACCGGCCGCAGCAGCCGCCAGCCGCCGCGGCCCGGCGCGCTCACCGCTGCTCCCCCGCGGCGGCGCCGGCCGGGTCGGCTGCCGGGTCGGCTGCCGGGTCGGCTCCGGGATCGTCAGCCAGGTGAAACGCAGCGCGGTAGGCGGGATCCCGCCGCAGCCGCGCGTGCGGGGCGAGCGCGCGCAGCGTGCCGCCGTCGAGCCAGGCGACGAGGTCGGCGCGCGCCGCCGTGGCCGCGCGGTGGGCCACCACCAGCCGGGTGGTGCCGGCCAGGGCCCGGTCCAGGGCGGCGGTGATCTGCGCCTCGGTGGCGGTGTCCGTGCTGGAGGTGGCGTCGTCGAGCACGACCAGCCGGGCGTCGCGGCAGGCGGCCCTGGCCAGCCCCAGGCGCTGGAGTTCGCCGCCGGACAGGCGCAGGTCGCGCGGCGGCGTCGCCAGCCCGTCGGGCAGGGCACGCACCAGCTGGGCGGCGGCGCTGTCGCGCAGCGCGGCGTCGATCCGGGCGGCGGGCGGCGGGATGTCGGCGTAGCCGAGGGCGTCGCCGAGGGTGCGCCCCAGCAGGCGGGGGCGTTCGAAGGCGTAGGTGACGGCGCGGCGCAGGTCGCCGGGGCGGAGTGCGGACAGCGGCACGCCGTCGAGGCTGACGGTGCCCCGGTCCGGCCGCAGCAGCCCGCCGGCCACCTCCGTCAGCGTCGTCTTGCCCGCCCCGGAGGCGCCGACGACGGCGACGACGGCGCCGGGCGGCACGTCCATGCTGACGCCGGTGAGCACCGGGTGTCCCTCCCGGCTGACGTGGACGTCGCGCAGCGACAGGGCGCCGCCGCCGGCGGGCAGCGGGCGGTCGCCGGCCGGCGGCGGCGCAACGTGCAGCACCTCGCGCAGCCGGGCCGCCGAGCCGCGGGCACGGGCGTAGCGGGCGAGCCCGGCGGTCTGCGACAGCAGGCCCATGGCGCGGCCCAGGTAGGCCTGGGCGGCGAGGAGTTCGCCGGGGGTGATCCGCCCGGTCATCACGCCGTGCCCGGCGACGGCCAGCACGGCGACCTCCATGACGGGCATCACCAGGCCAACCTGCCAGCCCGCGCGGCGCTGGGCGTCCCAGAAGCCGTGCCCGCTGGCCCGCAGCTGGGGCAGGGGCGCCAGGATGCGTGCGGTCTCGCGCCGGGCAGTGCCGCTGGCGCGGATGGTCCGGGCCCCGCGCAGCGCGTCCACGAACCGGGCGGTCAGGCCCGCCAGCAGCCGCTGGTACTCGGTAGTGGCCTGGCCGACGCGGCGGACGAGCCAGCGCAGCAGCCACCACATCAGGGGAGCCCCGGCGAGGAACAGCAGGCCGAGGCGGACGTCGATGACGAACAGCGCGACCACTCCGCCCACGGAGGTGGCCACCGACGCCGCGAGGCCGACGAGGACGGGGGCGGCGGTGGCCGCGCCCCTGGTCGACTCCAGGGTGCGGCTGAGCAGGTCGCCGGTCCCGAACCGCCGCTGCCCGGCCACGCCGAGCCGGAACACGTGGCCCAGCACGGCGCGGCGCAGCACGAACGCGCCGTGGACGCCCGCCCGGTTCTCCAGCACCTCCCGGCCGATCTCGCAGCCGGTCGCGAGCGCCAGCACGCCGAGCACGCCCAGCGTCACCGCCGCGTCCGTCCGGCCCGCCAGGGCGGCGTCGACCGCCATGGCCAGCGCCGCGGGCAGGGCAAGCCGGGCGACCGGGTCGGCGAGTCCCACCACCGCGAGCGCGGCGCCGTACCGGCCGGAGGCGCGGACGGGCCCGGCAGTGGCCGCCATGGGTGCACCTCCTCGTCGGTGTCTGTGCGGGTGTCTGTGCCTGTGTCTGTGCGGGCCGGTTGCGGTTCCGGTGGGGCTCCGGTGCGGTGCGCGGGTGCGGCGGGCGCACGCTGGCCGCGCGCCCGCCGCACCGTTCAGCCGCTGGTCACCGGGCCGCTTCCAGCCCGGGCGCGGGACTCAGACCCAGTAGTCCCACGGCACGACGACCTCTTCCCAGATCGGCTCGCCGCCGCGGCCGGTCTCCTTGTCGAAGTCGCCCAGCTCGACCAGGGCAGGGGCCTCGTACTGCTCCATGGCGTTCTCCTCTCATCCCGGCGCCGCATGGCGCCCTTTCCTTCCTGTTTCCTTCCTGACCGGACCGGCTGGTCCGGCCAAGTCCGTTGCGGGGCCCGCGTCGCCGGGCTCTCCCGCGCCGCCGGTCAGCCCTGGGCGGTGACGCCGCAGAGCCGCTTGTAGAACGTGTCGTCGAGGTACTCGTCGACCATCCGGCCCTCGGCCTCGATCCAGGCGTGGCCGGCGAACGGCGGCGCCGCGACGACGCCGGCGCACCAGTCGGGCCACACGCCCCGCGCCCGGCACAGCAGTACGGCCGCCAGCGAGCGGGGCAGGCAGGCGTTCTTGCCGCAGCAGCGGACGCTGACCGTCAGGACGGCGTCGCGGGCCCACTTGGCCTGCCGGTAGGTGGCGGGCCTGCTGCCCGGCCGGATCCGGGTGAGGACGCGGCAGATCTCCTCGGGCGGGCGCTTGGCCAGCACCCGGGCCAGGCCGACGGCCGTCCGCGCCAGCAGCTGGTCCCTCGGCCCGATGCGGAGCCTGCGGTCGGGGACGACGCCGACGGTCATGACGCCACCAGCCCGGCCTCGCGCAGCCGCGCCAGCAGCGCGGTGACGTCCTCGCGCGCCCGGTCGGCGCCGATGCCGTAGCGCTCGGTCAGCGCCCGCACGGCGCCGTCCACGCCGGTGCCGTCCTGGAACGCCTGGAGCAGCAGGGCACCCGCCGGGTTGAGCTGCCAGTACTTGCCGCGGCGCTGGTCCAGCAGGACGGCGCCGTACTCGGTGTCGACGGTGCTCACGCCGTCACGCAGCCGAAGGCTCATCGGCTTCCCTTCCTGTGGCCGGCACGCCCGCCAGGGGCGTGGTCGTGGGCCGAACCGGCGCGAACATCGCGCAGTTCAGCGTGGTGTCGAGGTCCCGTACGTACATCCAGCGGTCCTTGGGGAAGGCGTGCTCGGTGAGCACGGCCATGTCGATGACGCCGAGCTGCCGCAGGGCTGAGCCCTCGCACAGCTCCACCAGTTCCTGCCGGTGCCGTTGCAGTCCGCGCACCGACTGGGCCGCTCCCCCGGTCTTCCGTGTCCGGATCAGGAAGTCGTCCGGCAGCAGGCCGCGCATGGCCTCGCGCATCAGCGGCTTGAACTCCAGTGGCGAGACGCGCTCTTCGCGGCGCACGGCCAGGCAGGCCTCGACGACGCGGTCGTCGGACAGCGGCGTCTCGTAGTTCATGCCGAGCGTCGCGCCGAGCTGCTGCGTGCCGCGGGCGATGCGGGTGCCCTCGCGGATGGCGGCGAGTTCGGCGTGGGAGGCGATGTCGGGGCCGAGCGGTTGCAGGTCCCGCAGGATCTCGCGCAGCCGGGCGCGGGCCGCGCCGCGCGCCTCGGGCGTCACCCAGGCCGGCCAGTAGACGACGTGGTCCCAGTCCATGGTGACCTTCGGCAGCCGGGCCAGGCCGTCCCGCACCCCCGCGTGCAGCACCACGTCGGCGAACCACTGCCGGTAGTCGCGCCGGTCGCGCAGGCCGCCGAACGCCTCTTTGGTGCTGAGCCCTTCGAGCAGCTGGTGCTGGCGCAGCCGCCGCAGCGCGAGCAGCGGCCGGGTGCGGAAGAGGGTGTGCTCCCACTTCAGCCAGCCCGTCAGCGCCTCGTCGCCGCCCTGGCCGTTGAAGTAGATCCGGGTGCGGTGGCCGGCCGCGGCGCGCATCAGGTGCAGCAGCCGGGGCGCGGCGCGGTAGGCGTCGGAGGGGTCGTCGAGCGGGACCTGGGCGTCGCGCAGGCCGCCGTAGAAGCGGGGCATGTCGTCGGTGGAGGCGGTGTGGTGCTCCACCACGCGCGGCATCACCGGCAGAGCGCGCCGCGCCCAGATCAGGTCCTCGCCGCCGCCGGGGTCGCGGTTGTACACGGTGGTGGCGACGACGTCGGCCGGGCCCTGGGCGGCGAAGTAGGCGATCGGGGTGGAGTCGAAGCCGCCGGAGAGGTCGCAGTGCACCCGGTCGGCGTGGCGGGTGCGGGCGGCGACTGCCTCCCGCAGCGCCTCCCGCAGCCGGACGGCGCCCTGCGCGCGGCTCAGCCGGGGTTCGGGGCGCTGCCACCAGCGGGTGGTGCGCGCCGCCCGGGCCCCGGGGCCGAAGAGCACGCAGTCCTCGGGGGCGACAGGCTCGACGCCGCGCCACAGCGGCTGCTCCGCCAGGGGATGCGGCAGCTTGCGGAACAGCCGCAGCGTCAGGGACGTCTCGTCCAGCGGGTGGCCGCCGAGCGCGGCGAGCACGTCGGCCCGGTCGGAGGCGACGGTGACGCCGCCGACGCGGGCGTGGAAGACGCGGCGGACGCCCGCGGCGCTGCCCTGGGCCCGCACCGTGCCGCCCGCGACGGCGACCAGGTGGAACGAGCCGGGGAGGGCGTGCGCCAGGGCGTCGAGCCGCCCGACGTGCGTGGTGCGTTCGGCCTCGCGCCGCAGCCAGGTGTCGGTGGCGGACGACCAGCCCAGGACCGCGATCCGGGCGTCGCGCGCCTGGCCGACGGCGATCTGCTCGGCGGGCAGGTGGGCGATGAGCCACGGCCGTCCGGACGGGTGCGTCACGACACGCGTGGCCCCGGCGGCGGCCCGCTGGGCGACGCCGCGCGCCTCCTCCTGGTCGGGGAGGACGACAAAGTGCCACCTGGTCCCGGACTCCACAGCAGCTCCCTTGGCTCGTCGGCGGTTCCGCGTCGCATCCCACGGTCGCGGCCGGCCGTGGCACGGGCGTGGCACGGGCGTGGCACGGCGGTGGTGCGGGCGTGGCACGGCGGGAACGCCGCTGGTGGGAGCCGGTGCGGGCGCGGAGACCCCTCCCCGCCACCGTCGTTTTCACTGTTCGTGACCAGGCCGACACGTTGGATCGACCGGAGGTTCGATGACCTGCCTGTCACCGCTGCCCGGTGGGCTGCCGCCCGGCCCGGCTGCTTCGGCTCCCCGTGCGGGCGGCCCGCCGCAAGGGGGTCCGCCCGGCGCCGCGCCGCGCGGCCAGCGGCGGGTGGGCGCTTCCCGGTCCCGCCCGCGGCCGCGGGTGACGGTGGCCAGCCGGCGGGGACGGGGGACGCGTCGCCGCGGGGGAGTTCGTTCATGACGGAGTGTGCGCCTGTCCTGCGTATCCAGGTGCTGGGCCCTTTCACGGTCACGTCGCGTACGGGCGAGCCGGTCGTGCTGGCGGGCAAGCTGCGGTCGCTGCTGGCCGCCCTGGCCGTGGGCCGCGGCGCCGCGGCCCACGGCCAGGGCGGCCAGCAGCGACCGCAGCTTGCCCGCCAGCACGACCGGCTCGCCCGTACGCGACGTGACCGTGAAAGGGCCCAGCACCTGGATACGCAGGACAGGCGCACACTCCGTCATGAACGAACTCCCCCGCGGCGACGCGTCCCCCGTCCCCGCCGGCTGGCCACCGTCACCCGCGGCCGCGGGCGGGACCGGGAAGCGCCCACCCGCCGCTGGCCGCGCGGCGCGGCGCCGGGCGGACCCCCTTGCGGCGGGCCGCCCGCACGGGGAGCCGAAGCAGCCGGGCCGGGCGGCAGCCCACCGGGCAGCGGTGACAGGCAGGTCATCGAACCTCCGGTCGATCCAACGTGTCGGCCTGGTCACGAACAGTGAAAACGACGGTGGCGGGGAGGGGTCTCCGCGCCCGCACCGGCTCCCACCAGCGGCGTTCCCGCCGTGCCACGCCCGCACCACCGCCGTGCCACGCCCGTGCCACGCCCGTGCCACGGCCGGCCGCGACCGTGGGATGCGACGCGGAACCGCCGACGAGCCAAGGGAGCTGCTGTGGAGTCCGGGACCAGGTGGCACTTTGTCGTCCTCCCCGACCAGGAGGAGGCGCGCGGCGTCGCCCAGCGGGCCGCCGCCGGGGCCACGCGTGTCGTGACGCACCCGTCCGGACGGCCGTGGCTCATCGCCCACCTGCCCGCCGAGCAGATCGCCGTCGGCCAGGCGCGCGACGCCCGGATCGCGGTCCTGGGCTGGTCGTCCGCCACCGACACCTGGCTGCGGCGCGAGGCCGAACGCACCACGCACGTCGGGCGGCTCGACGCCCTGGCGCACGCCCTCCCCGGCTCGTTCCACCTGGTCGCCGTCGCGGGCGGCACGGTGCGGGCCCAGGGCAGCGCCGCGGGCGTCCGCCGCGTCTTCCACGCCCGCGTCGGCGGCGTCACCGTCGCCTCCGACCGGGCCGACGTGCTCGCCGCGCTCGGCGGCCACCCGCTGGACGAGACGTCCCTGACGCTGCGGCTGTTCCGCAAGCTGCCGCATCCCCTGGCGGAGCAGCCGCTGTGGCGCGGCGTCGAGCCTGTCGCCCCCGAGGACTGCGTGCTCTTCGGCCCCGGGGCCCGGGCGGCGCGCACCACCCGCTGGTGGCAGCGCCCCGAACCCCGGCTGAGCCGCGCGCAGGGCGCCGTCCGGCTGCGGGAGGCGCTGCGGGAGGCAGTCGCCGCCCGCACCCGCCACGCCGACCGGGTGCACTGCGACCTCTCCGGCGGCTTCGACTCCACCCCGATCGCCTACTTCGCCGCCCAGGGCCCGGCCGACGTCGTCGCCACCACCGTGTACAACCGCGACCCCGGCGGCGGCGAGGACCTGATCTGGGCGCGGCGCGCTCTGCCGGTGATGCCGCGCGTGGTGGAGCACCACACCGCCTCCACCGACGACATGCCCCGCTTCTACGGCGGCCTGCGCGACGCCCAGGTCCCGCTCGACGACCCCTCCGACGCCTACCGCGCCGCGCCCCGGCTGCTGCACCTGATGCGCGCCGCGGCCGGCCACCGCACCCGGATCTACTTCAACGGCCAGGGCGGCGACGAGGCGCTGACGGGCTGGCTGAAGTGGGAGCACACCCTCTTCCGCACCCGGCCGCTGCTCGCGCTGCGGCGGCTGCGCCAGCACCAGCTGCTCGAAGGGCTCAGCACCAAAGAGGCGTTCGGCGGCCTGCGCGACCGGCGCGACTACCGGCAGTGGTTCGCCGACGTGGTGCTGCACGCGGGGGTGCGGGACGGCCTGGCCCGGCTGCCGAAGGTCACCATGGACTGGGACCACGTCGTCTACTGGCCGGCCTGGGTGACGCCCGAGGCGCGCGGCGCGGCCCGCGCCCGGCTGCGCGAGATCCTGCGGGACCTGCAACCGCTCGGCCCCGACATCGCCTCCCACGCCGAACTCGCCGCCATCCGCGAGGGCACCCGCATCGCCCGCGGCACGCAGCAGCTCGGCGCGACGCTCGGCATGAACTACGAGACGCCGCTGTCCGACGACCGCGTCGTCGAGGCCTGCCTGGCCGTGCGCCGCGAAGAGCGCGTCTCGCCACTGGAGTTCAAGCCGCTGATGCGCGAGGCCATGCGCGGCCTGCTGCCGGACGACTTCCTGATCCGGACACGGAAGACCGGGGGAGCGGCCCAGTCGGTGCGCGGACTGCAACGGCACCGGCAGGAACTGGTGGAGCTGTGCGAGGGCTCAGCCCTGCGGCAGCTCGGCGTCATCGACATGGCCGTGCTCACCGAGCACGCCTTCCCCAAGGACCGCTGGATGTACGTACGGGACCTCGACACCACGCTGAACTGCGCGATGTTCGCGCCGGTTCGGCCCACGACCACGCCCCTGGCGGGCGTGCCGGCCACAGGAAGGGAAGCCGATGAGCCTTCGGCTGCGTGACGGCGTGAGCACCGTCGACACCGAGTACGGCGCCGTCCTGCTGGACCAGCGCCGCGGCAAGTACTGGCAGCTCAACCCGGCGGGTGCCCTGCTGCTCCAGGCGTTCCAGGACGGCACCGGCGTGGACGGCGCCGTGCGGGCGCTGACCGAGCGCTACGGCATCGGCGCCGACCGGGCGCGCGAGGACGTCACCGCGCTGCTGGCGCGGCTGCGCGAGGCCGGGCTGGTGGCGTCATGACCGTCGGCGTCGTCCCCGACCGCAGGCTCCGCATCGGGCCGAGGGACCAGCTGCTGGCGCGGACGGCCGTCGGCCTGGCCCGGGTGCTGGCCAAGCGCCCGCCCGAGGAGATCTGCCGCGTCCTCACCCGGATCCGGCCGGGCAGCAGGCCCGCCACCTACCGGCAGGCCAAGTGGGCCCGCGACGCCGTCCTGACGGTCAGCGTCCGCTGCTGCGGCAAGAACGCCTGCCTGCCCCGCTCGCTGGCGGCCGTACTGCTGTGCCGGGCGCGGGGCGTGTGGCCCGACTGGTGCGCCGGCGTCGTCGCGGCGCCGCCGTTCGCCGGCCACGCCTGGATCGAGGCCGAGGGCCGGATGGTCGACGAGTACCTCGACGACACGTTCTACAAGCGGCTCTGCGGCGTCACCGCCCAGGGCTGACCGGCGGCGCGGGAGAGCCCGGCGACGCGGGCCCCGCAACGGACTTGGCCGGACCAGCCGGTCCGGTCAGGAAGGAAACAGGAAGGAAAGGGCGCCATGCGGCGCCGGGATGAGAGGAGAACGCCATGGAGCAGTACGAGGCCCCTGCCCTGGTCGAGCTGGGCGACTTCGACAAGGAGACCGGCCGCGGCGGCGAGCCGATCTGGGAAGAGGTCGTCGTGCCGTGGGACTACTGGGTCTGAGTCCCGCGCCCGGGCTGGAAGCGGCCCGGTGACCAGCGGCTGAACGGTGCGGCGGGCGCGCGGCCAGCGTGCGCCCGCCGCACCCGCGCACCGCACCGGAGCCCCACCGGAACCGCAACCGGCCCGCACAGACACAGGCACAGACACCCGCACAGACACCGACGAGGAGGTGCACCCATGGCGGCCACTGCCGGGCCCGTCCGCGCCTCCGGCCGGTACGGCGCCGCGCTCGCGGTGGTGGGACTCGCCGACCCGGTCGCCCGGCTTGCCCTGCCCGCGGCGCTGGCCATGGCGGTCGACGCCGCCCTGGCGGGCCGGACGGACGCGGCGGTGACGCTGGGCGTGCTCGGCGTGCTGGCGCTCGCGACCGGCTGCGAGATCGGCCGGGAGGTGCTGGAGAACCGGGCGGGCGTCCACGGCGCGTTCGTGCTGCGCCGCGCCGTGCTGGGCCACGTGTTCCGGCTCGGCGTGGCCGGGCAGCGGCGGTTCGGGACCGGCGACCTGCTCAGCCGCACCCTGGAGTCGACCAGGGGCGCGGCCACCGCCGCCCCCGTCCTCGTCGGCCTCGCGGCGTCGGTGGCCACCTCCGTGGGCGGAGTGGTCGCGCTGTTCGTCATCGACGTCCGCCTCGGCCTGCTGTTCCTCGCCGGGGCTCCCCTGATGTGGTGGCTGCTGCGCTGGCTCGTCCGCCGCGTCGGCCAGGCCACTACCGAGTACCAGCGGCTGCTGGCGGGCCTGACCGCCCGGTTCGTGGACGCGCTGCGCGGGGCCCGGACCATCCGCGCCAGCGGCACTGCCCGGCGCGAGACCGCACGCATCCTGGCGCCCCTGCCCCAGCTGCGGGCCAGCGGGCACGGCTTCTGGGACGCCCAGCGCCGCGCGGGCTGGCAGGTTGGCCTGGTGATGCCCGTCATGGAGGTCGCCGTGCTGGCCGTCGCCGGGCACGGCGTGATGACCGGGCGGATCACCCCCGGCGAACTCCTCGCCGCCCAGGCCTACCTGGGCCGCGCCATGGGCCTGCTGTCGCAGACCGCCGGGCTCGCCCGCTACGCCCGTGCCCGCGGCTCGGCGGCCCGGCTGCGCGAGGTGCTGCACGTTGCGCCGCCGCCGGCCGGCGACCGCCCGCTGCCCGCCGGCGGCGGCGCCCTGTCGCTGCGCGACGTCCACGTCAGCCGGGAGGGACACCCGGTGCTCACCGGCGTCAGCATGGACGTGCCGCCCGGCGCCGTCGTCGCCGTCGTCGGCGCCTCCGGGGCGGGCAAGACGACGCTGACGGAGGTGGCCGGCGGGCTGCTGCGGCCGGACCGGGGCACCGTCAGCCTCGACGGCGTGCCGCTGTCCGCACTCCGCCCCGGCGACCTGCGCCGCGCCGTCACCTACGCCTTCGAACGCCCCCGCCTGCTGGGGCGCACCCTCGGCGACGCCCTCGGCTACGCCGACATCCCGCCGCCCGCCGCCCGGATCGACGCCGCGCTGCGCGACAGCGCCGCCGCCCAGCTGGTGCGTGCCCTGCCCGACGGGCTGGCGACGCCGCCGCGCGACCTGCGCCTGTCCGGCGGCGAACTCCAGCGCCTGGGGCTGGCCAGGGCCGCCTGCCGCGACGCCCGGCTGGTCGTGCTCGACGACGCCACCTCCAGCACGGACACCGCCACCGAGGCGCAGATCACCGCCGCCCTGGACCGGGCCCTGGCCGGCACCACCCGGCTGGTGGTGGCCCACCGCGCGGCCACGGCGGCGCGCGCCGACCTCGTCGCCTGGCTCGACGGCGGCACGCTGCGCGCGCTCGCCCCGCACGCGCGGCTGCGGCGGGATCCCGCCTACCGCGCTGCGTTTCACCTGGCTGACGATCCCGGAGCCGACCCGGCAGCCGACCCGGCAGCCGACCCGGCCGGCGCCGCCGCGGGGGAGCAGCGGTGAGCGCGCCGGGCCGCGGCGGCTGGCGGCTGCTGCGGCCGGTGGCGGCCGCTCACCGTGCCGCGCTGTGGCGGCTGGCGGCCTGGTCCGCGCTCGGCGCGCTGCCCGTCCTGCTGTCCGGACGCCTGGTCGCGCTCGCCGCTGACCGCGGCTTCCTCGCCGGCGACGCCGCCTTCGGGCTGGCCATGCTCGGCTGCTACGGCGCCGCGCTGGTGCTGGGGGCGTACGCCACGCGGCAGGCGTTCGGCCCCATGGCCGACCTCGTCGAGGCCGTCCGCGACCACGTGCTGCGCGGCGCCGTCAGCGGCGGCCTGCACGCCGCGGTGCACGGAGAACGCCCGCCCGACACCGCCGTGGTCTCCCGGATCACCAGCCAGAGCGAGCGGGTGCGGCAGATCCTGTCCGTGCTGCTGCTCTCGCTGTCCACCACGGTCTTCGCCGCCGGTGCCGCCGTCGCCGGGCTGTGGCATCTCGCGCCCGTCCTGGTCCTGGTGACCCTGCCCGCCGCCGCCCTGGCCTGCGCCGCCCTGGTGCCGCTCTCGCGCCGCTGGCGGCGCCGCTACGAGGCGTCGCTGCGGGCCGAGGAGGAGCTGGCGGAGGAGTGCGGCCGCACCCTGGAGGGCATGCGGGATGTCGTCGCCTGCGCCGCCACCGCCCGCGCCGAGGCCGACCTGGACCAGGCGCTGCGCCGCCACGCCGGGGCCGCCGCCGCCGTCGCCTGGCTGAGCGGCGCCCGCGTTGCCGTGCTCGCGCTCAGCACGCGCCTGCCCCTGGCCGCCCTGCTGCTCCTCGCCCCGTCCCTGGTCTCCAGCGGCGCGCTCACCGCCGGCGAGCTGCTGGGCGCGGCCACCTACCTGGTCTCCGGGCTGGAGCCGGCCATGAAGGCGCTGGTCCACTCCGCCGGCAACCTGGGCCTGGAGCTGGCGACCCTGCTGCACCGGCTCGCCGCGCACGGCGCGCCGCCGCCCGGCACCGCCGCATCTGACGCCGGCGCTGACACCGGATCGGACACCGGATCGGACACCGGAGGGGATACCGGGTCCGTCGCCGGGGCCGATACTGCATCCGGCGAGGAGCCCGGCGGGGACCCGGCCCCGGCGTGCGGCCGCCGCACCCGCGGCTGCGCACTGACGCTCCACGACGTGACGTTCCGGTACGGCCCGCACGCCGCGCCCGTGCTCGACGGCGTCCGGCTGCGCGTGGCCCCGGGCGAGCACGTCGCCCTCGTCGGCCCCAGCGGCACCGGCAAGTCGACGCTGGCGCTGGTCCTCGCCGGGCTGGCCCGCCCCGAGCGCGGCGAGGTACGGCTCGGTTCGGCCGCGCTGCCGGGGCTCGACCAGGCGTGGCTGCGGCGCGCCGTGGCGCTGGTGCCGCAGGAGGCGTACGTGTTCGCCGGCACCGTCCGGGAGAACCTCGCCTACCTGGCGCCGGGTGCCGGCGACGCCGACCTCGACCGCGCCGTGGCCGCGCTCGGCCTCGGCCCGCTGCTGCACCGCCTGGGCGGCTACGATGCCCCGCTCGCCGGGCCCGGCGCGCTCTCGGCGGGCGAGCGGCAGCTGCTGACGCTGGCCCGTGTCTACGCCTCGCCCGCCCGCGTCGTCATCCTCGACGAGGCCACCTGCCACCTCGATCCGGCGACGGAGGAGCGCGTCGAGAACGCCTTCGCACGCCGCGAGGGCACCCTCGTCGTGATCGCCCACCGCATCAGCTCCGCGCTCCGCGCCGAGCGCGTGCTCGTGCTCGACGGCGCCCGCCTGCGCGCCGGGCGCCACGAGGAACTCCTGGCCACCAGCCCGCTCTACGCCGACCTGGTCGGCTACTGGCAGGCCGTCAGCTGAGCGGTGTGCAGGGGATCTCGATCGTCACCATCGTCGGCCCGCCTTTCGGGCTGCTCACGGCGATCACGCCGTCGAACGGGCCGAGGCGGCGCTCGATGCCGCGCAGCCCGGTCCCGCCGTCCATGGTGGCGCCGCCGCGCCCGTTGTCGGTCACCGCGATCCGCAGCGTCGCGTCCTCCGCGCTGTAGTACATGTCCAGCCACGCCTGCTGGGCGCCCGAGTGCTTGGCGACGTTGGTGAGCACCTCGCTGACCGCGAAGTACGCGGCGGACTCCACGGCTTCCTCCAGCCGCCCCGGCAGCTCCGCGTCCACCTCCACCGGCAGCGGCATCCGCAGCGCCAGCGCGCGGGCGGCGTCGGCCAGGCCCCGCTCGGCCAGCACCGGCGGGTGGATGCCGCGCACCAGGTCCCGCAGCTCGGTCAGTGCCGCCTGGGAGTTCTCCCGTGCCTGTGCCAGCAGCTTCCTGGCCTGCTCCGGGTCGGACTCGATCAGCGACTCGATCGTGCCCAGGCTCATGCCCATGGCCACCAGCCGCGCCTGGGCGCCGTCGTGCAGGTCCCGCTCGATCCGCCGCAGTTCGGCGGCCGAGTTGTCCAGCGCGTCGTGCCGGGTCTCGGTCAGCCGCGCCACCCGCTGTGCCAGCAGCTCCTTCTGCGAGGCGCCGATCAGTGCCCGCGTCAGCAGGAAGTGCAGCCGCAGCAGCACCGGGTTGAACCGCAGGCCGAGCACGATCATCACCGCGCTCAGGCCGGCCGCCAGCAGCGCCGTAAACCAGCTGTTGACGGGCACGAAGCAGAAGAAGTACGTGCCGGTGGCCTCAACGATCGGCACCCACAGGCCCGTCGGCAGCAGCAGGCCGAACGCGGCGTAGCCGATCAGCACGAACGGCATCATCCCGGTGAGGAAGCCGGCGACCGCGTCCGTGAGCAGCCAGCCGAAGTCCCGCCAGGTCGCGGTGTCCCGCAGCAGCCACACCGTGCGCTCCACCTGCCCGGCGATGCCGGCGCGGTGGCGGTGCGGGAACGGCTGGTACGCGGCGGGGATCGTCACGCCGCTCCAGTCGCGGGCGAACAGCCGCCGCTGGTTGGCGTGCGCCCGCACGGCGTCGGCGATCACGGGCGTGGTGAACAGCCCGATGCCCAGCAGGATGAACGCCAGCGACAGCACGAAAAGGATGAACAGTACGAGGGAGACCCCCACGCTGAGCAGTATCAGCAGCAGCGACTGAGCGGTGGCCAGCAGGGAGGCGCGCGCCTGCCGCTCATCAATGCCCAGTACTTTCAAAGCCTTCATCATGCCCGTGCCGGTCCTCCGTCCCTCGGCCGTCGCGGCCTCGCAGGCGTTTACGGTCTCACGGACCGAGGGCGGCGGGTGAGGAGGGCGGCACCCGGACCGGGGGTGTACTCACCTACACCCCCGCCGGCCACGGGCAGGGCACTTCTGGGCACGGCGAAGGCGCCCGCCGGCGCGGGCGCCTTCGCGGCAAGCCTCCCCGGACCGCGCCCGAGCTGCTGGCCGCGGCCGGGGAGACGTCGCGGGGGACGGGCCGGGGCTCAGGCCAGTCCCGAGGCCGCGAGCTCGGTGCACACAGTGTCGGTGAGCAGGCGGGTGACCACGTACGGGTCGCAGTTGGCGTTGGGGCGGCGGTCCTCGATGTAGCCCTTCTTGTCCCGCTCGACCTGCCACGGGATGCGGACCGAGGCACCGCGGTCGGAGACGCCGTAGCTGAACGTGTCCCACGGCGCGGTCTCGTGGGCGCCGGTGAGGCGGTCCTCGACACCCACGCCGTAGTTCCGCACGTGCTCCAGCGGCTTGCCCTCCTTGCCGAGGGCGTCGCAGGCGGCGATGATCGCGTCGTAGCCCTCGCGCATCGCCTTGGTCGAGAAGTTGGTGTGCGCGCCCGCGCCGTTCCAGTCACCCTTGACCGGCTTGGGCGTCAGCGTGGCGGAGACGCCGAAGTCCTCGGCCGTGCGGTACAGCAGCCACCGCGCGACCCACAGCTGGTCGGAGACCTCCAGCGGCGGCAGCGGGCCGACCTGGAACTCCCACTGGCCGGGCATCACCTCGGCGTTGATGCCGGAGATCGACAGGCCGGCGGCCAGGCAGTTGTCCAGGTGCGCCTCGACGATCTCGCGGCCGTGGATCTCGTCGGCGCCGACGCCGCAGTAGTAGCCGCCCTGGGGCTCGGGGTAGCCGCCCTCGGGGAAGCCGAGGGGCCGGGAGCCCTTGAAGAACGTGTACTCCTGCTCGATGCCGAAGACCGGCTCCTGCGCG
>k87-1443500_pt1 | contig 18634 bp, 15 predicted proteins | sample MGYA00084031_6733416 | MGnify analysis MGYA00084031
CGTTGCTCCCCGCCCTCCGGGCCTCGCGCGTCGCCCCGATCGTGGCGATGCGGCAGGCGGCGACGCCCGACCGACCGTTGACCCGGCTGACGATCGCGGGCGTCGTGGTCACGGCGCTGGCAGTGGCGGTTATCGGACTCGCGCTGTACGGAGACCTGGAAAACGATACGACGGTCGCGCTACTGGCAGGGGTGCTTCTGGCGTTCGTCGGAGTCGCGATGCTCACCCCGTTGGTGGCTCGGCCAGCGGTGTCGCTGCTGGGACGCTTGGTGTCCTGGAACACCCCGGCGAAGCTGGGACGCCGTAACTCCGGGCGTAACCCGCGCCGGACCGCCATCACGGCCGCCACACTGATGATCGGCATGGCCCTCGTCACCGGGGTTAGTGTGATCGCCAGTTCGCTCAGCGCCAGCCTGGAACGGCTGATCAAAGTCGATATCTCGGCGGATTTGATCATCAGGGGCGAGGAAGGGCTCGATTCCCTGCCCACCTACGACCCGGCCGTGATCGACCAGATCACCGCTCTGCCGGACGTGACGACGGCGGTGGCGCTCTACGGCGACTACGCCCAGGAGACCAGCACCGGCACCAATCTGTTCTTCGCCGCGACCGATATGGAGGCCTACGCTCAGATCTTTGAGCTTCCCGTGGTCAGCGGTGAGGTCCGCTCTCCACAGTCCGGCGAGATCATCATCCCCGATGTGTTCGCCACCCAACGGCGCCTGGAGGTGGGCTCGACGCTCGAGGTGTCCACGGCCCGGGGCGGAGTACGCCAGTTTGAGGTGATCGGGATCTACGAGGCGAGCATGCTGGTCGCCGACCTGTACATCTCGGTGGAGGAGGCGACCGAGTCCTTCCGCACCTCGATGCCCTACATGGGGTTCGTGGTGCTGCGTGACGGCGCGGATGTCGAGGCCGCCGAGGAGGCGGTAGCGGCGCTGCTGGCCGACTCCCCTGAGGTATCGGTGGTCAACCAAAACGCCTTCGCCGACCAACAGACCCGGCAGGTGGATCAGATGCTCAACATGCTCTACCTGCTGCTGACCCTGGCGTTGGTGATCGCGATTCTGGGCATCATCAACACCCTGCTGTTGGCGGTGTTGGAACGCACCCGAGAGCTGGGCATGTTGCGGGCGATCGGCCTGGGTCGGCTGCAGACGGTCCAGATGATCACCGTCGAGTCGATGGTGTTCACGGTGTTCGGCGCGATATTGGGGATCGCGGTCGGTACCGGTCTGGGGGTGGCCGTGGTGCGGGCCCTCAAGGAGCAAGGCTTCCAGGTGCTGTCCCTGCCCTGGGCGCGGCTAGGCGTGTTCCTGGGGGTCGCGGTGGTGGCCGGCCTGTTCGCCGCGGTGATCCCTGCGATTCGGGCCGCGCGGACCAACGTTCTGCAGGCGATCGCGTACGAGTGACACCCGTCGCCGAGCCGGCTGCCCGGGTCCCGCCCGGACGGCGGTGCGGGGCCTTGAGCGGAAGACCGAACGGGTCGGGCATGGTGGGCACCCGGCCCGTTCCCTTTACCACCCGCTTACTGCCCGTTGCCTCCCGTTTCGTCATGTGGATGACGCATCATCCACTTCGGTACGCTGGGGTGATGGCTGCTCCTCGCTGGTTAAACGAGCGCGAACAGCGCGCCTGGCGTGGTTTCCTGCGGGTCCAGGCTCACCTGATGCCGGCGTTGGGACGGCGTCTGCAGGCTCACGCGGGCCTGTCGCTCGCCGACTACCACGTTCTCGTCGCCCTCACCGACGCTCCTGAGGGCCGGCTGCGGGTCCTGGATCTAGCCCGCGCCGCCGACTGGGAGCAAAGCCGCCTGTCCCACCACCTGACCCGCATGGCCAGGCGTGGCTTGATCGAACGAACCGAATGTCCCGAAGACGGACGTGGCGCCTTCATCGTCCTCACCCCGGCCGGCCGTCAGGCCGTCGAAGCGGCCGCCCCGCGCCATGTCGAGGACGTCCGCACCCTGGTGTTTGACCAGCTCACCCCCGAACAAGTCGACGCCCTGACGGAGGTATCGGACCGGATCCTGCAGGCGCTGGAGCAGCGCTGACGCGACGACCGGCCGGAGCCGTGACACCGTCACGGGGTTACGGGTATTCGGAGATCATCACCGCGGCCGTATTGGGCTCCAGCGCCTTGAACACATGCGGCTGGTCACCGGGGTAGGCGATGTAGTCACCGGGATGAAGCTCAATGGGATCATCGGCGACCCCGACCAAGGCGCGTCCGGTGCTGAGCACGACGTGTTCGATGACCCCGGGGAGGTGGGGGTCAGATTCCCGAGGGGTGCCGGGCTGGGCCGTGATCAGGTAGATGTCGCGACGCGCATTCGGCGGACAGGAGGCCAGCAGGGTGGCGACGTAGTCGGCGCGTTCGGAAGCGACGGCCGGCCCTTCACCGGCACGGATTACCTGCACCTTGGGGCGCGCCGGCTCAACGAGTCGCGTAAAAGGCACATCCAGCGCCACACACAACGCCCACAGCGTCTCCACGCTCGGGTTGCCGGTGCCGGCCTCCAGTTGTGACAGCGTGGATTTGGCGATGCCCGCCCGACGGGCCAGCTCCGCCAGGGACAACCCGGCCCGCTTGCGTTCTCGTTGCAAGGAGGCAGCGATGACCTCGAGCGGGGCCCTACTGCCTTGCGCCATGCGTTCGCTCCAGAAGTCCAGTCGTTCGGTTGACAAACACTTCCGCTTGTGTTCAGCATAACAATCCATGCGTTCGATATGGCGAACAATGGACCGGCGGCTGGTACGCGATATCGCGCTGGTCTGTCTCGCCGACGGCTTCGTCGGGGTCTCTTTCGGCGCCATCACGGTGAGTGAAGATCTGCCGATATGGCTGCCGATCCTGCTGTCGGTGGTGGTGTTCGCAGGTGCCTCACAGTTCGTGTTCGTCGGCCTGGTCACCTCTGGTGGTAATCCGATCGCCGCCATGGCGGCCGGCCTGCTGGTCAACGCCCGACATCTGCCGATGGGGTTCGCGATCGGTGACCTGTTCGGTCGCAGCTGGCTACGCCGAATCCTCGGCAGCCACCTACTGATCGACGAAAGCGTGGCCTTCGCACTGGCGCAGCGCGACCCGATGCAACGCCGCGCGGCGTTCTGGGGCTGCGGGATCGGGTTATTTGTGTCCTGGAACCTCGGGGTTTTCCTCGGTGCCGTCGGTGGCACCGCGATCACCGACACCGACACGCTCGGGCTGGACGCGGCCTTCCCCGCGGTGCTGCTGGCGCTGGCGCTCCCCGCGCTCCGTGATACCGCCACCCGCTGGGCCGCCCTGACCGGCGCCGTGATCGCGGTGGCCGCCGCTCCGTTCCTCCCGGCCGGGCTACCGGTTCTGCTGGCCCTGGCCGGCGTCGCGGTCACCTTCATTGGCCGTTCCCCGGCGGATCGGACGCCGCCGCGGTCCACACCGTCCCACGAATCTGTCAGCCCCGAATCGGGAGTCGCGTCGTGACAACCCTCATCCTGGCCACGCTCATTCTCGGCGTGGGGACATTTGCCTTCCGTTTCGCCGGGCCCGTGCTGCGTACCCGCGCCGACCTGCCTCCCCGCTTAGAGAAGCTGATGGGCGTGGCGGTGGTCGTCCTGTTCGCCGCGCTGGTGGCCACCAGTACCTTGCTGGATGGCCGCGACTTCGTCGGCTTCGCCCGCCCCGCCGGGGTCGTGGTGGGCGGGGTGTTGGCCTGGCGGAAAGCCCCCTTCGTCATCGTCGTGCTCGCCGCTGCGGGAACGGCGGCTGGGTTGCGCCTGCTCGGCGTGCCTTGATACGCCTCGTGACCTCTTGCGCATACCAACCGGGGTGGGCCGCGACGGTTCTTTCATCCGGCGCGGCCCACCGCACCTGATCCAGTTCTCGTCCAACGACAGGGAGCCAGAGCCGCTCCTGCGCCTGTGACGCGTGTCAGTTCACCGAGCCTCAGTTCACCAAGCCCGCGCGGCGCAGCGCGTCAGCCATCGCGCTGTTGATCGGCGCGTTCCGGGAGGCCCCGCGATCCTGGCGCTGTCCGGTCCGCCTGTCACCACGGCGCTCCCCCTGACGCCCGTCGCCGCGTCCAGAGGTACGCCCGGTGCTGTAGGAGTCCACGTCATCGTCCAGCCGCAGCGTCAGCGAGATGCGCTTGCGCGCCAGGTCGACGTCGAGCACCTTCACACGCACGATGTCACCGGGCTTGACCACGTCCCGCGGGTCCTTGACGAAGGATTTCGACATCGCCGACACATGCACCAGGCCGTCCTGGTGCACACCGATATCGACGAAGGCCCCGAACGCCGCGACGTTGGTCACCACCCCCTCCAGAATCATGCCCGCCTTCAGGTCCTCCAGGGTGTCCACCCCTTCGGCGAAAGCGGCGGTCCGGAAGGCCGGTCGGGGGTCACGGCCCGGCTTCTCCAACTCGGCGAGGATGTCGGTGACGGTCGGCAAACCGAACGTGCCGTCGACGAAATCCGCCGGCCGCAGCCGACGCAGCACTTTCGTGTTACCGATCAGCTCCCGCAGTTCGGTGCCGGTCGCGGCCAGGATCCGCCGCACCACCGGGTACGCCTCGGGGTGGACACTGGAGGCGTCCAGGGGGTCATCCCCGTCACGAATCCGCAGGAACCCGGCGCACTGTTCGAACGCCTTCGGCCCCAGCCGCGGCACCCGCTTGAGCTCTTCGCGGGACCGGAAGGGCCCGTTGGCGTTCCGGTACGCGACGATGTTCTCCGCCAGTCCGGCCCCGATACCCGACACCCGGGTCAGCAACGGCACCGAGGCGGTGTTGACGTCGACACCGACCCCGTTGACGCAGTCCTCCACCACCGCGTCCAGGGAACGCGACAGCTTCAGCTCGGACACGTCATGCTGGTACTGACCCACCCCGATCGACTTAGGGTCGATCTTGACCAGCTCGGCCAGCGGATCTTGGAGTCGACGCGCGATCGACACCGCGCCGCGCAGGGACACATCCAGCTCGGGCAGTTCCCGCGCGGCGTACTCGGAGGCGGAGTACACCGACGCTCCCGCCTCTGAGACCACGACCTTGGTGAGTTTGAGCTCTGGGTACCGTGCGATGAGGTCACCGACGAGTTTGTCGGTCTCCCGGGAGGCGGTGCCGTTGCCGATCGCGACCAGCTCGACCTTGTGCGCGGCGGCCAGGCGGGCCAGCACCGCGATCGACTCGTCCCACCGCTGATGCGGCTGGTGGGGGTAGATGGTCGCGGTCGTCATCACCTTGCCGGTCCCGTCGACCACCGCCACCTTCACCCCGGTGCGGTACCCCGGGTCCAAGCCCATGGTGGGACGGGCACCGGCCGGCGCCGCCAGCAGCAGATCCCGCAGGTTAGCGGCGAAGACGCGGACCGCCTCATCCTCGGCCGCCTGCCACAGCCGGTTCCGCAGGTCAATGCTCAGGTGCACCATGATCCGGGTCCGCCAGGCCCACCGCACCGTGTCCAATAGCCAACGGTCCGCTGCCCGGCCCTGATCGGCGATACTGAAGTGTCGCGCGATGCGTACCTCGTACTCGCTGGGCCCGGTCTCGGCACGCCCCGCCCCGGAGCCGTCCGCCTCCGAGGTGTCAGGGGCGGGTTCAGGATCGATAGTCAGGTCGAGTACCTCTTCCTTCTCACCCCGGAACATCGCCAGGATCCGGTGCGATGGCAGGGAGGTGAGAGGCTCATCGAACTCGAAGTAGTCGGCGAACTTGGCACCGTCGATCTGCTTGCCCTCGCGGACCCGGGATACCAGCCGCCCACGGTTCCACATCCGCTCCCGCAGCTCACCGATGAGGTCGGCATCCTCGGCGAACCGCTCCACCAGGATCGCGCGCGCCCCTTCCAAAGCGGCCGCGGCGTCGGCCACCCCCTTATCGGGGTTGATGAAGGCCGCCGCTTCGGTCTGGGGATCACGGGTCGGGTCGGACAGCAGGGCGTCGGCCAGCGGCTCCAGGCCCGCCTCCCGGGCGATCTGGGCCTTGGTCCGCCGCTTGGGCTTGTACGGCAGGTAGATATCCTCCAGCCGCGCCTTGGTCTCCGCCTCCATGATCCGGGCCTCCAGCTCGGCGTCGAGCTTGCCCTGGGCCCGAATCGATTCCAGGATCGCGGTGCGTCGCTCCTCTAGTTCCCGCAGGTAGCGCAACCGCTCCTCAAGCACGCGCAACTGCGTGTCGTTGAGCGCGCCCGTCGCCTCCTTGCGGTAGCGGGCGATGAAGGGCACGGTGGCGCCTCCATCGAGCAACTCGACCGCGGCGTTGACCTGTCCCTCGCGTACCCCGAGTTCGCCGGCGATCCGCCGAATGATCGACGCGTGCCGCGCCGGGTCGAGCTTGGAATCCGCGGGCGTAGTTGTCGGGGCGGTTACCGACCCCTGCGTAGACGTCGTCACAGGTGCATTCTCCATGTCCAGTTGTGTCCCCCGTGCACGGGCCGCTCCGCCCGGAGCGCGGTACGCCGGACCGGCCCTGCCGGGAAGACGGACGCGCCCCATGGCGGATCATGGCGGGCCTCCCTCGCCGCGCCTGTCTAGAATCGCCGAGATTATGACTTTTATCCCTATAGGTGATCAAGTAGGCGGTCCGGGTCGTGCACCACGCGCGACGACGTCTCGGCATCGGGATTTTCTCCAGAGCGCCTGTGCCGAATCTGATGCGGGGTCCACCCGCGGCGCCACGGCGCGACGCGGTAAAACGGCCTTGAAAAGAAGGCCGCACCCGCCAGACCTGCTATTCCCTATCCCTGCGCTCTCGTTCCGGCCCTGAACCCAGGGATATCACCTACGCACGCCGACGACATTTCACATCAATCCGGATCGCGCCGCGCGGAATACCGCCCACTGGTCGCCGTCAGGCTCGGGCTGGACGGATCCCGGCGCCCTCACCGCGGGCTAGGCTGGCGACGCGACGACCCGCAGGAGCGAGCATGACATCACGGCCGGCTGTCTCGGCGCACCAAGGCGGTAAGGAGCGGCACCGCCCCGCCACGCTCGAGGCGTACGCCGACGCGGTCACCCTCGGCGCCGAATATGTCGAGATCGACGTCCGCAGACTCAAAGACGGCACCCTGGTCTGTCATCACGCGGCGCGCGTCGGTGGTACCGGTCCACTGCTGTCTCAGCTGTCCTATCGGCAGCTGTGCGACGCTGTCGGATATCAGGTACCGACACTCCCCATGGCGTTGGATGTGATCGCGGGCCGCTCCCTCGCCCACCTGGATCTCAAAGAGCATGGGTATGAGGAGCAGGCGGTCCGACTCGCGGTCCAGACACTGGGCGAGGACGGCGTGGTGGTGACCACAGTGGAGGATGATGCCGTCCGGGCTATCGGCCAGCGATTCCCTGGAGTACGTACGGCACTGTCATTGGGGCGCGGCAACGACGAGATCACCCAGACCGTCCAGTGGTGGGCCCGCCCGCTGCGGCTTGTCCAGACCCGCCACAGTGAACTGTTTCCCCTGCGCCGGATCCGCGCCTGTGGTGCCCGCTGGGTCGCGGTCCACAAGGTACTGGCCCTGTGTGGGGTCCTGGCTCAGTGTGCGCGCCACGGTATCGGCGCGATGGTGTGGACCGTCGACGAGGATTCGCTGATCGATCGATTCTTACAAGATCCCCGGATCGACGTGCTCGTCACTAACCGTCCGGCCTACACCCTTCAGCGCCGCGACACGCTCCGCACGCCCCGTCGTCCGGCGTCGTGACCACCCCGCGTCGTTGGCTCCGTCGGACCCGGGCTGGACGGTGATCGTGCCTCGTCCGGGGATTGCGCACCGTCACGCGACGCGTGACCCATCGCGTCGAGCCGACCGGAATCGCGCGGGGTGGTCTGAGCCGCACATCAGACCAGTTCGACCTGGAGGGTGGTGGCGAGCTTGTTGATGAACTCCTCCTCAGCCGGGCTGATACGCGTACCTCCCAGCCCGAACACGCCACCGCTGCGGACGGCGGCGCACACATCCTGAGCGATGGTGACCAACCACTCCCGATACTCCGCCGCTTCCTCAGGAGTCGCCTTGGCGGCGAGGATGTGGACGGCCTTGCGGCACTGCTCAAGCGTCATCGCAATGCCGGCCTGTCGATTGGTGAACTCATGGGCGATCGGCAGCAGGTTGCCTTGCTCATCCCGGTCACCGTCGAAGTCGGCGACCACAAACCGAACCAGCTCGGTACGCGCCCGGGCGCCGGAGAGGATTCCGCGGAGCCCGGCGATCCCCTCTCGGATCGTCTCCTGAGGATCGTCCTTTTCGGCGGAGATCGCTGCTACCGTGATCAGTTGAGGAAGCCCCGCCAGGATCTCCCACTCCTCGGCCGTGTACTGGGTCTGCCGAGCCATCGGTACGCCTCCATCCACCGTGGACTTACACCGTGAACCCCGCCGGCTTCGTTGTCGACTCTCCCGCCGCGGTCGACATCCGGTCGTAACCGTATGAGACGGTCAGGTCACGATCAGCATACGCGATCAGTTCAATGCGGCAAGCGTGACGGTGACTGCTTTCCGCTCCCCTTGCGAAGACCCAGGCAATCGCCTATGAAGGTCCAGGTAATCGCCTGCGAAATCCCCTGACCCTCACTTCAAAAGGCGGCGGATACGGCAAGGGGAGAGCACAAATTCTAACGAAAACTGAGGCGGAAAGCGCTTGCCAACAGCTCTCCGAGGCACATAACCTAACCCCGAGCCTTCGGACCGCGTTGAGCGTTACGCAGAGCCGCGTTAGCAGCCCGCCCACAGTCGCGTGAGGCGGCTCTGAAGCGAACTCACCACATCCTTTTAGTCTCCGACAGTCGTGACGGGCCCACGACGCTCGTCGTGGCCGGATCCGCGGTCGACGCTGCCCACTCGTCCGCCCGGTCATCTCCGCTTTCTCCAGGAGTTCACCATGACCAGGCTGAGCCTCCTTTTCTCACGGCGTCCTCGACGCCGACCATCCTCGACCCGCCGTTCCCCGCAGCGGTCAACAATGCTGGCGTTCGGCGGCGCCGCGCTCCTCGCCTTCACCCCGGCCGCCGTCGCGGTCACGGCCCAGGCGGCCGCATCCGGCTGCCAGGTCGACTACTCGGTCACCAACCAATGGCCGGGCGGCTTCGGCGCCAATGTGACCATCACCAATCTCGGGGATCCGATCGACGGTTGGACGCTCACGTGGTCATTCGCCGCCGGCCAGCAGGTGGTCCACGCCTGGAACGCCACCGTCACCCAGAACGGCGCTGAGGTGACCGCGACCAACGTCGACTACAACCGTCACCTGCCCACAGGGGGCAACACCTCATTCGGATTCAACGGCAGCTGGAATAACAACTCCAACCCGGCTCCGACGAGGTTCACCCTTAACGGCACCGTCTGTACGGGCGCGATCGAGCCGACGACCGGCTCCCCCTCACCCGGGCCCACCACCCCGTCCCCGGGGCCGACCACTCCGTCTCCAGGGCCGAGCACCCCACCGCCGACCGGTGCGCTGCAGATGGAGGATCTCAACCGCGGGCTGATCAGTATCCGCTCCGGTAATGGCAATTTCCTCAGCTGGCGTCTCTTGGGCACCGACCCGGTCGGGGTGGCGTTCAACGTTTACCGTAACGGGAGCCGGGTCAACTCGTCCCCCATCACCAACTCCACCAACTACTACGACAGCGGCGCCCCCGCAGACGCCTCTTACACCGTCCGCGCGGTGGTCAATGGCGTGGAGCAGGGCAACTCCGAGCCGGCGCTGCGGTTCGAGAGCGGTGGTTATCTGACGGTCCCCCTGCAGGTACCGCCCGGTGGTTCGACTCCCTCAGGCTCCTACACCTACTCCGCCGGCGATGCCAGCGTCGGCGATCTCGACGGCGACGGCCAGTACGAGATCGTGCTGAAGTGGGACCCCTCCAACGCCCGGGACAACTCCCAGTCCGGGTACACCGGCAACACCCTCATCGACGCCTACCGGCTTGACGGTACCCGGCTGTGGCGGATCGACCTGGGCCGCAACATCCGTTCCGGTGCGCACTACACCCAATTCCAGGTGTACGACTACGACGGTGACGGTCGCGCCGAGGTGGCGATGAAGACCGCCGACGGCACCATCGACGGCACCGGTCGCGTCATCGGTAACGCGTCGGCCGACTACCGCAACTCCAGCGGCTACATCCTGTCCGGCCCGGAGTACCTGACCGTATTCGACGGTCTCACCGGCGCCGCTTTGTCCACCGTGGAGTATGTACCGCCCCGAGGTAACGTCACCGACTGGGGCGACAACTACGGCAACCGGGTTGACCGTTTCCTGGCCGGAACCGCCTACCTGGACGGGCAGCGTCCCAGCCTGATCATGGCCCGGGGGTACTACACCCGCAGCGTCATCGTGGCGTGGGACTTCCGGAACGGCACCCTGACCCGCCGCTGGGTTTTCGACAGCAACTCCGCCGGCAGCCAGTGGACCGGACAAGGCACCCACAGCCTGTCCATCGCCGACGTCGACGCCGATGGCCGGCAGGAGATCATCTACGGCGCGATGACCATCGACGACAACGGCGTGGGCATGTACAGCACCCGTTACGGCCACGGAGATGCCCTGCACGTCGGTGACTTCGCGCCCTCCCGCCCAGGCCTGGAGGTGTTCCTGCCGCACGAGGCCTCCGGCCAACCCGCCGCTGACCTGCACGACGCGCGTACCGGCGCCGTCCTGTGGCGGGGCGGTACCAACAGCGGCGAGGGCCCGGGGCGTGGCGTGGCGGGTGACATCTACGCCGGCAACCCAGGGGCGGAGATGTGGTACTCCGGCTCCAGCCTGTTGAGCACCTCCGGTAGCACCGTCGGGCGGGCTCCCAGCTCCTGCAACTTCCTGGTGTGGTGGGACGCCGACCCGGTGCGGGAACTGCTCGACGGCAATCACATCGACAAGTACGGCACCAGCGGTGACACCCGACTGTTGACCGGCAGCGGAGTCACCTCGATCAACGACACCAAGGCCACGCCGAACCTATCCGGAGACATCCTCGGTGACTGGCGTGAGGAGGTCATCTGGCGTACCTCCGACAGTTCGGCGCTGCGGATCTACAGCACGACCATGCTGACCGACATGCGGCTGTACACCCTGGTGCATGACGCGCAGTACCGGGTGGCGCTCGCCTGGCAGAACACCGCCTACAACCAGCCGCCCCACCCCAGCTACTTCATCGGTGCGGGCATGGCGGAGCCGCCTCGACCCAACATCTACGTCCGTTGATCCTGACGGTCCGGCGCCGGTGGGTTCCGCGGCATGCGGCCTCACCGGCGCCGGATGCCGGTGAGGCCGGCACCGCGCGTGGCTCAGGGGCGCAGAACCCGGGCCAGCCGGGCCATGCCGCGCCTGATTTCCTCCGGTGAGTGGGTGATGAACGACAGGCGTAGCGTGGCGTGGTCCGGCCTCTCCGGGTAGAACGGCGCGCCAGGCACGAAGGCCACATCGTGCGCCAACGCCCGCGGCAGCAGCTCGGCGGTATCCACCTCACCGGGGAGCCGAACCCACACGAACATTCCCCCGTCCGGATCGCTCCACTCCGCCCCGTCAGGCACAGTGGCGGGCAGCGCGGCGATCATCGCGTCACGCCGCTGGGCGTACACCTGTCTGACGCGCCGGATATGGGCATCCAGGTCGGCCGTCGTCAGATACTCGGCCGCAGCCGCCTGATCCACGGTCGAGGTGTGCAGGTCGGCGGCCTGCTTGGCCACCACCAGGGCCCGGCGCAACACCTCCGAGGCGCGCAACCAGCCCAATCGCAGGCCAGGTGCCATCGTCTTGGAGAAGGTCGACAGCACGATGACCCGCTCCGCGGCGTCCGGCAACGTTGCTAACCAAGGCACCGGCTGCCCCCGGTACCGCAGCTCCCCGTAGGGATCGTCTTCGACGATCCACACTCCATAACGGGCGGCGACCTCGACGATCCGCTGTCGCCGCGCCATCGACAGTGTCCGCCCGGTCGGGTTGGAGAACGTCGGCACCAGATAGATCAGTGTGGGGCGGTGCTGTCTGATCAACGCGGGGAGCGCCTCCGGATCCAACCCACCCGCGTCGCTGGGCACCCCCACGACTCGAGCCCCGGCCATGCCGAAGCACTGCAACGCGGCCAGGTAACAGGGCCGCTCCACCAACACGGTGTCCCCCGGCTCCAGCAACGCGGCGGTGATAAGCGTCAACGCCTGCTGGGAGCCGCTGGTGATAAGCACCTGGTCGGCGTCGCTGGGCAGCCCTTTGGCCGTCATCCGCGCCGCGATCCACTCCCGCAGCGCGGGGTTCCCCTCGGTGATCGAGTACTGCAACACCCGGGCACCCTCACGGGCGAGCACCCGGTCGAACGCGGCGCGCAGTCCTACGTGATCGAACAACTCCGGCGCCGGTAACCCACCGGCGAATGACAGGACACCGGGGCGGGCGGTCAACGCCAAAATCTCCCGGACCGGGGAGCTGGTGACCTGTCTGAGCCGGCTGGCCAGGGCAGGTAGCGGCGCGGAGAACACAGTGGACGTGGACACGCACTCTCCTCGAGGGCTGGTACGGGCAGGCTGACCCGCCGTGGACGCCCCCTCGTGAGAGGCGGGTAGGCGGTTGATCCGCTGCGCGCGTCGGCAGCATCACGGAACGCGTGGCCTGTCAAAGGCCGCCACCTGTAGCTTAACGATCGTTCACCTCACCGCTCCAGAGAATATGCCAGTGGTACGCGCGGTATGCGTTCAGGCGCGCCGGCTGGTGAGCTCAGGAGGCCGATTCGACACGTCGGTTGCCCCCGTACCGGGCGACCTGGGCTCCGGCGAGATGGGTCAGGAAACCGGCCAGGCTGCCCTGATGATGCACCAGATCGGCGGCGCCGGTACGCAGCGCCAGCGGCAGACACTCGAACCACCGCACCACCTTCCTGGCCGCCGCAGGTTCGGCCTTGACCCGCTCGGCTCCGATGATCCGTCCAAGCAGGGTTATGGCTTCATGTTCGGTGAGCACATCGATCTCGACGTGTCGAGCTCCGTGACTGACGACCAGCTCATCCAGCCACTGTCGGCTGGTGACCAGCACCAGACACGACAGGTTGGCCGGAAGCAACGGACGGATCTGGTCTGCGGATCCGGCGTCGTCCAACAGGATGAGGACCCGCTGCCCCGCCAGCATCGACCGGTAGAGCGCGGCGGCTTCTTCCTCGTCATCCGGTATGGACTGCGGTGGCACCCCCAACGCCCGTAAAAACCGCGTCAGGATCCTCAGCGGACTGACCGGGGTCGGATCTCGACCGTGAAGGTCGGCGTACAGGTGACCATCGGGAAAGTGTTCGATGACCCGGTGGGCCCAGTGCACCGCCAGCGCGGTCTTACCGATACCGGCTGGCCCGACGAGTACCGCGGGTGTGCAGCCACCGATCTCGTGGCGGGCCAGCATGTCGTCCAGCAACCGTACCTGAGCCTCTCGTCCGGTGAAGTCCCCCACATCTCCGGGCAGCTGAGCGAGGCGTACCCGACCGGACGGCCCAGCCGACGGTGTGGACACGACGCGACCGCACACCGACGTCGGGATAGGGGTGAGGGTAGGTGGTGTTAAGGAGGAGTCCTCCCTGAGGATCGCCAGCTCCAGGTCATGCAGCTCGGCTGGCGGATTCAAGCCAAGCTCCTCCGCGAACGTCCGCCGCAGATCGCGATAGGTGCCCAACGCGTCGGCCCGCCGACCAGAGCGATAAAGCGCAAGCATCAACTGTGCCCAGGGGCGCTCCCGCAGCGGATGCGCCTCAACGATCTGCCGCAGTTCCCCCACCAGGCTGGCGTGCCGTCCCAACGCCAGGTCGGCATCCACCCTGGCTTCCAAGGCGACCAAGCGCAGCTCGTTAAGCCGCGCCGCCTCGGCCTCAATCAACGGGCTGGGAGGGACATCCGCCAAAGGGGCACCCCGCCACAGCGCCAAGGCATCGTGCAGGAACTCCGCGGCCTGGTCCACCCGCCCTTCCCGTAGGGCCCGTTGACCACGTTCGGCGCGGGCGATGAATTGGGCAGCGTCGATCTCTTCCGGTTGCACCTGCAGCTGGTAGCCCGGCGACTTGGTGACCAGCCGACGGCCGTAGGGTTCCCCAAGAAGGCGGCGTAGGCGGAACACATAGCCGTGGAGCTGATTGACGGCGCCCTTCGGGGGTCGATCACCCCACAACTCGTCGATGAGTTGCGCGGTCGATACCGGCCGATTGGCGTTAATCAGGAGAACGGCCAGCAGCAAACGCATCTTCCGCGCGCTCAGGCCCTGCCAGTCACCGCCGCTGAGTAGTTCGATGGCCCCCAGGATCCGGTATCGCGCACCGTCGCTCGGGACGATTTCAAACAATGTCGGGTAACCCGCGTCCATGGGACCGTTGAGGACCGGAAATGACAAAGGAGTTTTGGAATCCGGTTGGCTCTGGCATAGTCATTCACGCTCCCGTCGGCTCAGCCGAGACACGACCGCACAACGCGTCCTGAAATGGACGCGACCGGCCGCCCGGCTCCGATCATGAATGCTGACGCACTGAGCCTCGCAAGGCTGCGATACGCACGCCACTCTCCCATGTCGGGGGTGGAATGACATTATCAATCCAGCAGACAATCGACGGGAATCATCGTTGTGATACGAGTCACACTCTCCGTCCTCCCATGCCCACATGGCGCATCATCCCTGGTAGATGAGGCGTTCCTGCCCCTCACCCGAGGCTCCCGCGCGCCAGTTTCCACCCTACGAACCATCAGTATTCGGATTATCCGCAGGTCGGCCATATAATCACCAAGTCGCTGAGGGATCGAGAGGTCACACCAGGGGGCCTCACCGGATAATCCCCTTAAGCGAAGAACTCAATACAGTCGAGCGCACCGCGGTACGGTTGCGTTGGACAGCTGTCCCCTTCAGCGGCATCCCTCGTGTCCGGAGCCCGCTTATCGCCCCTTCCACTCAACGCTCACGGCTACCCGCCCCGAAGGGTACGGTTATGCGCCGCTTTCCGACTCCCGCACGGAATATGGAGGTACGCACCTCCTTTATTCAGCGGCCGCAACGGATAAAGAGTCAACTCATCCGGATCACATCAACGATCCAGGACGCGTTTCTACCCTCGTCTGCATGATCACGCCGATTGAAAACCCGGGAATCGATGACAGGCGATGCGGCCGTCGTTTCCCGGCACCGCTTAACAGACGGGGGGACACCTGGCATGACGATCGACTCCCACTTACGCGCCGTATCGGCCTGCATCTCAGTTGACGATCTTGATTCATGCGCCGCCTGGTACACCCAGTACCTCGGCCTCGCTGTCACCCAAACCAGGGACTTCCCCGAGCTTTCCGCGCGGGTGGCGTACCTGGAATCCGGCGGTTTGCGGCTGGAGCTGTTGGAGCAGAAAGGCTCACAGCCGGCACCGGCCCGTCCCACCCCACCCCACCATGGCGCCGTCCGCGGAGTCACCCAAGTGACCTTCTACGTGGACGCCCTGACCGCGGTCGCCACCGCGCTGCAGGCCGCAGGCCTGACGTTGGCGATGGACATCGTGACGGTCCCCGACCTGAACCTGTCTGCCTTCTTCATTCAGGACCCAGAGGGGAATCTCATCGAGTTCATTCAGTACGACACCCCTAACTGCACACCCGAGATAGCCGCGACGCCGGTATAGCACTGCCGGCCCCGGTCGCGAGGCCGGCGCCCACGCCCTGAACCCGTTTCTTCGCCATCGATCTCACCGGTGACCTACCCGTCCCGGTCTCCATACCCACCTCAGACCGCCACGGGAGCCACATATCCGGAGCCCGCTGTTGCGTTGGAGGAACCACATGACCGCAAGTACCGACGTCAGTCAGACAACCGAAGCCGTCGCCCGACGCTGGTTCGACGCCTTAACGTCCGGCGACATCCAGACGGCGCTAAGTTGCCTGGATCCCGATGTGGAGTGGATCAACTACACCCCTGTCCCGGGCTACAACACCGACATGACCTGGATCGGGACCTACCGGGGCCCGGAGGCGGTGTTCAACAGCTTCAAAACGTTCGTAGGGCTGGTGGACGTCAAATCCGAACGGCTGGTCCGGCTGATCGTCGACGGTGAGGAAGCCGCCGGGGTCATCCACGAACAGTCGGTGGTGAAGGACACCGGCGTGCCCTTCGAGATCGAGTTCGTGCAGTGGCTGACCATCCGCAACGGCAAGATCGTGCGCTGGAAGTCCTACACCGACCCCTCACAGATCATCCGGGCGCTCCGCGGTGACCGAGGGGACGCGTCATGAGTGCACGCATCATCGACGCGGTATGGCGCCGAGCCGTAGACGAGGTGACCAAACTGCTCGACGACGGCGCGGACGCCAACACCCGGGATCCCGATAGCGGCCTGACAATCCTGATGATCGCCGCTGGCCAAGGAGACAGTCAGCTCACTCGACTGCTGTTGGACGCGGGCGCGGACCCGTTGGCGGTTGACAGTCGGGGCGGGGCCAGCGTGCTGCACAAGGCGGTCCAGGGCGGCAGCCTGGACGTAGTTCGGCAATTGGTGGAGGCAGGCGCCTTCGTGGACTCGGTGGCCGCCACGACCGGCCACACGCCCCTGATGGACGCGCTGTGGTTCAAGTACCCCGACATCGCCGGCTACCTGCTCGATCAGGGAGCGGGGCTGAACCTGTCCACCCACTACGGTTTCTCACTGAAGGAGCACTTCGATTACGAGCTGAACGTCAACCGCTTCGGCAAAGAGCGTCTGCTGAAGGCCGCTGAACTCTTGCGGGCCCGCGAGGAGCGAGACCAGGCCCAAATTCAGGAACAGCGTCTGATGGCCGCCGTGGTCGCCGGTGACCTCCAGCAGGTCAAGGAGTTGATCGCGGCCGGCGTCGATGTGGACGCCCGTTATCCGAGGGTCAACGGCTTCAACGACGGCCACACCCCCCTGCTAGTGGCCTGCCGGGACGGGCACGCCGAGATCGCCGCTGAACTGGTGGCCGCCGGCGCCGACGTCAACGCCACCGAACCCACCTTCGGGGCGGTTCCCCTCCACAAAGCCGTCTACAACGGACGGGCGGACATCACCGCGATGCTGGTGAAGCAGCCCGGCATTGATCTCAATTTCCAAGGCGCCACGAACGGCTACACCCCGCTGCATGACGCGCTGTGGCACGGCTACGACGACTGTGCCCGCATCTTGATCCAGGCCGGCGCCCGGCTGGACCTGCGTGGTCATGACGGAAAGACCCCCTACGACATCGCCGTGGAGACCTTCGGTGAGGAACACGAGATCATCCCCCTGGTGAGGAGTTGAGTTCGATGTTGTTCTACGTGCAGATGCGGTGGAATCACGAGGGTCGCATCAGCCTCGAGGAGTTATGGGACGTCGAGGCCTTAGAGACTGAGCACGCCAAAGAGACCATCGACTCGGGCATGGTCGTCGGAATCTGGAAAGTCGCGGCCCAAAAGCGCGTCATCGCGGTGGTGGACGTGGAATCCATCGAAGAGCTCGACCGCACCGCTCTGGGCCGCCTGCCGATGCGGGAATACCTCGAGTTCGAGGTGGTCTGGCCGCTGCGGGACTATCTGGGCTTCGCCGAGGACGTCAAGAAACGCTACAAGGTCTGATCTCCTCACCTGTTGACCTCGTTCCGTGATCGATCACGTTTCACCTCACAACCGCACTGACAACCGCAAGGCGTGCTGTCCAGGTTCACGACAGGACGGTGGGGATGATCGACGTGTCGCGCCGGCTCCCCACCGTCGCTGTCCGAACTGTGTCTGCACCGTCCGTGTCCGCCGGTGCGTGCCGCGAGGACAGGCGGGAACGCCACCCCTATGCTGTGCTCGTTGAAACCGGACTAATACCAAGGAGCCGGTCATGGCTGACTCTCTGATCGCACTGGTCACCGGGGCTAACCGTGGTATCGGTCGGGAGGTTGCTCGTCAACTGGCCGAACGGGGGCATCGGGTCCTGTTGACCGCCCGCCGTCTGGAGGCCGCCCGTCGAGCCGCCGCCGAACTGGACCCGCGCGGCACACGGTTGGACCCCCGCCAGCTGGATATCACCGATGAGGCCAGCGTTCAGCGGCTCGCCAAAGAGGTGGCCGCGGAGTATGGCCGGCTGGACATCCTGGTCAATAACGCGGCGATCAACTACGACTCCGGGGCCCGAGCCAGCACCGTCGACCTCGCTGAGGTGGAACGCACGTTCCAAACCAACCTCTTCGGCGCCTGGCGTACCGTTCAGGCGTTCCTGCCGCTGCTGCGGGCCAGTAGCCATGGCCGGATCGTGAATGTGTCATCCGGCGCCGGTTCGTTGACGGAGATGGGCGCCGGCACCCCGGCGTACGCCACCTCCAAGGCCGCCCTCAACGCCCTGACCAGGATCCTCGCCGCTGAGCTGCGACGGGACCGGATCCTGGTCAACGCGATCTGCCCTGGGTGGGTGGCCACCGACATGGGCGGCTGGGGCGGTCGTCCCGTCAGTGAAGGCGCCGCGGGGATCGTGTGGGCCGCGTTACTGCCCGATAACGGCCCTACCGGAGGATTCTTCCGGGATGGGCGCCCTATCGCCTGGTGAGGCCCGCGCCGGGCATGGATGCGCCCCGTGGTGCTCAGCCGATGGTTCGCGCTTCCCATGATCCGCAATACTTGTGATCCGTGAGCGAGCTCGACGAGCGGATCAGTCGCCCGACGCGTCGCCGGCATCGGGTCAGTCGCCCCTCCCC
>k87-52258_pt1 | contig 18611 bp, 17 predicted proteins | sample MGYA00084031_6733416 | MGnify analysis MGYA00084031
GAACGCAGACAGTATTATAAATGAGGCATTGGCAAAGTCGCGCAAAATTGCAATGGAAATTGAAGAGCTTAAGAAACAATCAAAAGTCTTTAGAACTCGTTTCCAAATGTTAATTGAGGCGCAGCTTGACCTATTAAAAAATGATGATTGGGATCACTTGTTAGAATACGAGGTTGAGCCTATTTTTGGTGAAGAAGAAGAAACAAAAAGCTAAGCCTTGACTTTATTTTATTTTTTCGCATATAATACTTTAACGTAGACGTGTGAAAAGCTTTTATTACCTGAATATCGAAAGAAAACGGTGAAAGGGATAGTAATCCTTTAAGCTCCCTTATTTAAGCGAATCGAGGATGGTGCAAGCTCGATATAAGGTTAAAGGATGAAGATCACCCTAGAGTTCCTTGCTGAACATACATAAGTAAGCAATGGCGTATCATTCTCGTTACGAATGCTTGAGTGGATTAATGATTAAAATTAATCTAATAGGGTGGTACCGCGAGATAAACCTTCTCGTCCCTTGTGGGATGTGAAGGTTTTTTTGTGTTTATTAAAGAAATGGAGGAAAAGTTAATGGAGTATAAAGATACCCTTCTTATGCCAAAAACAGATTTTCCGATGCGTGGAAATCTTCCAAACAGAGAACCTGTTATGCAGGAAAAATGGGAAAAGATGAACATTTACAAAAAAGTACAGGAACGTACGAAAGACCGTCCATTATTTATTTTGCATGATGGACCACCATATGCGAATGGTGATATTCATATGGGGCATGCTTTAAATAAAATCTTAAAGGACTTTATTATCCGCTATAAATCAATGAGCGGTTACTCAGCACCATATGTTCCAGGTTGGGATACTCACGGTTTACCAATTGAAACAGCATTAACAAAGAATAAGAAGGTTAAACGAAAAGAGATGTCTGTTGCTGAGTTTCGTAAACTATGTGAAGAATACGCTTGGCAGCAAATTAATGGGCAACGTGAACAATTTAAACGTTTAGGTGTTCGTGGTGATTGGGATAATCCATATGTTACATTAACACCTGCTTATGAGGCGCAGCAAATTAAAGTTTTCGGAGAAATGGCAAAAAAAGGTTATATTTATAAAGGCTTAAAACCTGTTTATTGGTCTCCGTCAAGTGAATCTGCGCTTGCTGAAGCAGAAATTGAATATGCGGACAAACGCTCACCATCTATTTATGTTGCTTTCCCTGTTAAAGATGGAAAAGGAGTCCTTTCTACAGATGAGAAGATTATTATTTGGACAACAACTCCATGGACAATACCAGCTAACTTAGGTATTTCAGTTCATCCAGAACTTGAATATAGCGTTGTAGCTGTAAATAATGAAAAATATGTTGTTGCTTCAGCATTAGTTGAATCTGTTGCACAAACGATTGGTTGGGAAGATTTCACAGTTGATCGTACAGTAAAGGGCAGTCAACTTGATCGCATCGTTGCGAAGCATCCTATTTATGATCGTGATTCATTAGTTATGCTAGGTGAACATGTTACAAGTGATGGTGGAACAGGATGTGTTCATACTGCTCCAGGTCATGGGGAAGATGACTTTATCATTGGTCAACAATATGGATTAGATGTTTTATGTCCAGTTGATGAAAAAGGATACATGACAGAGGATGCTGAAGGGTTCGCTGGTTTATTCTATGATGATGCCAATAAAGCCATTACTGAAAAATTACAGGAAGTTGGAGCTTTATTAAAACTTCAATTTATTACTCACTCATATCCACATGACTGGAGAACGAAAAAACCAACGATTTTCCGGGCAACAGCACAATGGTTCGCATCCATTAAAGATTTCCGTGAGGACTTATTAGCTGCAATTAACGAAACAAAATGGGTTCCAGCATGGGGAGAAACTAGACTTTATAATATGGTGCGTGACCGTGGCGACTGGTGTATTTCAAGACAACGTGCATGGGGTGTACCAATTCCAGTTTTCTATGCAGAAAACGGTGAGCCAATTATTACAGACGAAACGATTGAACATGTATCAAACCTATTTAGAGAGCATGGTTCAAATGTTTGGTTTGAGCGTGAAGCAAAGGACTTACTCCCAGAAGGATTCACACACCCTGGAAGTCCAAATGGTATCTTTACGAAAGAAAATGATATTATGGATGTTTGGTTTGATTCAGGTTCTTCACATCAAGCAGTTCTATTAGAAAGAGAAGAACTACAACGACCAGCTGACTTATATCTAGAAGGCTCAGACCAATATCGTGGATGGTTTAACTCCTCACTTTCGACTGCTGTTGCTGTAACAGGTAAAGCACCATACAAAGGTGTACTAAGTCATGGGTTTGCTTTAGATGGCGAAGGGCGTAAAATGAGTAAATCATTAGGAAACACCGTTGTACCTGAAAAAGTTATGAAACAATTAGGTGGAGACATTTTACGATTATGGGTAGCGTCAGTTGATTATCAAGCTGATGTTAGAGTATCTGATGCAATCTTAAAACAAGTTGCCGAAGTTTATCGAAAAATTAGAAATACTTTCCGATTCTTACTTGGTAATTTATCTGATTTTAATCCAAATACAGATTCTGTTAAGCTTGAAAACCTTAGAGAAGTTGACAGATATATGCTTGTGAAATTGAACAAGCTCGTTAGTCGTGTTAAGGAAGCGTATGAACAATATGAATTTGCAGCAATTTATCATGCAGTTCACAATTTCTGTACGATTGAATTAAGTTCATTCTATCTTGATTTTGCAAAAGACGTCTTATATATCGAGTCAAAAGAGAATGAAGAGCGTAGAGCAATCCAAACGGTACTTTATGAAACATTGCTGTCTCTAGTTAAACTTGTGACACCTATTCTTCCACATACGGCTGATGAAGTTTGGGAGCATATTGAATTTGTTGCGGAAGAAAGTGTTCAACTTGTTGATATGCCTGAAGAGAAACAATATCCTAACGCAGATGAATTAGAGAAGAAATGGGATATGTTTATGTCGTTACGCGATGATGTTTTGAAGGCATTAGAAGTTGCGCGAAATGAAAAAGTCATTGGAAAATCATTAACAGCAAGTATCTCGCTATACCCTAATGCGGAAGCGAAGGAATTGCTTTTATCTGTTAAAGAAGATTTAAAACAGCTTTTCATTGTTTCAGGATTTGAAATTGCTGGAGATTACAATACAGCTCCAGACAATGCACAAAGTTTTGATACTGTTAAAATTGTTATTAACCAAGCTGAAGGTGAAACATGTGAGCGTTGTTGGATTGTGACACCTGAAGTTGGTCAAGACGCAGAGCATCCAACATTATGTCAACGCTGTGCGACAATTGTAAAAGAACATTATTAAGACATAATTGATAGGGATAGTTCTCAGAAATATAATCCTTTTAACAGGATGAGAATTTTTGGGGACTGTCCCTTTTTTTTGCTTGAAGCCTGATCATGATTAAGTCCGTTTTAATAAAGCCCATTTTGCATTCTTCATGTTTCACATATGAAAATGAGGGGTAAAAAATAGTCATTCACTATACAAACGAATTAGATAGCATGGATTTCTTTCACAGGAAAATTCTTAACAGGGTGAGGTTGGTTTTTGAAGGATACACTAATGTTACATCATGAGAAGGATTAAGGAGTTGTCCATCTTGAATAAATATTATGGAATCCGGTATGAATTGCAAGTGATGAGAGAAGAATTACGTGCAAGATTATTTGATCACAGTATGTTTGAAATGACAAATGATGATCAAGCGAAAAACAATACTCTAATCCATCATATAAAAGAAGAACTTCAAGATGTAGAACGAGCCTTACTTAAAATGGATAAAGGGATATACGGATATTGTGAAGAAACTGGTGAAGAAATTCCTTTTGAAAAGTTAAGAATACTTCCTACTGCAAGAACAAAATATGATTTTTACTTCCAAGAACTATACGAGCGAAAATCATTACCACAATATGACTACACTTATGATGAATCATATTTTTAACTTCATTTGGGGGACAGTCCCCAAATGAAGTTCTTTTGAAGGCATTTTTCAATTTTATTACCCTTTCGTTTTTCCAAATACCTTTAAAATAAAGGTTTCCAAAACTTTTTTTAGTTTTGGGGACTGTCCCCATTGTGATTCTATTTTCAATGAGTTGTTGCATATGGTACAATTCAAGTTGGGTAATACTTGTTGCTTTATCAATAGAATAAAGGAAAGTTGGGGAAACATTGTATTTTTATTACATAATTGCAGCTATTATTATTGGGATTGACCAATTAACGAAATGGTTAGTTGTAAAGAATATGGAGCTAGGTGAGAATATACCGATTATAGAAAATTTCCTTTATATAACCTCACATCGAAATAGAGGTGCTGCTTGGGGAATATTACAAGGGCAAATGTGGTTTTTCTACTTGATTACAACGGTTGTTATTATCGGTATTATTTACTACATCCAAAAACATACTAATGGTAGTAAGCTAATGGGAATTGCGCTAGGTCTAATGCTTGGTGGGGCAATTGGTAACTTTATTGACCGCTTGTTTAGAAAAGAAGTTGTTGATTTTATTAATACATATATTTTTACATATGATTTCCCAATATTTAATGTGGCAGATTCTGCTCTATGTGTCGGAGTAGTTCTATTATTTATTTATATGCTGTTTATTGAAGGGAAAAAAGAGAAGGAGAAAGCTTAATGGACATCGTAGATTTACGTGTAACTGAAGAACATAAAAATGAACGGATTGATAAATTTCTGTCTACTTATAATGAAGAATGGTCAAGAACTCAGGTTCAGCAGTGGATTAAAGAAGGAATTGTAAAAGTAAATGAAGCTGTAGTGAAAACGAATTATAAATGTCAAATCGATGATCATATTGTCATTCATATTCCTGAACCAGAGCCGTTAGATGTAGTCGCAGAGGAAATGGATTTAGATATTTATTATGAGGATGAAGATGTTCTTGTTGTCAATAAACCAAAAGGAATGGTTGTTCATCCAGCACCTGGCCATATGTCCGGTACATTGGTAAATGGGTTAATGGCACATTGTAAAGATTTATCTGGAATTAATGGAGTATTACGCCCAGGAATTGTTCATCGAATTGATAAAGATACATCAGGCCTCCTCATGGTTGCCAAAAATGATCTGGCACACGAATCATTAGTAGACCAACTAGTAAATAAAACGGTAACGCGAAGATATAAGGCAATTGTCCATGGGAGTATCCCACATGATAACGGGACGATCAATGCCCCGATTGGCCGTGACAAAACAGATCGTCAAAGCATGACTGTTACAAATGTAAGCAGTAAAGAAGCAGTTACACATTTTCGAGTTTTAGAACGTTTTCATGAGTATACATTTGTTGAATGTCAATTGGAAACTGGAAGAACTCATCAAATTCGGGTACATATGAAATACATTGGCTTTCCTTTAGTAGGAGATCCAAAATACGGTCCGAAAAAAACGTTACAAATAAATGGACAAGCACTCCATGCAGGTATTTTAGGCTTTATTCATCCAAGAACAAAGGAATACTTAGAGTTTGAAGCTCCTTTACCGAATGATTTTGAAGAAGTATTAAAGGAAATTCGATTAAAAAGCCAACTTTAAAAATGCTAGAACAAACAAGTCGGAATTATTATCTTAAAAAAATTGTTGACACGATTCTACAATTTTGTGATAATAGGTTTAACTTAATAAGAACCTTTAACACAGTCCCGAGAGGCTGAGAAGGAAAGCGGAAATTAGGCTATAGTACTTAAAAAAGTACTATGCTCTAAACAAAAGTTCGTAACCCCTCTCACTGTTCGGTGAGAGGGGTTTTCTTTTTATAGCTTACTTTTTCATCCAGCTACAAGGATAAATTAAGTAACGAGAGGAGATGAAGAAATGTCTCAAAAAGCAGTTGTTTTAGATGAGCAAGCAATTAGAAGAGCATTAACAAGAATTGCACATGAAATTATTGAAAGAAATAAAGGCATTGAAGATAGTGTTTTAGTAGGGATAAAAACTCGCGGAATTCACTTAGCAAAAAGACTTGCAGAGCGAATTGAGCAAATTGAAGGAAATAAAATCGCGATAGGGGAACTTGACATAACACTATATCGTGATGATTTAACGAAAAAAACGAAGAATCAAGAGCCGCTTGTTAAAGGTTCAGATATTCCAGTTGATGTTACAAATCAAAAAGTAATCTTAGTTGATGATGTTTTATATACAGGTCGAACGGTTCGAGCTGCAATGGACGCATTAGTTGATATTGGTAGACCAGCAAATATTCAGCTAGCAGTGTTAGTTGACCGCGGTCATCGGGAACTACCAATTCGTGCAGATTATGTAGGGAAAAATATACCTACTTCAAGCTCTGAGAAAATTGTTGTCGAGCTTCAAGAACAAGATAATAAAGACCAAGTTACAATACATGATAATAATTAACCCTTTTAATAATCGTCCAGTGAGGCGACAAAGGGGAACAAAAGGATCAATCGGTCGAAACACGATTGGCTTACCTTTTTGTACCTCTTTGCATGCTTCGCAAAGAGGTTTTTTGTTTATCCATTTCACACATACTAACTAACATGAATATTTCTCAAAAGTGGAGGTCCTAAACGTGAAAGAACAACAAATCGTATTAGATATAAAAGATAAACCAAATTTATTAACATGGCTTACATTGAGCTTCCAGCATTTGTTTGCAATGTTTGGCTCAACAATTCTAGTCCCATATCTTGTTGATTTAGACCCAGCAGTAGCACTCATATCTAGTGGATTAGGAACGTTAGCATTCATGCTCATAACAAAAGGTCAAGTACCAGCATATTTAGGGTCATCTTTTGCGTTTATCACTCCGATAATCGTAGCAAAGGCATCAAGTGGAGTTGGTGCTGCTCTTGTAGGAAGCTTCCTATCTGGATTAGTTTACGGCATTATCGCTTTAATTATTAAAGGTACTGGTCATAAATGGATTATGAAAATCTTACCACCAGTTGTTGTCGGTCCAGTCATTATCGTCATTGGATTAGGTTTAGCGGGAACAGCAGTAGATATGGCGACCTTAAACGGTGAGGAATATAGTCTTCAATATTTCTCGGTAGCAATTATTACGTTGCTTATTACAATTATTGCATCAATCTTTTTTAAAGGATTTTTCAATCTCATCCCTGTTCTTATCGGCATCGCAGGGGGATACTTATATTCACTAGCAATTGGTATCATTGATTTTTCAACAGTAATTGAAGCGAAATGGCTACAAGCGCCTAATTTTATCTTGCCATTCGTTGATTATACACCATCGATAAATATGGATATTATCTTACTAATGGTACCTGTATGTGTTGTAACGATTTCTGAGCATATCGGTCACCAATTAGTATTAGGAAATGTAGTAAAAAGAGATTTTATTAAAGAACCAGGGCTTCACCGCTCAATCATGGGAGATGGAGTCGCAACAATGATTGCAGCTCTAATCGGCGGACCGCCAAATACTACGTATGGTGAAAATATCGGTGTCCTTGCGATTACAAGAGTTTATAGCGTATTTATCTTAGCTGGTGCCGCGGTATTAGCAATCGTCTTTGGCTTCATCGGGAAAATATCTGCCTTCATAAGCACGATTCCAACACCTGTTATGGGTGGAGTATCAATCCTATTATTCGGTATTATCGCATCTTCTGGATTAAGAATAATGATTGAAAACAAGCTTGATTTAGGCAGTAAACGAAACTTGATTATCTCTTCAGTTATTCTAGTTATTGGAATAGGTGAAGCAACGATTAAGTATGGTGGCTTTGATTTACACGGAATGGCGCTAGCCGCAATTATCGGGATTGTATTAAACTTAGTCCTTCCACAAAAGGATGATGAAACAATTAATAATGAACATGCATAATGTGAGTTGCTTAAATCTTTTAAGAAAAGTCCAGAGAGGCTTTGAAGGGTGTAAGGCAAGGAAAAGGTATAGGGATACCTAGATTTGCTCTACCTTTTTACACCCTGTTTATTCAAAACAGGGTGTTTTTTTATACAATAAATGCCATTTGAAAGTAAAATTGCTTTCAAATAAAGGAGAGAATGGGTATGACAAACCTACTGACAATGAATCAGCTATCAAATGAAGAGATATTTTCAATTCTTGAGGATGCGGAAAGATATAAAACTGGAAAGGGCTGGAGACCATCTGATTTAGTATTTGTTTCAAACCTGTTTTTTGAGCCGAGTACTAGAACACGATTTAGTTTTGAAGTGGCTGAAAAAAGATTAGGTCTAGAAGTCTTAAATTTTGCTGCGGAGCATTCAAGTGTTCAAAAAGGTGAAACGCTATACGACACTGTCAAAACGTTAGAATCTATCGGGGCAAATGCTGTAGTCATTCGACATCAGGAAGATCATTTTTTTGAGGAGTTGATCGGAAAGGTTTCAATACCAATTATCAATGCAGGTGATGGATGTGGTCATCATCCCTCTCAATCTTTATTAGATTTATTAACGATAAAACAGGAGTTTGGAAGATTTAAAGATTTAACGGTATCCATACATGGAGATATTCGCCATAGCCGTGTTGCTCGTTCGAATGCTGAAGTTTTAACGAGATTAGGTGCTCGAGTACTTTTTTCCGGTCCTTCGGAATGGCAAGACCCATTTAATCTATACGGGGAATACGTCGAGGTTGATGAGGCGATTAAGCAATCAGATGTTGTTATGCTCCTACGTATTCAACATGAACGACATAATGAAAAAACGAATCCAGCTAATTATTTAGAAGAATTCGGTTTAACGAAGAAAAGAGAAAATCAAATGAAGCCAAATGCAATTATTATGCACCCAGCTCCAGTGAATCGAGACGTTGAGATAGATGGTGATTTAATAGAGTGTGAACGTTCGAGAATCTTTAAGCAGATGGAAAATGGAGTTTATGTAAGAATGGCGATTTTGAAAAGGGCTTTACAACAAGTTCAAAATAATCAGGAGGTAGATGGACATGTCATTTATTCTTAAAAACGGCTTAGTGGTAGATAATCAAGGTGAGTTCAATAAAGTAGACATTAAGGTTGAAAACGGAAAAATTACAGAAATAGGCGAAAATTTACCAGTAGACGGTTATCGAGTTGTTCCTGTTGACGGTCAACTAATTTCAACAGGATTTATCGATTTACATGTACATTTACGAGAGCCAGGTGGAGAGCATAAGGAAACAATTGAAACTGGAACGAAAAGTGCTGCAAAAGGTGGATTTACGACGATTGCTCCAATGCCAAATACTCGCCCAGTACCTGATACAAAAGAACAGATGGAATGGCTACAAAATCGTATTAAAGAAACTGCTGTCGTAAAGGTACTTCCATATGCCTCAATTACGACTAGACAGCTTGGTGAAGAACTAACAGATTTTGCGGCGCTTAAAGAAGCAGGAGCATTTGCCTTTACAGATGATGGTGTTGGTGTTCAATCTGCTGGAAAAATGTTGGAAGCAATGAAAAAGGCTGCTTCAATTGGTGCTTCAATCGTTGCCCACTGTGAGGAGAATACATTAATTAATAAAGGTTCAGTCCATGAAGGTAACTTCTCAGCAAAGCATGGAATAAATGGAATTCCATCAGTATGTGAGTCTGTACATATTGCAAGAGATATTTTACTTGCAGAAGCTGCAGACTGTCACTACCATGTTTGTCACATAAGTACTAAGGAGTCTGTACGTGTAGTAAGGGATGCAAAGCGTGCAGGAATTCGCGTAACAGCAGAAGTAACACCACATCATCTTTTACTATGTGAAGATGATATACCAGGGTTAGACCCGAATTTTAAAATGAATCCTCCGTTACGAGGAAAGGAAGACCAAGAAGCATTAATCGAAGGTCTTTTAGATGGGACGATTGACTTTATCGCAACAGACCATGCACCACATGCTTTAGAGGAAAAGGCTGAGGGAATGCAGTTGGCCCCATTTGGGATTGTCGGCCTAGAGACAGCATTTCCATTGCTTTTTACACACTTTGTTTTAACAAAAAAATTTACGTTAAAGCAGCTAATTAACTTTTTAACAGTTAAACCTGCAGAAGCATTTGGATTAACTGTTGGAACTTTACAAGTTGGTGATGTTGCTGATTTAACAGTCATTGACTTAGATACTGAAGCAAAAATCGACCCAGACAACTTCCTCTCAAAAGGGAAAAACACACCATTTAAGGACTGGGCATGTAAGGGCTGGCCAACATTAACTATTGTTGATGGAAACATCGTTTGGGAAAAAGGAGGCATCACTGTATGAAAAGACAGTTAATTTTAGAGGATGGAACAGTATTTTTAGGAGAAGCTTTTGGAAGTGATAAAGAAAATTTTGGTGAAGTTGTATTTAATACAGGGATGACTGGTTACCAAGAAATCCTATCAGATCCTTCTTACTGTGGACAAATTGTAACATTAACATACCCTTTAATTGGTAATTACGGAATAAACCGTGATGACTTTGAAACGATATCCCCTTTCATTAATGGGTTTGTCGTCAAGGAATTTTGTGATTATCCATCAAACTGGAGAAATGAATACACAATAGATGAATATTTTAAAATGAAAAATATTCCTGGGATAAGCGGGATCGACACTCGAAAATTAACAAGAATTATTAGAATGTACGGTACGTTAAAAGGTGCGATTTGTTCGGCTGATGCAAATCCAGATGAAGTAATTAGCAAACTTAAGGGAACAGAACTACCTACTAATCAAGTACAAACTGTCTCTACAAAAACAGCTTATCCAAGCCCTGGCAGAGGACCTCGTGTCGTCCTAGTTGATTATGGAATGAAGCACGGTATTTTAAGAGAGTTAAATAATCGCAATTGTGACATCGTTGTCGTACCACATTCGATAACAGCAGAAGAAGTATTGCAATTAAAACCTGATGGAATCATGCTTTCAAACGGACCAGGGGATCCAAAGGATGTACCTGAGGCGATTGAAATGATAAAAGGAATATTAGGGAAAATTCCGTTGTTTGGGATTTGCTTAGGACATCAATTATTTGCCCTAGCATGTGGAGCTGACACGGAAAAAATGAAGTTTGGACATCGTGGTTCAAACCATCCAGTAAAAGAGCTAAGTACTGGAAAAGTTGATATTACTTCTCAAAATCACGGATATACAGTAACTGAAGCATCAATTGAAAATACAGATTTGGAAATTACACATATTGCTTTAAATGATGGAACGGTGGAAGGCTTAAAACATCAGCATGCAAAAGCATTTACCGTACAATATCACCCTGAAGCATCACCAGGTCCAGAGGATGCTAACGGATTATTTGACCAATTTTTAGAAATGATTGAAGCGAATAAGAAAGAGGGGGTTCTATAATGCCAAAACGTACAGACATCAATAAAATTCTTGTTATCGGTTCAGGTCCAATTGTTATCGGTCAAGCAGCAGAATTTGATTACGCAGGTACACAAGCTTGTATCGCTTTAAAAGAAGAAGGATATGAAGTTGTGCTAGTGAACTCAAATCCGGCAACAATTATGACAGATACAGAAATAGCAGATAAGGTGTATATTGAGCCTCTTACATTAGAATTTTTAAGCAATATCATTCGTAAAGAGCGTCCAGATGCATTAGTTCCAACTCTAGGTGGGCAAACAGGACTAAATCTTGCAGTTGAATTAGCGGAATCTGGCGTTTTAGAAGAATGCGGTGTCGAAATTTTAGGAACTAAGCTTTCTGCGATTAAACAAGCAGAGGACCGTGATCTTTTTAGAACATTAATGAATGAGTTAAATGAGCCAGTTCCTGAAAGTGAAATTATTCATAATTTAGATGAGGCATTCGCGTTTGTTGAGCAAATTGGCTATCCAGTTATTGTTCGTCCAGCATATACATTAGGTGGTACTGGTGGCGGAATTTGTGAAAATGAAGAGGAATTAATTGAAATCGTAACAAGTGGTTTGAAAAACAGCCCAGTTACACAATGCCTCTTGGAAAAAAGTATTGCAGGCTTCAAGGAAATTGAATATGAAGTTATGAGAGATTCAAATGACCATGCAATCGTTGTTTGTAATATGGAAAACTTTGACCCAGTAGGAGTACATACTGGTGATTCAATTGTATTTGCACCAAGTCAAACGTTAAGTGACCGGGAATATCAAATGCTTCGGAATGTTTCATTAAAAATCATTCGCGCCTTAAAAATTGAAGGGGGATGTAATGTACAGCTAGCGCTTGACCCTAATAGCTTTAAATATTACATCATTGAAGTAAATCCGCGCGTTAGCCGTTCATCAGCACTTGCGTCAAAAGCAACAGGCTACCCTATAGCTAAGCTTGCTGCGAAAATTGCAGTTGGCTTAACACTTGATGAAATGGAAAACCCAGTTACGGGTAAGACATATGCATGCTTTGAACCTGCTCTTGATTACATTGTATCGAAAATTCCGCGCTGGCCTTTCGATAAGTTCGAATCAGCTAACCGTCGTTTAGGTACACAAATGAAGGCAACAGGTGAGGTAATGGCGATTGGACGGACGTTAGAGGAATCGCTATTAAAAGCAGTGCGGTCTTTAGAATCAGATGTTTCATATTTACGATTAAACGATGCAGATTCCATTACAAATGAATTGATTGAAAAGCGGATTCGTAAAGCTGGTGATGAACGTCTGTTCTATATTGCAGAAGCATTTAGAAGAGGAGTTACAAAGGAACAAATTCATGATTGGAGTAAAATCGATTTATTCTTCTTAATGAAGATTGAAAAAATTATTAAGTTTGAAGATAAAATTAAGGGGAATCCATTTGAACTTACTACCCTTCAAAAGGCGAAGGAAATGGGCTTTTCTGATGCAGAAATCGCAAAGCTTTGGGGTACAAGTGAGTTGGAAGTATATGAACTCCGTAAGCAGGCGGAAATTATCCCAGTATATAAAATGGTTGATACGTGTGCAGCAGAATTCGAATCTGCAACACCGTATTTCTACGGCACATATGAAGATGAAAATGAATCAATTGTTTCAGATAGAGAGAGTGTCGTTGTTCTAGGTTCAGGTCCAATCCGTATTGGTCAAGGGGTAGAATTTGATTATGCGACAGTACATTCCGTTTGGGCAATTAAAGAAGCTGGATATGAGGCGATTATCGTAAATAATAACCCTGAAACAGTTTCAACAGATTTTAGCATATCTGACAAGCTTTACTTTGAACCACTTACGATTGAAGATGTTATGCATATTATCGATTTAGAAAAGCCAAAAGGGGTAGTCGTCCAATTTGGTGGACAAACGGCTATTAATCTTGCAAGTGAACTAGAAGCAAGAGGGGTAAAAATTTTAGGTACATCACTTGAGGATTTAGACCGTGCGGAAGACCGAGATAAATTTGAGCAAACACTCGTTTCCTTAGGAGTGCCACAGCCGCTTGGAAAAACGGCAACATCTGTAGAGCAAGCTGTGAAAATAGCAGGTAAGATTGGCTATCCAGTACTTGTTCGTCCTTCATATGTTTTAGGTGGACGTGCAATGGAAATTGTTTACCAAGAGTCTGAATTATTGCATTATATGGAAAATGCCGTGAAAATCAATCCACAACATCCAGTCTTAATTGATAAGTATTTAACAGGTAAAGAAATTGAAGTTGATGCAATTTCTGATGGAGATACTGTTTTAATACCGGGAATTATGGAGCATATTGAACGCGCAGGGGTTCACTCAGGCGACTCTATCGCAGTATATCCTCCACAATCGTTATCAAACGACGTGAAAGAAAAAATTATTGATTACACGATTAAACTTGCTAAAGGGCTAAATATTATTGGATTATTAAACATACAATTTGTTCTTTCAAAAGGGGAAGTATATGTCCTTGAAGTAAATCCACGTTCAAGTCGTACGGTACCATTTTTAAGTAAAATTACAGGTGTGCCGATGGCCAATTTAGCAACAAAGGTGATTTTAGGGGCAAAATTAGCTCAATTAGGCTATGAAACGGGTCTCTACCCTGAAAGTCAAGGAGTATATGTAAAAGCTCCAGTCTTCTCATTTGCTAAGCTTAGAAATGTTGATATTACGCTTGGACCAGAAATGAAGTCAACTGGTGAGGTAATGGGGAAAGACATTACATTAGAAAAGGCATTGTATAAAGCATTAGTTGCTTCAGGAATCCAAATTAAAAATCATGGGTCAGTTCTCTTAACTGTTGCTGACAAGGACAAAGAAGAAGGATTAGAAATTGCGAAAAGATTTCATGAGATTGGCTATCAAATCCTTGCAACGAGTGGAACAGCAGAATATATTCAATCATTCAATATACCTGCAAAAGTTGTCAATAAAATCGGAGCGGAAGAGCCAAATTTACTAGATGTCATTCGCAAGGGTGAAGCTCAATTCGTAATCAATACGTTGACAAAAGGGAAACAACCGGCTCGTGATGGCTTTAAAATTCGCCGTGAGTCAGTAGAAAACGGAATCCCATGCTTAACCTCACTCGATACGGCTGTAGCAATTTTACGAGTGCTAGAATCTATGACATTTTCTACTGAGACGATGCAAAAGAAAAACGCACAGCTAGAGGTGAGCTTAACGTGATAAAAAAAGAGCTGATGGTCGTAACAAAGCAAGAGGAAATTGCAAAACATATTTTTCAGTTAACACTAAAGGGAGATTTAGTCTCAGAAATGGGCGAACCTGGACAATTTGTCCATTTAAAAGTGTCTGAAGGAACGACCCCTTTATTAAGAAGACCTATCAGTATTTCAAAAATTAACAAAGAACGCAATGAATTTACGATGATATACCGTGCTGAAGGAGCTGGAACACAGCTCCTTTCTAAAAAGCAAGCAGAGGATGTAGTTGATGTACTAGGTCCGCTTGGCCATGGTTTTCCTATCGGTGAAGCTAAGGCTGGACAAACTGCATTATTAGTAGGTGGTGGAATTGGTGTTCCTCCATTATATGAGCTATCGACACAGTTAGCTGCAAAAGGTGTAAAGGTTCATCATGTATTAGGTTTTCAAACTAAATCTGCTGTCTTTTTAGAAGAGGAATTTTCGAAGCTTGGTACAACGATCATTACAACAGATGATGGTTCATACGGCTATAAAGGTTTTGTCACTAGCGCAATTGCCGATTATAACCTAGAGTATGATGTCATGTATTCATGTGGTCCAACGCCAATGTTAAAGGCACTGGAAAAGCAATTCGGTAACAAACCATTATTCTTATCGCTTGAAGAAAGAATGGGATGTGGAATTGGTGCATGTTTTGCATGTGTTTGTCATACAGGAGACGACATTCATGGAACAAGTTATAAAAAAGTTTGTAGCGATGGTCCAGTATTTAAGGCCGGAGAGGTGGTTTTATAATCATGTTAGATGTACAATTACCAGGTTTGTCGCTTAAAAACCCGATTATGCCTGCATCCGGTTGTTTTGGATTTGGAAGAGAATATAGTAATCTTTATGATTTAAGTCAGTTAGGTTCAATCATGATAAAGGCAAGTACACAAGAGCCTCGATTCGGAAATCCTACACCCCGTGTCGCAGAGACAGAGGCAGGTATGCTAAATGCAATTGGTTTACAAAATCCAGGTGTAGATAAAGTTGTTGCAGAAGAGCTTGTTTGGTTAGAACAATTTGATGTTCCGATTATTGCAAATGTTGCCGGCTCACAAGTTGAAGACTATGTATATGTTGCTGAAAAAATAAGTCAGTCAAAAAATGTACATGCGCTTGAATTAAATATTTCTTGTCCTAATGTAAAAACAGGTGGGATCGCATTTGGCACGGTTCCTGAAATCGCTGCACAATTAACAAAGGCTGTCAAAGAAGTTTCTGCTGTTCCTGTATATGTTAAATTATCACCAAATGTTGCAAACATTGTAGAAATGGCTAAAGCAATTGAAAATGCTGGTGCAGATGGATTAACAATGATAAATACACTTATTGGGATGAGGCTCGATTTAAAAACAGGAAAACCAGTTATCGCAAATAAAACAGGCGGTCTTTCAGGTCCAGCGATAAAGCCTGTGGCAATTCGTATGATATACGAAGTGAGCCAAAATGTTTCGATACCTATTATTGGAATGGGCGGAGTTCAATCTGTAGATGATGTCATTGAATTTCTATATGCAGGTGCAAGTGCAGTAGCAGTAGGTACGGCAAACTTTGTTAATCCATTTATATGTCCGGAAATTATTCAACAATTGCCTGATAGATTAAGAGAGTTAGGCTTTGAACATGTAAATGAATGTGTTGGAAGGAGCTGGAAGTGATATGGATCGACCGATTATAATTGCTCTTGACTTCAAGGGGAAAACCGAAATAGATGACTTTTTAAATAAGTTTCATGATGAGAAGCTCTTTGTCAAAGTAGGAATGGAGCTCTTTTATCAGGAAGGGCCGGCAATTATTTCACACATTAAAGAACGTGGTCACAAAATCTTCCTTGATTTAAAGCTTCATGATATTCCAAATACAGTAAAACAAGCAATGACAGGGCTTGCTAAGCTCAATGTTGATATCGTAAATGTACATGCAGCAGGTGGCAAGAAAATGATGGAAGCTGCTATTGAAGGCTTAGAAGCAGGAACACCAGCTGGTCAATCACGGCCAGCATGTATTGCTGTTACACAGCTTACAAGCACATCACAAGCAATGCTTGAACAAGAGCTCTTAATTGATAAAACATTAAATAATGTTGTGCTTCATTATGCCCTGATGGCTAAAGAGAGCGGTTTAGAAGGTGTTGTCTGCTCTACTCACGAAGTAGAAGCCATCAGTGAAAGAATTGGCTCTTCTTTTGTAACAGTTACACCAGGAATTCGGATGAAGGACGATGCAGCAGATGACCAGACAAGAATCGCAACTCCAGAGCTCGCACGTACTCTTGGGTCAACGGCCATTGTTGTCGGAAGAAGTATTACGAAGAAGCAAAATCCATATGAAGCATATCTTCAAGTGAAAAAAGCGTGGGAGGGCACCAAGAAATGAGTCAATTAATCGCAAAACAATTACTAAAAATTAAGGCAGTCTATCTTCAACCGAACGAACCTTTTACATGGTCAAGTGGTTTGAAATCACCAATTTATTGTGATAATCGTTTAACATTGTCCTTCCCTGACATTCGTTCGCAAATTGCAGAAGGCTTAACACAGCTAATAAAGGAACATTATTCCGATGTAGAGGTGATTGCTGGAACTGCTACTGCTGGAATCCCCCATGCTGCATGGGTGAGTGATAAATTAAATTTACCAATGTGTTATGTACGCAGTAAAGCAAAGGGCCATGGCAAAGGAAATCAAATTGAAGGACAGGTGAAAGAAGGACAAAAGGTTGTCGTTGTAGAAGATTTAATTTCTACAGGAGGAAGTGCTATCACAGCTGTTCGTGCGCTACGTGACGCTGGATGCCAAGTTCTAGGCATCGTATCGATCTTTACTTACGGATTAACACTTGGTGAAGAAAAGCTATCTGAAGCAAATGTGGAAGCAAAATCTCTTTGCAATTATGACACTTTAATTGAAGTAGCAGCAAAAGAAGGATATGTTGATGATGAGGATATAAACAAGTTAAAAATGTGGCGAGAAAATCCTTCTTCAGAAGCATGGTTAAATAGTTAGTTATACTGTGGTTGGCTACATAGATTAGAAGCAATGTCTAATCTATGTAGCCAACCGCTTTTTTCATGGTAAGAAGGCGAAAAAAATGATAAAGAAGTGCTAAAAATTGCTTTTCTTCAATTTGTTCTTATAATTAAATCTTAACGAAAGCTTTTTTATATAGGCATGTCTTTTTGACACGCTCATCCAATAATTAGCAGTAAGCTTTCTACTTAATGAACGCTAAATTTAATAGGAGGATTAATTTATGAATTTAAATGATTGGTATGAAAAAGGCATAACATTTGAACAGTATAAAAATCAGATGACTGTAAATAAAGATGAGATGCTTTCAATTTATAACCGATTTCAGGTAAAGGAAGATGAGCTTGAACGTCTGAAAAATATTCAGGAAAAAAAACTTAATGTTATCGTTTTAACAGAGGATTGGTGTGGAGATGCCCTTGTTAATAACCCGATTTTATTAAAAATTGCCGAAGTCCTTAAAATGGATGTCCGCTTTTTGTTAAGAGATCAAAATCTCGAATTAATGGACCAGTATTTAACAAATGGAACTTCCCGCTCGATACCAATATTTATCTTTATTGACCAGCATGGGCAGGAGCAGGCAGTATGGGGACCACGTGCAGCAAAAATTCAGCAGCTTGTTGATCAAGAAAAAAGCAAGCTTCCAAATGTAGATTCACTTGAGTTTAAGGAAATGCAAAACGAAATGATTGCTAGACTGAAAAAATCCTATATTGAGGATGAATCAATTTGGAGAGAGATTGAAAAAAGCATAATAAACAGTTTACTTTCTATTTAAACATGAGAATATTGAATTTGCTAGAAGGTATGGATAGAGATATTATCTTACTATCCATACTTAAAGTGAGAAAACATGTTTACGAAATTCTTGTGATCATCATCATGAATAATCCAATTGAGAGGATGAAAAAACACAATTTGTATCCTATAGAAAACCATTTTTCAGGTACTTTAAGGATTTTAAGACCTTTGGCGACAATCGTTCCAAGTAGATAGAATATGTAGGCA
>k87-780944_pt1 | contig 18577 bp, 13 predicted proteins | sample MGYA00084031_6733416 | MGnify analysis MGYA00084031
CCCCGATCCCTCCGGGCCCGGAGCCGGTCCCGAATCCCGAGCCGGGGCCGCCCCTGACCTGACCCCGGCCCTCACCCCACAAGGGCGTACGCATCCCCCGTACACGCCGACGGTGGGCGGCACCGAGCCGCCCACCGTCTTCTTGTGTCCTCTCGTGCGAACCGGCCGTGCGCACCGGTCGTGCGGGCCGGCCGGTGCGGACCTACGCCGTGACCTCGGAGCGGTCACCGCCCCACAGCGTGTGGAAGGAGCCCTCCCGGTCCACCCGCCGGTAGGTGTGCGCCCCGAAGAAGTCCCGCTGCCCCTGCGTCAGCGCGGCCGGAAGGCGCTCGGCGCGCAGGGCGTCGTAGTAGGCCAGCGCGGCCGCGAAGCCGGGGGTGGGCACCCCCTGCCGCGTCGCCGCCACCAGCACCTCGCGCCAGTCGTCCTGGGCCGCCGCGATCTCCTGGGCGAAGGTCTCGTCGGACAGCAGGCTCGGCAGGTCCGGGCGGGCGTCGTAGGCGGCACGGATCCGGTCCAGGAAGGCCGCGCGGATGATGCAGCCGCCGCGCCAGATGGCGGAGACCGCGCCGAGGTCGATGTCCCAGCCGTACTCCGCGCTGCCGGCGGCGATCTCGTGGAAGCCCTGCGTGTACGACACGATCTTCGAGGCGTACAGCGCCTGCTCCACCCGGTCCGCGAAGGCCCCCGCCTCGGCCTCCGGCAGCGGCGACGCCTTCGGGCCCGCCAGGCCCCGCGAGGCCTCCCGCAGAGCCGTGTGCCCGGACAGGGAGCGCGCGAAGACCGCCTCCGCGATGCCCGACACCGGCACCCCCAGGTCGAGGGCGATCTGCACCGTCCAGCGGCCCGTGCCCTTCTGCTCGGCCTGGTCCACCACCACGTCCACGAACGGCTTGCCGGTCGCCGCGTCCACGTGGGACAGGACCTCCGCCGTGATCTCGATCAGGTACGAGTCCAGACGGCCCCTGTTCCAGGTGCGGAAGATCTCCGCGATCTGCGCCGGGGAGTAGCCGGCGACGTCGCGCAGCAGCTGGTACGCCTCACCGATCAGCTGCATGTCGGCGTACTCGATGCCGTTGTGCACCATCTTCACGAAGTGACCCGCGCCGTCCGGGCCCACGTGCGTGACGCACGGCGTGCCGTCCGCCGCCTTCGCGGAGATCTTCTCCAGCATCGGGCCGAGGGACTCGTACGACTCCTTCGAGCCGCCCGGCATGATGCTCGGCCCGTGCAGGGCGCCCTCCTCACCGCCGGAGATGCCCGTGCCCACGAAGTGAATGCCCTGCTCGCGCAGCTCCCGCTCCCGGCGCCGGGTGTCCGCGAAGTGCGCGTTGCCGCCGTCGATGATCATGTCGCCGGGCTCCAGCAGCGGCGCGAACTCCTGGATCACCGCATCGGTCGGCTCACCGGCCTTCACCATGATGACCAGGCGGCGCGGCCGTTCCAGTGCCGCCACGAACTCCTTGGCGGTCTCGGTCGCGATGAAGTCGCCCTCGTGCCCGAACTCCTCGACCAGGGCGTGCGTGCGGGACGCCGTCCGGTTGTGCAGCGCGACCGTGTAGCCGTTGCGTGCGAAGTTGCGGGCGAGGTTGCGGCCCATGACCGCGAGTCCGGTGACGCCGATCTGGGCTGTAGTGCTCATACCGCCTGCTCCTCAGAAATCGGGTGAAACATCAGGTGGAACGCCGGTGTCCCGCCGCCGGCGATGCCGATCGCGTCGCCGTCCGTGCCCGCCAGTATCGCCGCTCGTGTCCACACAGCCATCCTGACGTGCCGGTACGGCACCCGCACATCCGGACCCGGCATGCTTCATTACGCATGCGGATCTCCTGCGGCTCATTCCGTACGGCGGAAGTCCACGGCCCGGCGTGTCCGTGGCCGATCCGGCCAACCGGGGTCGGTTATCGGCCACTTGGGGTGGCGAAGCGACCGACGGCCGTCTTGTGGCGGCTTGTTCGCAGCGGTTACCTTCGCCGCTCCTGACGCTTGGCGAGAGGGCATCAGACATGGCCGCACGCGGCCGGCACCGCCGGTACCAGCCGAACAGGATCAATCGCGCCTCGCTCACCGTCACGGCGGGCAGCGCCGGAATGGCTCTTCCGCTCGTCGGCGCCTCGGCCGCCGACGCCGCCGACGTCTCCACCTGGAACCGGGTCGCCGCCTGTGAGTCCAGCGGCAACTGGAACATCAACACCGGCAACGGTTACTACGGCGGCCTGCAGTTCACCCAGTCCACCTGGGAGGAGTACGGCGGAACGCGGTACGCGCCCCGCGCGGACCTGGCCACCCGCGACCAGCAGATCGCCGTCGCGGAGAAGGTCCTCGAGGGGCAGGGACCCCGGGCCTGGCCGGTGTGCTCGGCACGAGCCGGGCTGACCCGTGGCGGCGGCACCCCCGACATCCGTCCCGACGCCCGCTCCGACAGCCGTGCCGACCGCGACGGCCGGCGCACCGGCCGCCCCGTCGACGTACGGCCGCAGACCGCGCCCCAGGCGCGCGCCGGTACCGCCAAGATGTACACGGTGGTCCCCGGCGACACTCTCTCCGGCATCGCCGAGAAACGCGATGTCCCCGGCGGCTGGCAGCAGTTGTACGCCGCCAACCGCACGACCATCGGCGACGACCCCGACCTCATCCTGCCGGGGCAGCGGCTCTCGCTGCGCGCCGCCTCCGCACCGGAGACGAAGCAGAAGGCGCAGCCGAAACAGAAGGCACGGCAGAAGGCCACGACCCGCCCCGCCGGGAAGACCGGGTCCACCGCCGGTACGAGGGCCACCCGGCAGCGCCCGGCCTCGCGGACCCTCGTCGCTCCCGTCAGCGCCCCCGTCGGCACGGCCTACCGCGCCACCGGCCCCCACTGGTCGAAGGGCTACCACACCGGAGTCGACTTCGCGGTCCCCACCGGCACCTCCGTGAGGGCGGTCGCCGCCGGACGGGTCGTCAGCGCCGGCTGGGGCGGCTCCTACGGCTACCAGGTGGTGATCCGCCACCACGACGGCCGCTACTCCCAGTACGGGCACCTGTCGGCGATCTCCGTACGGCCCGGGCAGACCGTCGCCGCCGGAAGCCGCATCGGCCGCTCGGGGGCCACGGGCAACGTCACCGGCCCGCACCTGCACTTCGAGGTGCGGACGGGCCCCGGCTTCGGCACGGACGTCGACCCGGTCGCCTACCTCCGGGCCGGGGGCGTCACGCTCTGACGCGCTCCGGCACGCAAGCGGCACCGGCCCGGGCGGGCGCCGGAACGCAGGGAGACACGCGGTCACGGGCCGCCGTACGACCGCCGGCGACGAGCGGCGGTTCGTCCCGCACGGTGGCCCGCTCCCGCTGCGGCGGCACCGCCCCGGTCCGCCCGGCCGGCGGCGGTCCCGCCACGGGCGCCGGCGCCGTGGACCCGATCCGCTCGGTCGTCAGCAGGATCAGCCCGCCCGCCGCCACCACGCCGCAGCCCAGCGCGAACGCGGTGCCCAGGGTGCCGTGGCGGAAGGTCTCCCCGCACATCGTGAGACCGACCGCGGCCGCCACCACCGGGTTCACCACCGTCAGCGTGGCCAGCGGCGCCGCCAGGCCCCCGTCCCGGTACGACGCCTGCGACAGCAGCATCCCGGCCGTGGCCAGGACCCCGATCGCGGCCAGGGACGGCAGCTCCGCCACCGCGACGCCGCCCCTCCAGCCGGCCGTGACCGTCTTGGTGAACACCGAGGAGATCCCGAAGGCCGTGCCGGAGCCGGTGGCGAACAGCACGCTGCGCACCACCGGATGCCGGTGCGCCGCCCGGCCCGCGACCGTCAGCGCCACGAGCGCACCACCGGTCACCAGGGCCAGCAGCCCGCGCTGCGCGGCGCTCAGCGACCGCGCGTCGGAGGTGCCCACCAGGGCCAGCAGACCCGCCAGCCCCGTCGTCGCCATGAGCGCGCCCCGCCAGGCGGCGGCCCCCGCCCGGCGGCCGGTGAACAACGCCGCCATGGGCAGCACGAACACCACGGTCAGGGCGCCCAGCGGCTGGACCGCACTGAGCGGGCCGTACGCCAGGGCCACCACGTGCAGCAGCCCGCCGAGGCCGTTCAGCGCCACCGCCGCCCACCACAGGGGCCGGCGCGGCGGCGCGCGGTGCTCGCCGGGACAGAAGGCCGCGACCCGCTCCTGCACGATCGCACCCCCGGCGTAGGCGACGGCGGACACGAGCGACAACAGCACGGACAGGGCGAGGGCGCTCATGAGCCGCTCCCGCACATGCTCCCGCGCGCGAGGCGGGAGCGGTGGAAGCGGGGGACCCGGCGCGACGAACGGACGACCTCCATGCCCCGACACCCTGCCGTGCCGGACGCCCGCCGTCGTCGTCCCCGAGCGGTCATCGGCCGTCCATCCGACGGAGTACGCGGCGGCCCGCACTCCTCCTCCGGACGGGCGGCGCAAGACGGATCCCCTCCCCAGGGCCTCCGGGGACCCGCCGGGGAGGTTCCCCGAGGGCCCTGCTACTACTGCTCTCGTGGACCTCGCCCCCGGCCTCGCCGCCCTGCGCCCCCTCGGGGGCTTCTTCGTCCTGCGCACGGGCGCCCCGCCCCACGGGCGGCTGCCCACCCTCGCCCAGGTGTACGCGCAGCCCGCCGCCGGTCCGCACGACAGCCGTCCTCTGGACGCACGGGTCCGCGCGGTCGCCCGCGGCATCCGCGCCCCCGAACCCCGGGTCGCCGCCTCGGTCGCCCACCAGGCGCTCGCCGCCCGGCTCTGGTCGGCCGCGCTCGGCTGCGCCGCGCTGTACGGCCGGATCCCCGACCTGGACCCGCGCCTGCTCCACTGGGACCCGGCCGCCCAGGCCCCCGAGGACCTGTGGCTCACCGAGGTGCGCGCCCGCCCGGCGGACGCGTCCACGGTCGCGGACGTCGTCCTGCACGGCCACCTCGAACCCCTGGCGGCGGCCCTGCGTGCCCGCCACCGTCTCGCACCGGGCCTGCTGCGGGGCAACGCTGCCTCCGCGCTGGCGAGCACCGGACGCCTGCTCGCGGCCTGGGCGCGCGACCACGGCCGTCCCGAGGCCGCCGGCCGGGCCCGCGAACTGACCGCGCGTCTCCTGACGCACCCTCTTCTCCACGGCGCCGGCACCCTCACCGGCACCGGTTTCCGGCGGCGCAGCTGCTGCCTCTACTACCGGGTCCCCGGCGGCGGACTCTGCGGCGACTGCTGCTTCGCACGGCCACCGGGCTCCTCCTCGCAGGCCGTGTCCGGGCGTCCCGGGAGGCGGCCGGGTAGGGCGCGCCGTGCCTTCCCGGCCCGGTACGTCCTGCCCGCCCGGGGCGGCGCGGGAGCGGTCCGTCCCGCGGGTGCGAGCGTGGTGCGGGCACCGGCTGCCGGCCGCCGCGCCATGCGCCCTTTTCCGTCAAGTCCCCGGATGGATGGCGGGATTCGTTCTGTCCTGTCGGCTGTCGTTCGTGACAACGTTATTTCCGCACTGAAACAAACATGATCGAACTTCCTCACTCAACAAGAGCCGCCAGTTTCCTTCCCCTTCGAGGAGGATTGTGCGCACCCGCCTCAGAAACCGACTCGCGTTGCTGCTCGCCGCGGTGCTCGGCTTCGCCGCACTCACCGCGGCGCCCACCGCGGCCGCGGCACCCGACGACGACCCGGTGGAGATCCACGGCCTGAAGGGCGAGTACTACACCCATTCCGCCCCCGGCACCTTCGACTTCCACGAGCTCAAGGCCACCGGGTTCGACCCGAACCTGGACTTCGACAACCTCGAACCCCGTCTGGCCTTCGCCACCGGGCAGTCGGACCACGTCAGCGTCCGCTGGACCGGCCGGATCGTCCCGGAGAAGACCGGCGCCCACACCTTCTCGATCATCGGTGACAACGGCTTCCGCCTCTGGATCGACGGACGGCTCGTCATCGACTACTGGGTCGACGAGTGGGACCGCGAACAGACCTCCGCCCCCGTGGAGCTGACCGCCGGCCGGGCCCACGACTTCAAGCTCGAGTACTTCGAGCACTACGGCGGTTCCAACCTGCACGTCCGCTGGACCGAGCCCGGCGGCACCAAGAAGCCCGTCCCGCAGTCCGCCTTCCGCCTGCCCGAGGGCTCCACCTACGACGGCGCCATCGCGGCCACCGTCCTCGGCGACGGCCGCACCCTGAAACTCGACTTCGCCCAGAAGCTCGCCGCCCCGCCCACCGGTCTCACCGACCACTTCCAGGCCGTGATCGGCGGCGCCGCCTGGCCGCTGGGCGACGTCCGGCAGGACCCGGCCGACCCGCGCGCCCTGCTGGTCACCCTGAAGGAACCGGTCGTCGGCAACAAGACCGGCACCGCCCGCGGCACCGCCGACATCCGCTACGACGGCAAGGGCGGTCTCGCCCGGGCCGACGGCACCCCGATCGGTTCCTTCTGGAGCAGCGGCCCGAACCGCTCCACCTATGAGCTGCGCACGCCGTGGGCCGACCAGGTGGACCCGGACGACGTCCTGCCCGAGTACCCGCGCCCGCAGCTGACCCGCCCTCAGTGGAGGAACCTCAACGGCCGCTGGCAGTTCGCCCCGGCGCGGGCCGGTGAGCAGCCGCCCGTGGGCAGGAACCTGCCCGAGCGGATCCTCGTCCCCTACCCCGTGGAGTCCCAGCTCTCCGGTCTTCAGCGGCACGAGGACCGCATGTGGTACCGCCGCACCTTCACCGTCCCGGCCGACTGGGGCATCGGACACGGCAAGCGGCTGCGGCTCAACTTCGGTGCCGTCGACTGGGAGGCCGTCGTCTACGTCAACGGCGTCAAGGTCGCCGAACACCGGGGCGGCTACGACAAGTTCAGCGCCGACATCACCGACGCCCTCAAGCCGGGCCGCACCCAGGAACTGATCGTCGGCGTGTACGACCCGACCGACGCGCGCGACGGCGAGAACCCGCCGCTGGGCAAGCAGAGCCTGAACCCGAGCGGCATCTGGTACACCCCCAGCTCGGGCATCTGGCAGACCGTCTGGATGGAGCCGGTCGCCCGCGACCACGTCGACTCCCTCAAGCTCACCCCCGACGTCGAGAAGGGCCGCCTCACCGTGGAGGCCAGGGGCGTCCGCGCCGGCCTGCCGATCACGGCGACGGCCTACGACGGCAAGCGCCCGGTGGCCGTCGCGCACGGACGCACCGGCAGCCCGCTCACCCTCACCCTGCGCAACCCGCGCCTGTGGACGCCCGACGACCCGTTCCTGTACGGCCTGAAGGTGACCGTGGGCACCGACCGCGTCGGCAGCTACTTCGGGATGCGCTCGGTCGCCGTGGAGAAGGTGAACGGCGTCCCCCGTACGCTCCTCAACGGCAAGCCCGTCTTCCTGATGGCCACCCTCGACCAGGGCTTCTGGCCCGACGGCCTGCACACCGCGCCCACCGACGCGGCCCTGGCACACGACCTGAAGGTGCACAAGCAGCTCGGCTTCAACTCCGTGCGCAAGCACATCAAGGTCGAGCCCGACCGCTGGTTCTACTGGACCGACCGGCTGGGCCTGATGGTGTGGCAGGACATGCCCTCCATGACCCCCGGCGTGCGTCCGTCCGCCGCCTCCCGGGCGCAGTTCGAACGCGAGATGAAGGAGATGATCGACGAGCACTACAACCACCCGTCGGTCGTCATGTGGGTCACCTTCAACGAGGGCTGGGGCCAGTACGACGAGGCCCGCATCGCCGAGCAGGCCAAGCAGTGGGACCCGACCCGGCTGGTCAACGGCATGTCCGGGATCAACCTGGGCGTCGACGGCGGCGCCGGCGACATCCTGGACGAGCACGGGTACCCGAGCCCCGCGCTGCCGCCCCGCCCGGACGGCAGAAGGGCCCTGGTCAGCGGTGAGTACGGCGGACTCGGCCTGGCCGTGCCGGGACACGCCTGGTCGGTGCAGCAGAGCTACATCGACGTGAACCCGGAGACGTACACCGACGACTACCTCACCAAGCTGGACGAGGTGCGCGCGCTCGTCTGCCGCGGCAGCAACGGTGCGGTCTACACCCAGATCAGCGATGTCGAGGGCGAGCTCAACGGCCTGCTGACCTACGACCGCAAGGTGCTCAAGCCGGACGTGGCGCGGGTGAGGGACGCTCAGAAGGCGCTGATCCGCGACGCGTCGCGCGCGACACCCGCGGGGTGCCCGGCCGGCTGACCCGCAGACCCGATCATGCGGGGAGCGACGTCTTCCCGGGAGGTCACCCCGCATGAGAAGGATCCTGCGCCTGTGCCTGGCGGGGGCGGTGGCGGCATCCGTGCTGACCGCCGCCCCCGCCCCCGTACGGGCCGCCGAGACGCACGACGCCCGGCCCGCCGGTCCGGCCGCCCCGGCCGATCCGGTCGACCTGGTCGATCCGTTCATCGGCACCGCGAACGAGGGCAACACCTTCCCCGGCGCGACCGTGCCCTTCGGCATGGTGCAACTCTCGCCGGACACCGGTCACTTCGCCGGCTACAACTACGCCCACCACCGCATCCGCGGCTTCTCCCTGATCCATCTCTCCGGCGCCGGCTGCCGCATCGGCGGCGACCTGCCGGTGCTGCCGACCGTCGGGGACGTCACCCGGACGGACTATGCGCAGTACGCCGTCCCCTTCCGGCACGAGGACGAACGGGCCGGCCCCGGCTACTACCGGGTCGTCCTCGGCAACGGCGTCCGGGCCGAGCTGACGGCGACCACCCGCACCGGTGTGCAGCGGTACACCTTCCCCGCCACCGACCAGGCCAACGTCCTGCTCAACGCCGGCCAGGCGCTGCACCGGACGGTCTCCTCCGAGGTGGAGATCCTGGACGACCGCACCGTACGGGCCACGATCACCGGCCGCGGCTTCTGCGAGGACACCGAACCGTACACGGTCCACACGATCACCCGTTTCGACCGGCCCTTCACCGCCCACGGCACCTGGGACGGCACCACCGTCACCGAGGGGGCGAGAAAGGGGCGCGGGGGAGCGTACCTCCGCTTCGACACCACCCGTGACCGCACCGTGGAGGCGACGACCGCGCTGTCCTACGTGGACGCGGCCGGTGCGGCGGGCAATCTGCGCGCCGAGGGCGGCCGTTCCTTCGACGCCGTGCGCGCCGCCGCCCGGCGCGCCTGGGCGGACCGGCTGCAGACCGTGCGGGTGCACGGCGGAAGCACCGCGCTGCGCCGCACCTTCTACTCGGCGCTGTACCGCTCCTTCCTCGCGCCCAACACCGGCAGCGACGCCGACGGCCGCTACACCGGCTGGGACCGGCGCGTCCACCGGGCCGAGGGCTTCACCTACTACCAGAACTGGTCGCTGTGGGACACCTACCGCACCCAGGCCCAGCTCCTCGCCCTGCTGGCGCCGGACGAGGCACGGGACATGGCGGTCTCCGTGGTCAAGGTCGCGGAGGAGAGCGGCTGGCTGCCCAAGTGGGGCCATGCCACCGTCGAGACGAACGTCATGACGGGCGACCCCGTCACCCCCTATCTGACCACCGCCTTCCACCAGGGCCTGCTCAAGGGCTACGAGGAGCGGGCGTACCGCGCCTTGAGACGCAACGCCGACGGGGTGCCGCCCGCCGGCTCCCCGGCCCTGGGCCGCAACGCCAACCCGGACTATCTGACCCGCGGCTTCGTCCCGTACGTCAAGGGGCACCGGCTGCCGAAGCCCGGCCACTCCGACCACGCCTTCGGGGCCTCGGCGACCCTGGAGTACGCCCTGTCGGACGCGATGCTCGCCCAGATGGCCCGCGCCCTCGGCCACCACGAGGACGCCGCACGGTACGCCGCCCGCTCCCGCTCCTACCGCCGTCTGTTCGACCCGTCGACCGGCTTCTTCCGCGCCCGTGACGCCTCCGGTGCCTTCACCGGACCGGCGGACCCGGCGCGGAGCGTGGGCTTCCACGAGGGAACGGCCTGGCAGTACCAGTGGCTCGTGCCGCAGGACCTGCCCGGCCTGATCGAGCTCATCGGCGGCAGACGGGCCGCCAACGACCGTCTCGACGCGTTCTTCGCCTACGACCGGCTCCTGCGGGACCCGGAGCGCACCGCCCGCGAGGTGTGGGTGAACAAGCCGTACGCCTTCTACGGCGCCGCCACCTACAACCCGCTCAACGAGCCGGACCTCGCCGCGCCGTACACCTATCTGTCCACGGGACAGCCCTGGAAGACGGCCGACGTGGTGCACGCCGCGCTGACCCTGTTCACCGACGAGCCGGACGGACTGACCGGCAACGACGACCTCGGCACCATGTCCGCCTGGCACGTGCTGTCCTCCATCGGACTGTTCCCCGTCCAGCCCGGCCACCCCACCTGGGGGCTGTCCACACCGGTCTTCGAACGCGTCGACCTCCGGCTGGACCGGCGCCACCACCCGCGCGGCGGCCTCACCATCACGGCGCCGGGCACCTCGCGGACGAACCGCTACATCCAGACGGTCACTGCCGACGGAGTGACGTACGACCGGACGTATCTGACCACCGACGCACTGCGCCGTCTCGGCACCCTGCACCACACCGTGGGCCCGCGCCCATCGGCGTGGGGGACGTCCCGGCAGGCCGCGCCGCCCGTGCTGCGATGACGGCGACACGCACCGAAGGCCCCTGCGTCCCGCTGCTTTCTCCCGGAACGGGACTTAACCTGATGTTAACTGTGCGTAGCTTGATCGTACTTGACCGTCATCATTCAAGGGCGGTTGACTGCAGACTCATCCACCGTCGACGCGAGGCAAGCCATTGACCCCCGACCTGCTCGCTCCCCTCGACCTGGCGTTCTGGAACATCGAGTCCGCCGACCACCCGATGCACCTCGGCGCACTCGGGATCTTCTCGGCCCACTCGCCCACCGCAGGGGCGCACGCGGCCGACCTGCTGGCCGCCCGCGCGGCCGGCGTGCCCGGTCTGCGCATGCGCATCCGGGACGTGTGGCGGCCGCTCGACCTGCGCAGACCCCTCGCCCACGGCCTGCGCCAGCCGTTCAACTTCTTCGGCGGCGCCGCCCGTGAGCCCGACCCCGACTTCGACCCGCTCAACCACGTCCGGCTGCACGCCCCGGTCGCCGGCTTCCACGCCATGGCCGGCCGGCTGATGCAACGCCCGCTGCAGCGCGACCGTCCGCCGTGGGAGGCCCATGTGCTGCCGGGCGAGGACGGCGTCTCCTTCGCCGTGCTGTTCAAGTTCCACCACGCCCTCGCCGACGGACTGCGCGCCCTGACCCTCGCCGCGGCCGTGCTCGACCCGATGGACCTGCCCACCCCGCGGCCCCGGCCGCCCGAGCCGAAGCGGGGACTGCTGCCCGATGTGCGCAAGCTGCCCGGCGCGCTGCGCAACGCCCTGTCCGACCTGGGCCGGGCCCTGGACATCGGCGCCTCCGTCGCCCGCTCCTCCCTCACCACCCGCTCCACACCGGCCCTTGTCGCCGAGCCCACCGGAACCCGCCGCACCGCCGGGGCGGTCGTCGACATCGACGACGTGCACCTGGTGCGCAAGGCCGTCGGCGGCACCGTCAACGACGTGCTGATCGCGGTCGTCGCCGGTGCCCTGCGGCGCTGGCTCGAGGAGCGCGGCGACTCCAGCAAGGGCGTCGCACCCCGCGCCCTGATCCCGGTCTCCCGGCGCCGGCCGCGCACCGCCTACCCCCAGGGCAACCGGCTCTCCGGCTATCTGATGGAACTCCCCGTCGGCGTCCCGGACCCGCTGGCCCGCCTCGACGCCGTCCGCAGCGCCATGGACCGCAACAAGGACGCCGGCCCCGACCGGGGCGCGGGCGCCGTCGCGCTGCTCGCCGACCATGTACCGGCCCTCGGCCACCGGCTCGGCGGACCGCTGGTCGGCCAGGCGGCCCGGCTCTGGTTCGACATCCTGGTCACCAGCGTGCCGCTGCCCGGGGTCGGTCTGAAGCTCGGCGGCCACCCGCTCACCGCCGTCTACCCCTTCGCCCCGCTGGCCCGCGGCCAGTCCCTGGCGATCGCGATCTCGACCTACCGCGGCCAGGTCCACTACGGCTTCGTCGCCGACGCCAAGGCCGTCCCGGACCTCGGTCTGCTGGCCCGCGCCGTGACCGAGGAGGTGGAGACCCTGATCACGGTCTGCGGGCCCTGACCGCCGCCGTTTTCCCCCGGCGCCCGGAGCTGCCGTACAATCCCCCGTTCGAAAGCGGCGCGACGCGGAGCGCCGCACGGGTGATCAGGGAACGGCAGCGGGATGACGGTGACAGACGACGGCTCGGCGACCACGGACGAGGCGGCGTACGGACCCGGCATCGACCCCGAGCGTCTCGCCGTGTGCCTGAGCGTGCTCGAGGAGCTCGACCGGCTCGAGGTCGACCACCCGGACGCGATCCGGGTGCGCCGGGCCACCTCGCACATCTACCGCATGGTCAAGCGCCGCCGCCGCCAGGAGCGCCGGGCCGCCAAGACCGCGCACGACCGGGCGATCACGGAAGCCACGGCCACCGGCTCGGCCCAGCGGATCGACGACGAGACCGCGGGCATCCTGCCCTCGTCCAAGGTCGAGCCGGGGAGGATCGCGGGCATACTCCAGCGCCCGCGCTCCTGCTACATCTGCAAGACCCGCTACGTCGAGGTCGACTACTTCTACCACCAGCTCTGCCCGCCGTGCGCCGCCGAGAACCGCGCCCGCAGAAACGCCCGCACCGACCTGACCGGGCGGCGTGCCCTGCTCACCGGCGGCCGTGCCAAGATCGGCATGTACATCGCCCTCAAGCTGCTGCGCGACGGGGCGCACACCACGATCACGACGCGTTTCCCGAAGGACGCCATCCGCCGCTTCAAGGCCCAGCCCGACAGCGACGAGTGGATCCACCGGCTGAAGATCGTCGGCATCGACCTGCGCGACCCGGCCCAGGTGGTCGCCCTCGCCGACTCGGTCGCGGCCGAGGGCCCGCTGGACATCCTGATCAACAACGCCGCCCAGACCGTACGGCGCTCCCCGCAGGCCTACCGCGAGCTGATCGCCGCCGAGTCGGCCCCGCTGCCGGCCGGTGAGCTGCCCGCCTCCGAGGTGATCGGCACCTTCGACTCCGGCGCGGTCGCCGCGCTGCCGGTGGCGGGCGCCGCCGCGCTGACCGCCCAGGAGGTCACCGACCTGGCCCTGGTCTCCGGCTCGGCGTCCCTGGAGCGGATCGAGGCCGGCACCGCCATCGACGCGGGCGGCCTGGTGCCCGACCTGCACGACACCAACAGCTGGGTGCAGACGGTGGAGGAGGTCAGCCCGGTCGAGCTGCTGGAGGTCCAGCTGTGCAACTCGACGGCGCCCTTCATCCTGATCAGCCGGCTGCGCTCGGCGCTGGCGGCCTCGCCCGCCCGCCGCACCTACATCGTGAACGTCTCCGCCATGGAGGGCGTCTTCAACCGCGGCTACAAGGGCGCCGGCCATCCGCACACCAACATGGCCAAGGCCGCCCTGAACATGCTCACGCGCACCAGCGCCCAGGAGATGTTCGAGAAGGACCGCATCCTGATGACGGCCGTCGACACCGGCTGGATCACCGACGAGCGGCCGCACCCCGACAAGGTCCGCCTGGCCAAGGCCGGTTTCCACGCCCCGCTCGACCTGGTCGACGGCGCCGCCCGTGTCTACGACCCGATCGTGCGCGGCGAGGCGGGCGAGGACCTGTACGGCGTCTTCCTCAAGGACTACGCCCCCGGCAAGTGGTGAGCGAAAAACCCCGGCGGCGGCGCTCCCGCCGCACCGCCCCGTCCGGCGGGGCGGCGGTCACTGGTGCACGGTCTGCGCGGGATGTGCGCGCCGGTCGGGCCGCAGCCGGCACCGCTCGTACCAGACGTCCCTGACGTCGCGCCAGCCCGACTCGTCCGGCCGGGAGTTGCGCGCCGCGACCAGCTCCAGGACCGTGCGCCAGTCCTCCAGGACACCGGCGCCGAGGGCGTGGGTGCGGGCCTCCTCGGCCGCCTGGCGCAGGGACAGGGCGTCCTCGTCGAGCAGATGACCGGGGGCCGCCGTGTGCTGCCGCACCAGGCGGGAGACGCGCTCGCCGAGCAGGCCGCGGACCGCCTCGGCGGCGAGGGCCGCCGACTCCTTCGCGTCCCTGCGGGCGCCCGTTCCCAGCATGTGGCCGATGCCCTGGACCAGGCCCGCCACCTGGAGCTCCTTGTCGGCCGGGTGGCGTCGGCGCAGCAGGGCGGCGGTGCGCAGCGCGTGCTCGTGCGCGTCGACACCGCCGCCGCAACCGTCCGGTGCGGTGACGGTGCCCCGGCAGGCGTACAGCAGGTCCATCAGCGCCTCGACGCTGCGCAGCTCCATACGTCGGTCCTCCGCGAGACGGCCGTCGTGGTGGGTCGGGGGACGGGCCCGCGGTCCGGCCGACGGTCCCTACTGTCCCGTAGCCGTGGTCCGCGTAACCCGCAGGGATGAATCCCGTGACGTCCATGATGTGACAAACCGGCTTGTAAACGGTCGAACCAACACACCTGACTTCGGATGGTTACCCGCTCTTTACGGCGCTATCGAGCAGGGGGCCGCTCATTTGGTTAATCTGGAAGGGACGGGCAGCACACAGGGGTCCATCCACACCCATGGTCCGTCCCGGGGTGAGCAGGTGCACAACGGCCTGCCCGGACCTCAGTTGCCGGCGCCACCGCGTCCGAGATGCCGATGAAGCCAGACCCGAACGGGCGTCAGGCGCCGCCGCGAGAACGGCCGGATGCCCCGAGGGTGACCGACACATAAGGAGTGCGCGGTGACACCGGAGAAGACGAATTCCGACGAATGGCCCACGGAACGCACGGAGCGCACCGGCCGGAAGCCCGGGGACCTCGGCAGCCTCGACGTGTGGGCCCGGTCCGCTCCGATCCGCCTGGCGGGTTACGAGGACGACCTCACCGAGCCGCACATCCTGCGCAGCGTGGACTGACCCGGCAGGCAGCACCGTGTTCCTGATCGCATGGGTGTGCGAGATCGCATGAGTGTGCGAGACTCGCACCCATGCTGATCAGGGAAGCAACGGCTGACGACTGGCCGCACATCTGGCCCTTCTGGCACCGGATCGTCGCCGCCGCCGAGACCTACAGCTGGGACCCGGACACCTCCGAGGAGGAGGCCCGGGAGCTGTGGATGAATCCGGTCAAACAGGTGTATGTCGCCGAGGACGACACGGGAACGGTCGTCGGCTCCGCCTATCTCACGCCCAACTACGGCGGCCCCGCCGCCCGCATCGCCAACGCGGGCTTCATGGTCGACCCCGACCGGTCCGGCCAGGGCATCGGCCGGGCCCTCGCCGAGCACGTCCTCGCGGCCGCCAAGGCCGCCGGCTACCGGGGCATGGTCTTCAACGCCGTCGTGGAGACCAACCCGGCCGTCAAGCTGTGGACCTCCCTCGGCTTCCGGATCGTCGGCACGGTGCCGGAGGCGTTCGAGCACCCCCGGCACGGCCCGGTCGGGCTGCACATCATGTACAAGGCGCTCTGAACGCGGCATGGACCAGGCCGCCCGCCCGCGGACCGGGCGGGCGGCCGTGGAGTGCTTCGACCAGCGGGCCCGGGCGGCCGTCCCCCGCGGGCTGCCGGCAGGGCGGGCCGGAGCCGATCCGATCACAGGCCCCTGCCGCGAACCCCCTGATGCGGCACAAACCCGTCCGTGTCCACCGGAACGGAGCGACTCCTCCGGTCCGTTCGTGCCGGCGTCGGCCCAAGCGCCGGCGCTCCGGGGACGTCCCGGGTTCGGGCACACGCCTCAAGGCTCACAGACCGGCCGTCCGCCGCCACGGGCGCAGGGTCTCGAGCTGCTCCGCCAGGTCCAGCAGATCCGCCTCCGAGCCCGGACGGCCCACCAGCTGCACGGCGCAGGGGGCGCCGGAGGGCAGCGTGCCGAACGGCACGGCCATCGCGGGCCACCCGGTCAGGTTCCACGGCGGCGTCATCGGCGAATAGCTGCTGTTGGCCAGGACATTGCGCAGCCAGCCCCGCTCGTGCCAGGGCCCGGCCTGCGGGGAGCGGCGGGCCAGCGCCGGGGTGAGCAGCACGTCGTGCTCGGCGAAGAACGGCTCCAGCCGCCGGCGCAGCCGCTCCCGGTCCGTGCTTGTGCGCACCCCGTTCAGGAACCGCCGGCCGATGGCGGCGTGCACCCGGGTGCGCCGGGCCAGCCGCCGCGGGTCCAGCCCGGCCGCGTCCACGGCCGTGCCCGCCGACCAGTACCGCAGAGCCGTGACCCCCAACGACCTCGGGTACGGCGGGTCCGCGCGGCGGACCCGGTGACCGGCCCCGGCGAGCAGCCGTGCCGCGTCCCTGGCCGCGACGGCGTACGGCCTGCTGACAAAGGCCCCGGCGAGCGGGCTGCGCAGGGACACGGCGATCGTGCGCGGAGCCGTCTCCCGCGGGCGCACGGCCCCGGTGCCCGCCAGGACGGAGAGCACCAGCCGGACGTCCTCGACGGTCGTGGCGAGCGGGCCGTTCTCGGACAGGCCGAACCAGTCGCCCTCGCCGATGCCCGCCGGCACCACCCCGTGGCCCGGTTTGATGGTGACCAGGCCGCAGACGGCGGCCGGGATGCGCAGTGAGCCCATGCCGTCGTTGCCCAGGGCGACCGGGACCATGCCGGCCGCGACCGCCGCCGCGCTGCCGCCCGAGGAGCCGCCCGCCGTCCGGGTGAGGTCCCACGGGTTGCGGGCGGTGCCGTACACCCCCTCCGTGGTGCCGAAGACGCACAGCTCGGGCACGTTCGTCAGCCCGACGACCACCGCACCCGCCGCCCGCAGCCGGGCCACCGTGACATGGTCCTGCTCGGCGGGGGCGTCCGGGGTCGCGGCCGATCCCACGCGGCAGGACTCGCCGCGCACCGCCAGGTTGTCCTTGACGGCCACCGGCACGCCCGCGAGCGGCAGTTCGGCCAGGTCGCTGCGGGCTCCCACCTCGTCGGCCTCGGCGAGCGCGGCCTTGGCGCGGACGGTGCGGAAGGCGCCGACGCGGCCGTCGAGCCGTTCGATGCGGGCGAGGTGCTCGGCCACCACCTCACCGGGCGTGGCCCGCTTCTCACGTACGGCGGCGGCGATCTCGGCGGCACTGCGGCCCACCCAGTTGGTCACGAGCGCTCCTCGGAAGGGGACGGACAGGGGCGTACTGGCGAGTACGTACGGAGAACTCTGCCCGGGGACGCGTTCCGCGTCGAGAGGTCCGCCGCGGTGCGGCGGGTTTGGTCACGCCCGCCGCGCGGTTTCGGGCAGCCGGGTCGGCGGCAGGTACTCCCGCACAAAGATGCGGTCCCAGCAGGCACCCGTCGCGCGCAGCTCCCGCAGGCTGGTGTAGCGGTAGCGGAACAGGCGGGCACGGACGTAGCGCGGTGGCCTGTCGGGCGGGAAGGGGGAACGGCGCAGCAGCTTCAGGGTGTCGCGGTCGTTCCGCAGAAGCCGTTCCACCAGTGCGCCGAACCAGACGCCGGCGTACGCCGGGGACAGCGCCGCGAACCACATCATCCAGTCCAGCCGCAGATGGTAGGGCGCGAACTGGCGGGGCCAGCGCCGGGGATCACCGGGCTTGCCCCGGAACTCGTACTCCCGCCAGTCCGCGTCCTCGCCCGGTGCGTCGTCCAGCGTGCCCTCGAGCACCACCTCGTGGCGGACACGGCTGACGCTGCCGAACGCGCCGTAGGTGTTGACCAGGTGCAGCGGGTCGAAGGAGCGGTTCATGACCTGACGGCGGGAGACCATGTTCATCACGGGGCGGTGGCTGAGGAACACCACCAGCGCGGCGGCGGCGAGCACCACGACCTCGTACCACAGGGGCGCCGCCGGCAGGGACGGCGGGTTCCCCGGGAACCGGACGGCCGACAGCGCCAGCGCGATCGTGAGCCAGTTCAGCCAGGAGAAGTTCCCGGACAGCACCAGCCACAGCTGGGTGACGATCATCAGCGCGGCCGCGGCCGTGGCGACCGGCTGCGGGGCGAACAGCAGAAACGGCACCACCAGCTGCGTGACGTGGTTGGCGGCCACCTCGGCCTTGTGCAGGGGCCCGGGCAGATGGTGGAAGAACCAGCTCAGCGGACCCGGCATCGGCTGCGTCTCGTGGTGGTGGTGCAGACAGGTCAGCCTCCGCCAGCACTCGTCGCCGCGCATCTTGATCAGCCCGGCGCCGAACTCGACGCGGAAGAGGAGCCAGCGCAGCAGGAACAGCACCACCACGGGCGGGGCCACCTCGTCGTTGCCGAGGAAGACCGCCAAAAACCCGGTCTCCAGCAGCAGCGACTCCCAGCCGAAGGCGTACCAGGTCTGCCCGACGTTGACGATCGACAGATACAGCGCCCAGGGCACCAGCCACAGCAGCATCCCGCCCCACAGCGGCAGCCAGGAGTCCGCTCCCGCCAGCAGCGCCGCCGACACCGCGCACCCGGTCCACGCGACCGCGGCGTAGAACCGGTCGGAGTAGTGCAGATGGAACAGGCTCGGCGCCCGCCCGAACGGCACCTGCTCGACGAAACGGGGGATCGGCAGCATGCCGCGCTCGCCGAGCAGCGCCCGGAACTGCAGGGCCGCCGTCAGGAACGCGACCAGGTACACCGCGGCCAGCGCCCGTTGGAAGACCAGGCGGCTCAGCCAGTACTCGGATGCGGTGAACCACTCCACGGCCGTGCGCTCCGCTTTCTCGGCTTTCTCGGCTTTCTCGG
>k87-456101_pt1 | contig 18564 bp, 18 predicted proteins | sample MGYA00084031_6733416 | MGnify analysis MGYA00084031
ACGACGTGTTTGGTGACCGAAGTGTACTCCTGCTTCGAGGAGTTCTTTCATTGAAATAACTGCCATGATATGGCCTCCTAGGTTTTTTCCGCCGACAAATTCGACATTCATAATGACATTGCTGCACCTACATGAACTCGTTTGCCGTGTGTATTTGTCGCTATTCACAACATAAATAATTATACGTAATAGCTACCCTAAATGCAAGTACTTAATGCCATATATCTTCTGAAACACCCTTTAAAACCAAATAAGCCTCTTTTTGTTGCCGCGTTAGTTGCTTAAACATTGCTTCAGCGTGGAGTGCTTCGTGTTTCGTATCAAAAGATTCTGAGTGGATCATTTGAAGGGGGTGACGTGATTTAACCCGAGTAAATTTAGCCCCCTTACCCGCTTCATGAGTCGCCAAACGTTTTGCAAGATTATTCGTGAAACCACCGTAAAAATAACCATCTGCCGTATACAGCACGTAAAAATAGTAGTGTGCCATCATGACCATGACGTACCATATAGAATATCAGATACTGCTTTGGTATAGTTATTTTCCGATGTATAAGCAATGATTGGCGGCATAATCCGCACACCACCAGGTCGTCCTGATTTAATGGCTTCAATTAAAACCATATTGGCTTCACGATTTGCTTTACCATAAACAAACTGGATACGCTTAATCATCAATTTTCTGCTAGCAAAAGCAGCAAAAATATCCGCTAATCTATCTGGTCTATGAACCATGTAAAATTTACCGTTATTTTTCAGTAATTTATTCACGACTTGAGCTAGGCCTGGCAAATCAATTGTCAGCTCATGTCGCGCCAACTGGTAATGCTTATCGTGATTTGTTTTAGTTGTCTCATTTAATGGAAAATAAGGCGGATTAGATAACACAGTCTCCACCGAACCTGGCTGAATATCTTCAAATATAGCTTTCATATCAGATTCAATGACTGACACCCGTTGCGTCAACTCATTCATCGCAATACTACGTTTCGCCATGTCTGCTAGTTCTGGCTGTATTTCGACTAGAGCCAATTTGCCAGTAACTTTAGGGGCGTAAAATAAGCCAACAGCCCCTGTCCCAGCACCAAGGTCAACCGTCAAGCCCGTCCCTTTGCCTTTCACATCAGCAAAATGGGCTAACAATACTGCATCCAAAGAATAAGAAAACATATCTGGATTTTGAATAATATTTATTTTTTGTGATGGCAAACCATCAATTCGTTCGCCTTCTTTAAGAATTGGTTGAATCATTGTTTTTTTCTCGCTTTATCGTGTAAAATGGGTAGATAGTTTATGAGGTGAATAAATAATGAAATTTTATGATTTTCTGCGTATTATTGCAGTTGGTATCGTGTGGGCGGTAACCGGTCGCATTAAATATATGAATAAAGATCGCATCCCGACCGATGATAACTATATATTAGTCGGCCCACATCGTACTTGGTGGGATCCGGTATGGTATGCGATTGCTGCCTATCCGAAGCCTTTCATTTTCATGGCTAAAATCGAGTTATTCAAATTCAAACCACTGGCTTGGTTAATTAAATCCGCAGGCGCTTTTCCGGTTGATCGCAATAATGTTGGTCCAAGTGTCATTAAAACACCTGTTAGAGAACTGAAATCAGGTAACCGCTCATTAATTATGTTCCCGTCAGGATCACGGCATAGTGACGATTTAAAATCTGGCACGTTAGTTATTGCTAAAATGTCAGGCAAAGCCATTGTGCCAGCCGTTTACCAAGGACCTGTAACATTTGGTCAACTATTTAAGCGTAATAACACGACAATCAATTTTGGAGAACCCATTGTCATTGACCGCAAAGATAAGTTAAACAAAGAAAACATTACCAAATATACCGTTAAGATTCAAGCCGCTTTCGATCAATTGGATGCTGAAGTTAATCCTAACTGGCGTTATATCGACCCTAAACGTGAAAAAAAATAAGCCAAATGGCTTATTTTTTTTGTGACTGTTCACTTTGTTGTTTCATTTGTGCCATCATTTGGTTGAGCTTTTTCTGTGATGGCTTTTGACCCATTGACATCATCATCGACTTCATCATTTCCTCTGAAATTGGTGGATTCTTTGCCAAATAACTCTTCATTGAGTTACGCGCGACAAAGAAACCAATGACAAGTCCAATAACTAGCCCTAAAACAAAGATTAAGATTCCAAATCCTAAATTCATGGTTCAACAACCCCTTAATAAAATGTCTATGAGTTATTATAGCATAAAGTTGCGATTGATAAAGTCGTTCTTTACAAAGATAGCGCACAATTTCTGACAATAATGTGCCGAATTTTTCGAAAAAACGAACAAACGTTTGATTAATTATTTTATTTTAGTTATAATGAAATTACATTAAACTACGTTTAGTAAGGATTAAACCCATCATGGCAATTCAGGAAAGCAAACAAATTCAAGTTTTAAGATTTATTCACGAAGCTCAGCTAAATAATGGTTATCCCCCAACCGTGCGTGAAGTTGGTGAAGCTGTGGGGCTTTCTTCATCCTCAACCATTCACGGTCACATTGAAAGATTGGTCAAAAAGGGTTATCTGTTAAAGGATGCTTCAAAGCCGCGCGCTCGAGCAATTGAAGTGACTGATTCTGGATTAGAGGCACTTGGTGTATCAACAACACCGGGTCGAATTCCAGTTCTTGGTCAGGTAACTGCTGGCGCACCGATATTAGCAGTAGAAGAAGAAGCTACTGAATTTTTCCCAATTCCTGATAATTTGATGCAATTTGATGGCGATATGTTTATGTTGAATGTTCGTGGTAATTCAATGATTAACATTGGTATCCTAGATGGTGACAAGGTCATTGTCAGAAAACAAGATAATGCTGATAACGGTGATGTTGTTGTTGCCATGAATGACGATGACGAAGCCACAGTCAAGCGTTTTTTCCGCGAAGCAGATCATTTCCGTTTACAACCAGAAAACGATGCGATGGCGCCAATCATCCTTAAACAAGTTGCTATATTAGGTAAAGTTATTGGCTTATACCGAGATGCTATTTACTAATAACAAATAAAAAAGCTGACATGGCTTTAAAGCCATGTCAGCTTTTTTATTATGCCCAAGTTTCAGGACTTTTTTGCCAATCAGTTAAAGTTGCTAACTGTGATTGATTTAAGTCACCACGAGCAATGGCTGCATGAACTAATTGCGAATAGGTTGTTAATGACTGAAAAGTTAAGTTTTCCGCCGAAAAATTAGCGATGCCGGCTGGCAATTCATAAGAGAAAATCGACACAACGCCAAGAACGTTGGCGCCTTCTTGGCGAACAGCTTTAACTGCACCCAAAACTGAGCCACCCGTCGAAATTAAATCATCAATCAAAACAACATTTTTACCCTTTACTTCAGCTCCTTCTGTCTGTCTACCAGCACCATGATCTTTTGGCTTGGAACGGACATAAATCATCGGTTTATCTAACCCTTCAGCAACCCAAGCCGCATGAGGAATACCGGCCGTTGCAACACCACCAATAATGTCAGCATCAGGATAGTATGATTGAATTAATTCAGCTAACCCTTTGAAAATATTTTGGCGTACCGCTGGAAAACCAATCGTCATACGGTTGTCCGTATATATTGGGCTTTTAATGCCAGAGGCCCAAGTAAATGGTGATTCTGGTGAAAATTTTACGGCCCCAATGGCTAATAAATCATTGGCTACTTGTTCTGCATAGTTTGTCATATTCTTAGTCCTTACACCATTCTTGTAAAACACGTTGGTAGGCTTCTAGTGGTGATACCGCTTGCGTAATTGATCGACCCACAACTAAGCCAGTCGCGCCATGATGACGCGCTTTTTGTGGTGTTGTAACACGTCTTTGATCACCATTATCATCGCCTAGCAGACGAATACCTGGTGTAATTCGTACAAATGACTGACTCGTTACTGCCTGAATAGCTTTGGCCTCTTCAGGTGAACTAATCGTACCGTCAACGCCCACCTGAAAAGCCATAGCAGCTAAATGGGTCACTGTATCAACTAAACTTGCCTGTGTCAACTGTGTTGCTTGCATTTCCGACTCTGAAAAAGAAGTCAATTGAGTCACGGCCAGCAACTTCATGCTATCAGGCTTATTAGCTACTGCCGCCGCCATCATACGTGCACCACCTGAAGCATGAATCGTTAAATATTGAATATCTAATTTTGAAATGCTTGCAACTGCTCGACCGACCGTATGTGGTATATCATAAAGCTTTAGGTCCAAAAAGATTGTGTACCCTTGCTGGCGTAACTCATTAACAAATGTTGGCCCTTCTGCATAGAAAAGTTCCATACCGACTTTTAAAGCTGGCTTATCAGTCAAACTGTCAAATTGTTTCAAAAATTTTCTGACAGCAAAGGCATCTGGAAAGTCTAACGCAATAAATACTGGTTCTTGCTGCATATTTATTCCTTTCGCTACGGCGAGTTAAATGATAAAACGACTACTTTTTGAAAGTTTTGGTGACTTCTTCAACATTAGAAAAACCATACTTATCTAAAGCACTTGGCAACTCACGAATAATGTCTGCCATTACTTGATGATTACCTGCTAAAGCTGTACCAATTTGCACAGCACTAGCACCAGCCATCATTAACTCTAGCACATCATCGACGGTACTCACACCACCAACTCCAATTACTGGAATACTAACTGTTTGAGCTGTCTCGTAAACAAAACGAACTGCAATCGGATGGACTGATGTTCCCGACATGCCACCAGTACCGCGTGCCAGTCGTGCTTGTCTGGTATTTAAATCTAAGCTCATACCGACAACCGTATTGATTAATACGATACCGTCAGCACCAGCCGTTTCAACTGCTTTAACAATAGGCTTAATATCAGTTACATTTGGTGACATCTTAGCATAAATGGGTAAAGTTGTTGCAGCGCGCATAGCATGAATAACTTCCGCAGCTGATTCCGCCGTCACACCAAAAGCCATACCACCACGGTCAACGTTTGGACAAGATAAATTTGCCTCAATAGCTGTGACTTGTTTTGTCGCCGTTAAGCGTTCTGTTAAAGCTACATATTCCCCGACTGTTTCACCTGCCACAGAAGCTAACACGGGTAAGGTTTTGTATTTCTCATGAATAGCTGGCAAAATATCAGCAACAACTGCCTCAATACCAGGATTTGCGAGACCAACCGAATTTAAAATACCGCTTGGTGTATTGATAATCCAAGGTTGTGGATTACCTGCTCTGGCTGACATGGTCACCGTTTTTGTCACCAATGCACCAGTTTCTTCAATAGCATAACCTTTATCTTCAAGCCCAAAGAACACTGCACCTGATGAATTCATAATAGGATTTTTCAGGTCTAAACCAGGTAATTTTACAGCTAAGCGTTCTGACATCATCACTAACTCTCCTCATTTGTTTTCAAACTTCACACAATAGATCATCACAAGCTTATTTCATCTCGTTGACTGTGAAACTACGACTTTCCAGTACATCCAAAAAGGCACTAACTGTGTCTAATGCAGTAAATAATGGCACAGCATTTTCAATGGCTGCATTACGAATCAAGCGACCATCGGATTCAGCACGGTCATCGGCTTGTGTTGTGTTAATCACCACCTGTAATCGTTGTGAACGTAACGCCGCAACAGAGTTGTTATCAGATTCCGCAATTTTGTCTAAAATGTCTACAGGTAAATTTTGTTCAGCAAAGTGCGCCCCTGTCCCAGATGTCGCAAATAAAGCGAAACCAAGATTATTGAAGCGCTTAGCTAAATTAATTGCTTCAGCCTTATCAGCATCAGCAACGGTAAACAAGACATTGCCGTATTGTGGCACTTTAATATTAGAGGCAACGAATGCTTTGTATAAGGCTTTAGGTAAAGTCGTATCAGATCCCATGACTTCACCTGTAGACTTCATTTCTGGGCCAAGCAACGAATCTACATCAGGTAACTTTGTAAATGAGAAAATTGGTGCTTTTACGTGGACCATGTCGTCAGCAGGTATCAAACCTGTTTCAAAGCCCATATCTACTAATTTCTCCCCTAACATCACTCGTGTTGCCAATTGTGCTAATGGCAGATGCGTCACTTTTGAAATGAATGGGACTGTACGTGAGGCACGTGGATTGACTTCAATAACATACGCGGTATTATCATGAATAACAAATTGCACATTCATCAAACCAATTGTGTTCATGGCTTTTGCCAGATTAATCGCTGCTGCTGTCATTTCATCTTGTACTTTTTGAGATAAATACTGTGGCGGATAAACTGACATTGAATCGCCGGAATGTACACCAGCACGCTCAATATGTTCCATGATTCCTGGAATAACAGCTGTCTCACCGTCGGACAACACATCAACTTCCGCTTCCTGTCCAACCAGATAAGAATCAATCAATACAGGATGGTCATTGGAAACCTTCACAGCACGTTGCATATAGTCTTGTAACTCATCATCAGATGACACGATTTCCATAGCACGGCCACCTAAAACATAAGATGGTCGAATCAAAACTGGATAACCAATAGCCTGTGCAGCGTTCAGTGCCCCATCGACTGTTGTCGCCGTCTTACCAACCGGTTGTGGCAACGCAAGCGTCTTGATAACTTGGTCAAAGGCCTCGCGATCCTCGGCACGGTTCAAATCATCAACTGTTGTTCCAAGTATGTTTACGCCATTTTCTTCAAGCGGTTGCGCCAAATTAATGGCAGTTTGTCCACCGAATTGGACAACAACACCAAGTGGTTGTTCCAAGTCAATAACATTTAAAACATCTTCTAATGTCAGTGGTTCAAAATAAAGCTTGTCTGAGATTGAAAAATCAGTTGATACAGTCTCAGGGTTAGAATTCATGATAATGGCTTCATAACCAGCGCGTTGAATGGCTTTCACCGCATGCACCGTGGCATAATCAAATTCGACACCTTGACCAATACGAATTGGTCCGGAACCTAAAACAATGACAGATGGTTTCTTTGAACGTACAGATTCATTCTCACGTTCGTAAGTTGCATAAAAATAAGGTGTTTGGGACTCAAATTCTGCAGCAACCGTGTCGACCATCTTATAAACTGGCAGAACATTAGCATCATGACGTTGTTTGCGAACCTCAGCAGCCGTTTGACCCCAAAGTCCAGCAATTGTCGCATCAGCAAAACCATTTTTCTTTGCATAAAGTAGGTATTCGATATCTCCCACATGGGTTGATAAATCGCGTTCAATTTCAACAACGTGAGATACTTTATCTAAGAAAAATTCATCAATTTGCGTCTTAGCATGAATCGTTTCAATACTAACGCCCCGCCGCAATAGATCAGCAATCATAAACAAACGGTCATCACGAGCTGGCATCAAAGCCGATAATAGCGCTTCGTCTGACAACTCATCAAAAGTTAAGTCGTTCAAACCGGTCACGCCAATTTCAAGTGAACGAACAGCTTTTAACATAGCTTCTTCCATGTTACGCCCAATCGCCATGACTTCACCAGTTGCTTTCATTTGTGTCCCAAGTCGCCTATCTGCGGTAGCAAACTTGTCAAATGGCCAGCGTGGAATTTTGAACACAACATAATCTAATGCCGGTTCAAACTCTGCTTTTGTTGTGCCGGTTACTGGATTAATAATTTCATCAAGCGTCAGGCCCACTGCAATTTTCGCTGCCATTTTCGCAATTGGATAACCTGTTGCTTTAGAGGCCAGTGCTGACGAACGTGAGACACGTGGATTCACCTCAATAATATAATATTTATAGGACTGAGGATCCAAAGCCATTTGAATATTCACACCACCTTCAATTTTCAAGGCACGAATAATTTTAAGCGCCGCATCACGCATCATTTGTACTTCGCGATCAGATAACGTTTGAACTGGCGCCGTGACGATTGAATCACCTGTGTGAACGCCGACTGGGTCAAAATTCTCCATCGAAGCCACGACCAATGCATTATCATGTGCGTCTCGCATGACCTCAAATTCAATTTCTTTATAACCTGCTATAGAACGTTCAATCAAGACTTGCGTTACTGGAGACAATTCTAAGCCATTGGCTGAGATATCAACTAATTCTTGATGTGTGGCGGCGATACCACCACCCGTACCGCCAAGTGTATAAGCTGGACGCACGATGACTGGATAGCCATGAGTATCTGCGAAGTCTACGGCTTCTTCAACAGTTGTGGCAATAACAGATTCCGGTATGGGCTCATTTAAACGTTCCATCAAAGCTTTAAATTCTTCGCGATCTTCAGCTTCCTCAATGGCGGATAACTTTGTCCCTAATAACTCAATACGTAGCTCATCCAAAATACCAGCTTCAGACAAATCTTTCGCCATATTCAGGCCAGTTTGTCCACCTAATGTTGGCAAAATTGCGTCTGGTCGTTCTTTTCTTAAGATACGTTCAATAAAGTCTATAGAAAGCGGCTCAATGTAAACTTTATCAGCAATTTCGGCATCTGTCATAATGGTAGCAGGATTAGAATTGACTAAAATAACATAGTAGCCTTCTTCTTTCAAACTGAGCGCTGCTTGCGTTCCTGAATAATCAAATTCAGCAGCCTGCCCGATAACAATTGGTCCAGAACCAATGACTAATACTTTTTGAATGTCTTTACGCTTAGGCATGTCGTGTTGTCTCCTTTTGTGTTTCGGCAATCATTGTCAAGAAATCGTCAAATATATACTCTGCATCATGTGGACCCGGTGCAGCATCTGGATGAAATTGTACTGAAAAAGCATGGTGGTTCTTCAATGACAAACCTTCGACTGTATTATCATTAATTTCTTCGTGAGTCACAATTAATTCTGTCTGCGCTAAACTGTCACGATCAACAGCGTACCCATGATTTTGTGAAGTGAAATCTAAACGTTCATGAGTTAAGTGTCGCACAGCATGGTTAAAGCCACGATGACCAAATTTCATTTTATAAGTTTTTGCCCCATTGGCTAATGCGAAAAGCTGATGACCTAAGCAAATTCCCATAAGTGGCAATTTTTCTTGTAATCTTTTGATGGTTGGGAGCGCATAAGCTGCATCCTCGGGATTTCCAGGTCCATTAGATAGTAAAATACCATCTGGATTAGCAGCTAAAACGGTTTCTGCATCAACATCCGCTGGGAAAACCATGACATTGGCACCACGTTTTGCTAACGAGCGCAAAATTGAATTTTTTAGACCAAAATCGATTAAGGCAATGGATACCCCATCAGTGGGGTTTTGATATTGCGTTTTGGTTGTGGCATTAGCAACCATATTTTTATCAGTTTGAAAATGACGTAGATTCGTTAGCACATCGTCAGTGACATCATCAACAAGCGCAGCTCTCATAACACCATGATCACGTAATTCGCGTGTTAATGCGCGTGTATCTACTCCTGTAATGCCAGGCATCCCCGTTCTTTCAGCCCATTCTGATAAGCTCATCATTTGGCGCCAGTTACTTGGGCGACGGGCAATTTCGTGAACAACAATAGCTGAAGCAGCTGGTCGTAAGCTTTCAAAATCATCACGATTCACGCCGTAATTACCAATTAATGGGTAGGTAAAGACTATCATTTCACCGCGATAAGACAAATCAGTAATTGATTCCTGATATCCTGACATTCCCGTATTAAAAACTACTTCAGCCATAACTTCAGTATCAGCCCCAAATGCCTCACCTGTATATATCGTGCCATTTTCAAGTACTAAATATCGTTTTTTCATTTATGCCGCTACTCCTATTTATGCTATTTCATTAATTTGCTTGGTAAACAAGGTTGCCATCTACCCAAGTCATCAGTGTTTTACCATAGACTTCCCAACCAATGAATGGCGTGTTCTTACCAAGAGAAACAAATTCGTCTGCTGAGATGGTGTCTTTATGTGCTAAATCAAACAATACGAGGTCGGCAGTCGCACCGACAGTTACGCTTACCGGCGCCTCTAAATTGAAGGCATTCACCGGTGCAATCAGCATGCGCTCTATTAAAGTTGCTAAAGTGATTATGCCAGTCTTTACAAGCTTGGTATATAGCAGTTGGAAACTAGTTTCAATACCCGTAATACCGAATGGTGCTAGTTTAAATGATTGCGCCTTTTCTACCATGCCATGCGGTGCATGATCTGTGGCAACCATGTCAATCGTACCATCGATTAATCCAGCTAGAACTGCTTGTCTATCTTCTTGAGAACGCAGTGGCGGATTCATTTTGAACAGTGCATTATCAGATGTAATTGCCGTATCAGCTAATAACAAGTGATGCGGAGATACTTCAGCTGTGACCTTGACACCTTGCTGCTTGGCAATGCGAACCAAATCCACCGATGCCTTTGTCGAGATATGCGCAACATGATAATGAACCCCAGTAGCTTTAGCCAAAACCAAATCACGAGCTAATTGTGAACTTTCAGCTAATCCTGTAATTCCGGGCAAACCAATTTTTTCGGCCTGCGCACCCGCATTCATCACACCACCATGTAGTAATGAATCATCTTCTAAATGAGCGACTAATGGTTTGTTAACCTTGGCAGCAGCCTGCATAGCCTGTAACATTGTATCTGCCGTTTGTACCCCTTTTCCATCATTACTAAATGCAGCCGCACCTGCTTGAGACATACCAACAATATCTGAGATGGCCGTTGCTGTTAAATCACTCGAAACCGCACCGTATTGTGCAACGTGTACAGCAGCACTACCTTGATTTAATGCAATTTGTTTCGCTAAACGTGCCGGTGTATCAGGTACAGGATTTAAATTTGGCATTGCAATCACTGTTGTAAAGCCACCACGAGCGGCTGCCGCTGAGCCAGTGGCAATTGTTTCTTTGTATTCAAATCCAGGCTCGCGAAAGTGAACATGTACATCAACCAGTCCAGCCGATAAAAAAGCACCTTTAGCATCAATCGTCTCTACGTCACTTTCAATATGTTCAGCGACCCGAGTAATTGTTTTCCCATCAATTAAAACATCTCGTGTAACAAGTTCACCATCAATTAAAATTTTTGCTTGCTTAATGCGTTGCATGTGTAGCCTCCGTTGTATATTCTAGTATTGCCATACGTGCATAAACACCATTATTCATCTGTTCAAAGATTCGAGATTTTGGTGCTTCGACTAATTCATCAGCAATTTCTACATCACGATTAACTGGGGCTGGATGCATAATAATTGCCGCTGCCTTTAGTCGCTCGTAACGAACCCGATTAAGTCCGAACTGTTCATGATATTGCTTGGTAGAAAAATTCTGATTTTCCGTTTGTGTAATACGTTCATGTTGCACACGTAGGAAAATGACAACGTCTAAGTTTTCCCAATCATCATCAATAGCGACAAATTGACCAAATTTTCCAAAATCATTTGGTTGCCAATCTTTTGGCCCTGAAAATGTCATATTAGCCCCTAAATGATGCAAAATTTCTGCATTAGACCTTGCCACACGTGAATGGGCCAAGTCCCCAACAATGCGAATATTTAAACCAGCAAAATGATTAAACTGTTCATAGATTGTTACTAAATCTAATAAACTTTGTGATGGATGTTGACCGCTCCCATCACCGGCATTAATCAAGTGTGGTATCTCATGTCCTGTCGCTGTTAGCACTTGATCATACCAATTATTTACTGTATGTCGAATGACTGCAACATCTACCCCAATGGCTTTTAACGTTTTTAATGTATCTGTGAGACTCTCACCTTTAGACATTGAACTCTGTTGCGGATCGATATCAATTTGTTGATACCCTAATCTATTTTCTGCCATTTGAAAACTACTATGCGTGCGCGTTGAATTTTCAAAAAATAGATTTGTAACCGTTAAATTTGACTGTATTACCGATCTACCAGCTTTAATAGCTAATGCACGATGTACTAAGTCTAGCACGTCATCAAGTTCTATTGCATTTATATTCAAAAAATGTCGCATAATACTCCTTTTTATACAAAAAACGCGTAAGCCATTTCGACTTACGCGTTTCTAGAAAATTACGGCCAAAGTATAGACTTTGCCCCGAGTATCTAAAAGCCTTGTAAGTCTCTCTGGACTTAATTAAAGGTTTTACTGTTTTCAATATATTATCATTTTTTAAGCAGTTATGCAAACTCAATTAGCAAAAAAGTGCTTATCTTGCTCATTCACGCTTTTTTTAGCATTTTTATCTGAATTCCAAAATGGCACAATCACTTTACCCGTGACATGTTTAGCATCTACAAAGCCAAAGTATCGCCCATCATTAGATACAGACCGGTGATCTCCCATTACAAAGTATTCACCTGCTGGCACTTTTGTATGATGTTGATCTTTTTTCTGCCACAAATCAGTTGCTGATAACGTTTTTAGTGACCACTCACTGCCAAACGACATTTCTGTTCCTTGGGTACGCTCATCAATGCCAATATAATTTTGATTGACAACTTTACCGTTAACATACAAGTTAGAGTTCTTGTATGATACAGTATCGCCGGGTACACCAATAATGCGTTTGACATAGTCTTTATCATTTGAGTTAAACCTTGGATCCTCTTGACGGGCATCAAAGACAATCACATCGCCACGCTTATATTTGGAAATTTTACTCAATATAACAAATTCTTTATCTTGTAGATTAGGCATCATTGACGGCCCACTAACACGCACAAGTGTAAATAAGTAGGTTCGCACTAACAACACAATAACGAGTGTCACACCGATAGGAATAACCCATTCTTTTATAAAGCGTAAGAAACCATTTTGCATAGTCATTCTTCTTTCATAAAAACTTTAAAGGCATTATGTCTACTTACTTCTGACGCAACTTAGCATACGCATCGGCAACTGGCTTGGTTACAATATCGTTAATTTCTGTCAATAATGTGTTTAATGCTTGTTCTGTCGATAACAAAGCCGTGATAAGCTCATTTTTTTGAACATCTGCTGCAATAGCATCCCACTCTTTTTCTTGATCAGCGGATGGTTGCTGCTGTGACTGCATCATTTGTTGAACAGCCACTTGAACACTCTGAAATTTAGTAAATAGTTGCTTGGCCTCTTCATCTGCTTGAATTGCATTAAAGGCATTTTGCCAAGCTGTGTATTGTTCTGTTTCTTTTAAAACTGATGCCATTTCATTAGCATTATCGTAAATATTAACTGTCATGTTTTTTCCTCTTTATCTTTCTTATTATGCAGTAACCAACAACTAATTACCACCAAATAGTCCTTTAATAGTGTGCCATGTTTTATTCGCACCGTCAACTGCTTTATCCACCCCATTTGAAAAGTCAGAAACAATATTTGACCAATCCATGCTATTACCAGATTGTTTATTTTTAACAGGCTGATTAGGATTTGTGACGCTAAAATTAGTACCTGGTGTATTTGGTAGAATTTGTTCTAGAGAGGTTTTCACCAATGGGCCCATTGTCGCCGTTAGACCCAAAGGTAGACTATTGTTCTTGCTATTATCGTCTAATCCCATCCAAGTTGCCTGCACAACATCTTTTGTGTAAGCCATAGCCCAAGAATCTTTAGATGACTGCGCATTCTCAGTATCGTTAGGATTTTCCGTTGTTCCTGTCTTTCCAGCAATAGTAAAGCCGGCCGGGGCAGCCCCTAAACCAGTTCCATTAGTATAAGTGCCCAGCATCATCCGTGTCATATTATCTGCTACACGTGAACTTATGACACGTGTCTGTGTTGCTTTTGGTTGTGCCACAATGACTTTGCCTGTTGCATCAACAATCTTAGTAATTAAATGCGTCTGACTCATAACACCATCATTGGCAAAAGCCGTATAAGCCTGAGCCATCTGCATAGGTGACACGCCGTCTGTTAAACCACCTAAAGCTAACGCTAAACTTTTATCTTTGTCTGAGAGCGGCAAACCGAATTTTCGTGTGCTGGTGAAACCAGCATTAACACCCATTTTATTGAGTAAATAGACAGCTGGTACATTGTAAGAATGCTCCAGGGCTGAATACATTGGGACATCCTCAGTTTGCACATTCAATGCGTTATGAATTTCTTTGTTGCTTGTACCAAAAGTCCGCGTCGTATTTGGTAATAATTCATCAATGCTGTAACCACGTTCTAACGCCGGTGCATAAACGGCAATCGGTTTAATTGCCGAGCCAGGTTGCAGCTTTGACTGTGTCGCATAGTTAAAGCCTCGGAAAGTGTGATTCTTTTCGCGTGCTCCGACAATTGCACGAACACCACCATTTTTAGCATTAAGCACCACACTGGCTGCTTGCGCATCTGTATTGTAGTTAAACATCCCCGGATTATTGAAATCGGCCTGAAGGTTAGCTTGATCTTGCTGATTTAAGGTTGTGTAAATCTTATAACCACGATTCATTACATCACCTTCAGTTAAACCGTAAGTCTTGATTGCTTCATTAATTACAGCATCAAAGAACCAAGGATATTTATAGTTATTGGTATTATCATACGTGTCATTTAGGTTCATCGGCGCCGCTTGGGCTGATTTGAGTTGCGCCGACGTCAACTTCTTGTTTTCAAGCATTGTGCCTAACACAACGTTTCGTCTATTAATCGATGCTTGCGGATGATCAATAGGATTATATAGCGCTGGACTGGGCAACATCGCTGTCAAAGTCGCAGCTTGCGAAGTTGTTAATTCACTGGCATGTACGCCAAAATACTTTTGCGCTGCATCTTCAACACCCCAAACACCATGTCCAAACCATGCATTATTCAAATACATAGTTAAGATTTGATTCTTAGTATAATCTTGCTCAACCTGCATCGACAAAAAGATTTCTTTCGCCTTACGTGTAATGGTTTGCTCTTGTGTTAAATAGGCATTCTTAACCAACTGCTGTGTTAACGTTGAACCACCACCAGCAATAGCAGAGGAACCCATCACTTTGTTTTTTAAGTTAAGTAGCGCTGCACGCACAATGCCTTTAATTGAGAAACCGTATTCATGATAGAAATTACGATCTTCACTGGAAATAACAGCATCACGCATATTCTGAGAAATTTTATCATAGCTCACGTACGTGCCTTTTTGAGAATACAACTCTCCAGCTTTTGCCCCAGAATCATCATAAACCGTAGTTGTTTGTGCTAAAGTAGCTTGTAAATTTTTGACATGAGCAGTTTTTGCTAAGACCACAAAATAGACACTCATCACCAAAAACAAACTTAAGCATAATACTATTAGTAAGCGCCAAAACTGCCAGCGCTTAGCAATCGGCCGGATTTTTTCCTTTAGTTTTGTGACACTATTTTTTAACCAATTCATAGATTATCCTATCAATGCTGACCAACGTGCCGTTAAAGCAGCTGCACTTTTGTCATCTGGTGTTGTAACATATATTGTATCAAATCCAGCTAACGTCGCAATTACTTCTGGTAAATCAGCATCATCAATCACTCCTGCTAATGCATTACCAGTTGAATCGGTTGTTTTAATAATGGTCATAAACTGTACTTGTTGTATAAAAACAGCGTATTCCTTTATAGCTTCATCCACTGCACTCGCAGTAACGGCCAAATCAGGTATAGTCGTTTGATCTTGTAATTGTTGATATCTTAATTCGCCATTCACATCTTTAATGCGCACAATACCCAGTGCACGTATATCACGAGACACTGTAGTTTGTGTGGTCATAACATGATGACGCTGCAATTCCGTTAATAGCGCTTCTTGACTTGTGATGGACTGTTTTTGGATAATATCAAGTATCAATGCTTGCCTTTGTTGCTTTGAAATCATTTATCTTTTCCTCACTGCACAAGCACCACGTTTTATAATGTTTAACTGCTTATGCGTCTTACATTTCTTCAGGTGCTTTTACACCAAGTAGACGTAGACTTTCTGATAAAATTATCGTCACCGCTTTTACTAATGCCAAACGCGCGTTGAGTTGGTCATCTGGCAATAAAATTTTTGAATTTGCATAATATTTATTAAATGCGCGTGACAATGACAACGCATACTTGGCAATAATACTTGCTTCGCGTTGTTGCCAAGCACGTTGTACAATCGTTGGGAATTGATTTAACGTTGTTATAATGTCCCAAGTTGCTGTGTCACCAAGATTGAGTTCATCTAATGACACGGCTGTATTGGCTTTGCGCAAAATTGACTTAGCTCGTGCATTTGTATATTGAACATAAGGGCCAGTATCGCCCTCAAAGCGGACAACTTCTTCGAGATTAAAGTCAAAGTTATTAGTACGATCATTCATTAAGTCATGGAAAACAACTGCGCCGGCCCCTACTTGTTCGGCCACTGTTGCTTTATCAGCTAGATCTGGATTTTTTTCTTGAATTTGTTTCAGAGCTAGGTCATGGGCATCGTTTAAGACATCTTTTAATAAGACAACATCTCCTTTACGGGTTGACATTTTCTTACCATTGAACGTAATTAAACCAAAAGCAATGTGTTCAACATCATCCGCCCAATCAAATCCCATCAGTGATAATACTGCCTTCATTTGAACAAAATGTTCACGTTGCTCACCACCAACAACGTAGAGTGACTTAGCAAAATTATATGTTTCCTTACGGTAAACGGCAGCAGCCAGATCACGTGTCATATATAGGGTTGCACCATCTGTACGCTTGATCATTGCTGGTGTCAAATTAGGGTTAATATCAGATAAATCAACAATCTGTGCCCCCTGTGATTCAACTAGTAATGACTTTTCAGCGAGCATATCAACGACTTTATCCATTTTATCGTTGTAGAAAGCTTCGCCATTGAACGAATCAAAACTAATTTCAAGACGATCATAGATTTCAGTAAATTCTTTTAATGACTCCGCACGGAACCAGGTCCACAGCTGATGTGCTTCTTCGTCACCGTCTTCTAACTTTTTAAACCAGGCACGCCCAGCATCATTTAAGCTATCATCAATTTTTGCTTTTTCATGAAATTCAACATAATAACGCAAAAGCGTTGCGATTGGATCTGCTTTGACTTCAGCTTCAGTACCCCAAGTTTTATAAGCGTAAATTAGCTTACCGAATTGCGTTCCCCAATCACCCAAATGATTGATTTTGATTGGATGATAACCATTTTTAGCAGTAATATTAGCCAAAGCATTACCAATAACAGTTGATCGTAAATGTCCCATAGACATTGGTTTTGCAATATTAGGAGATGACATATCAATTGTGACATTTGCGCCATCACCATCATTGTTATCACCAAATGCAGCACCTTGGGTTAAAATTGTTTTCAATGTTGCTTGAGACGTCATTTTTTTGTCTAAGAAAAAATTCACATAAGGTCCTGTTGCCACAACTTTTTCGAAGTCACTTTGGTCAATACGGTTTACTATGTCGCTAGCAATCTGCTGTGGTGCTTGACGTAACAATTTAGCCAATGTAAATGTTGGAAAAGCAACGTCACCCAAATCGGATGATTTTGGTGATTCTAATTTTGCTGCAATTTCCGCTACTGGGATGTCTGGTAAAACTTGTGATAATGATGTAATAATGCTTTTATTATCAGTCATGTGGTCATATTCCTTTTTTAATTAGTTCCTATTATACCTTATTTTAAATTGATTCATATAAAAATCGCCCCTCGTTAACAATTAACAAGAGACGAGATAAACCCGCGGTACCACTCTAATAGCTTACGCCACTCGATATTTATACTTTGGATTCTGAGTACGCGCCGCCTCAATCATGGCCTGACTTTCACCAACTCAGGCTCGCTAAACATGATTTTTTGAAACATCTTTACTCTTCTTCATCCGCTTCCGCACGCTCCGGTACTGGTGCATGCTTAATTACTTCAATTTCGTCCATACGAACTACAGCACGGTGGTTCATTTCATTGACTGCCGGTTGGTCGCCTAAATCGTTTTCCGTTATTTCAACCAATAGTGCATTTTCATATACTTTTTCTACTTGGCCAGTAAATGGTTTTTCTAAATTCCCATAAGCCGGTGCTAACAAAATATCCCCAACGTGATATTTTGATGCCTTATTTTCTTCTTCGTCTGCCATTGTTGTCAGTGTACACATTGCTTAACTGCCCCAGTTGTTAGCCAACACGAGTCACATTAAGCACGTCTACTTTTCCTCCTGTAATCAATGTATAACAACCAATTTTAACACAAAAACGCGCGAATCACAATGTTACAATACGAGAGATAATGTGACGTGCAATGGTTATTTTGGGTGCTCTATCTAAAAACTCAGGCTGCTTATCTCGGGTCAAAATTGTCACACTGTTGTCATCAGATGAAAAACCAATATCTGACCGACTAACATCATTTGCAATCAGCATGTCAGCGTTTTTTGTAACTAATTTATCGGCACCGTAAGCTTCAACATTTTGCGTTTCTGCAGCAAAACCCACAACAATTTGACTGTGCGTTTTATGTTGGCCTATTGTCTTTAAAATGTCAGGATTTTGCACTAACTTTAGTGTCAGTCCGCTATCCCCAGTTTTTTTAATTTTATGATGATCTGTTTTTTCAGGCCTAAAGTCTGATACGGCTGCTGCACCAATAAAGATATCCGCTGTCTCAAATGCGGCTATCGCGGCATCAAACATTTCTTGCGTTGATGAAACAAGAATTTGATTAACACCATAAATAGCTGGCTTAGTCACAGTTGTAATCAGTGTCACATGTGC